>Ga0102814_10001926_pt1 | contig 14293 bp, 15 predicted proteins | sample ColrivemetaGS741_FD_79112 | JGI IMG/M metagenome (GOLD analysis project Ga0102814, IMG submission 79112) | Estuarine microbial communities from the Columbia River estuary - Flood tide ETM metaG S.741 | ecosystem: Environmental > Aquatic > Marine > Intertidal zone > Estuary | place: USA... | reverse complement strand
TGGTAACCCCATTCATAAATTGTACTTCTATTTCATCATCTTCTGGGGAGATGGCAACTACAACACCCCTAGAACCGTTGACCAATCCGACACTTACGTCCAAGTTTTGTATCAACATTACTTGCGCCCCCACCTTTAGCGTTATATTCTCCGGTAAAGTAAACGATTTTCCATATAATTGTTTACATTCGTCATCAGCAAAGTATGTCGTACAATCAAATACATGTTCTTCACCGTTTAAACGCTTTATCCCACTGATATTGATTGCATCAACGTCTACATTTCGACAGAAAAGAATGGTAGGTTTGATACCTTTGTCGTTTACAAGTTTGTGTTCCTCCGTTGCCTTTATCCGTGCAACCATGTCATCCGTTACATTACCAACTCTAATTTTGTGCAACATGTCGATAAAGTCTCCATTCGTTTGTCTATAAACTTGAGTAAAGTGAACAATCTTAGAGACCATTTGATCCCATACAATGTCCTCGAATATAAAACGAGTCGTCTTGCGGTTCTTTTGTACTGGACCCAATTGAAAAAAATCACCACATACTACAATTTGTATACCACCGAACGGGATGCCACGGCGGTCACGTACAAGTTGTGCAACGAGGTTAAATGTGGTGAAATATTCGAAATCAGCCATTGAGATTTCATCAACGATCAGAATGTCGGTGTTCAAATATCGCTTATATTTGGCTTCATTCTTCTTGATATAAAATGCAAACTTCCCAGGTTCACCCTTCCCCAGACGAATAGAAGCCCATGAATGGATAGTCGAACCATTGATGTTGGCTGCAGCCACACCTGTAGTAGCGGTCACCGCTACTTGTTTTCCTCTCTGTAACCCCCACTCTTTGATCTTTTTAATTACAACAGATTTACCCACACCAGCAGACCCAGTGATGAACACATTGTGTCCCTCTGTCACAAAGTCAAACGCCTGCTGTTGTTGATCGTTTAATTGAATGTCATTCATTATCGTTGAGTTAAGTGTTTACATAATATATAAATTTTATAAAACAGAACAAATTAAGTAACGATTCTATTTATAATCCTCATAACAAGTCCAACTGCGTCGCTGCCAATTCCCTGATTAGACATTAGTACCCGTTCCCAGAACTTCCTACTCACTATCATAAGTGGTCGATGTTCTCCATTATAAGCGTACTCTCTAAAATATGGTCCAATTGAAATGTTTTCATAGAATGCGAGACGGGAATCTTTTCTAGGCTCTACGAGATGTGGTAGAGAAACTTCCCATTGTAAACGATTGTTATGGGTTATTCGACCAGATGAAATGTTTTCACGGTCGCCGACAACGACATCGCCTATCATTACGCCTATTTCGAACATTGATAGTACCATGTCTAATGTATAAAATCGACTATCTTCAAACATCGAATTACTTTCTATGTCACGATAACCATCTAGTAGCTTGTGTGAGTAAAGAACAAGTGCACTGGCGACCATATTCATAACGTCAGCGTTTGTGGTCTTACTATTTCGTATAGATGAAATATAATCCCTTTTGAGCATGTCTATTTCGTCGCGTGACATGAAACTGTCGTCGTTGAATGTGTGAGACCTAAACATTAATGTATGTAATAATGTAGGGTACAACATACCAACCGCTAGGAAAAGTGATTTAATACCACTGTCGTCGATTTCGATGGGTGCGACAGACGTCATTTGGAAAACACGACCCAATGGCGCCGACTTTATCCAAACGCTGACGCTATTACGAGCTGTCAGGCCACTGTATTTACTTAGACTTTCTCTAAAAATGCTATTAATTTCATGTAACCCCAGTTCTTCTGCCTTTTTTTGTGGGCTTAATGCTTCCATCAACTCATTAAATTCTGTTAATCCTAAAGACCCACTCGTGTCACCTAAAAATATATCAAATTTGATACCTTTACCCAATACAGCAAGATCATTTAGAATTTTGTCCTGTAGATTCTCATCACCATTCAAATATTCATTCTTTAAAGCATTGAAATTATCGTTTTTTTCGTGTTCCTTTTGGTTACTCCAATCCTGAATATAGGTTTGGACATTGGACGGCATTGTTGGTTGTTTTAGTATAAGTTTTATTTTTCATATATGTAGAATCGAAGTGTAGGTGAGAAAGATGATTTACATTTCAGGAAAGATTTCGCTATTGATAATGAGTGTGTTGTACGCGTCTATGGGTTTAATGTTGGTCACACGGAGAGACATGGCGCATAGAGTCAAAATTTTCCATGGGCAAGCCTACATTGATTGTGCAGTCGACGGCGATGACAATTCAAACACATGTGTGTCTGATTTTACCGTTGAAAAAACGTTTAACTTTAACGCTGGGTATTCGTTCGGGGCGTCACTCCTCGTTTCGGCATTAATGTCATTTGGTCAGTCGTTTTTCCATAGAGAACATATGTATTCTACTTTATCATACGTCGATTCGGTTATAGGCACGTCCCTTATGACTTTTTCCGTTGCCGTGGTGACGGGGGGACAGGGTATGTCGACATTGATATTAATGATTTTGAATACAACAATGTACGAAATAGGTATTTACTTGCACGACATTGGGTACTGGAACGGACAGGCTGCTGATACATACAACTATAGGGGGCGCTATATACTATTAGTTATGCTCAATTTTATAACACTAGGTGTCAATATAGCAGCCTTAGTAGAATACTGGTTGATTAGTAGTATACCAGCATTTATTCCTTTGATAGGTTTGACGTGGTTTCTTCATTTTATCATGATGAGATTTTTTACCTTTCGATATTTTTATGGAACGTTACCAGGAATTATTAAGAAATCTAGAAGGGAGGAACGTTCTATGTTCAAGGACAGTGGTGACGACACCGGTGTTACACGTTTTTATGTCGTTAATAAAGAGGATGAATTTGTCATTGATTGGTTTGATTCTTGGAAGGGGGGTATTAATCTTTTTTTTAAACTTTTTGTATCCATTACATTCTATGTAGGGACAAATACTATAAAGATAACATATAAATGAAATTTTATTTCGGTTATATGTTATTAACAATGGATATATGTCAAAAAGACAAAGACGTTCTCCGTACAGTGAAAATGTACCTACACATCGCGAGACCGTTGGTGATTAATAAGACCAACAAAGGTAAAGCTGTAAAGTTATTAAAAACAGCTGACGCCGATTTGGAAACCGTTCGAGACGACATCGTCAAACTAGACACCAAGGTAGGTGAATTGGCAGTGACACTTGAAGAGTTGAAGCGAGCGCATGGGAGAATTAATACGTCAGTGGTCATCAACTTGAAAACGAAACGTCCAAGTGCCAGAAAAACACTGGAAGAATTGGAATGTCGGCATGCTAAATTTAGTAAAATACTCAACTATTACTGTCATCTGTACATGACACTCTATCACCAAGTAGAGGGACAGCGGTTGGCCAATGAAATGAAAATGGACGGGCATGATGGGTTACATGACATGCTTATAGATGACGACGCCGAACTTCGACGAAAGGCGATAGTGGCGGGTCCCCACGTTCGAAAAATGTTACAAGAATTTATAGACTCTAAAAACGCATGACGTACTACTAACATGAACAATCTTTTACCAAGTCGCATTTAACACCAAAGTGTGGGTAGTGACAACTACAATATCCTTCATCACATGACCCATCAAATTGACAATCATCGTCAATCGCGCAACTGGCTGTAGGGGCACTGGTGGGCGACAACGTAGGTGACAACGTGGGCGACGACGTGGGCGACAGCGTAGGTGAGGCACTAGTAGTGACTGTATAGTCTGATACGCTAAACAATAACGTTTCCTCCGGACCTAGGGCAGTTGTTACGAGTGTGTCCCCCCATGCAGCCATCTGTGTCGCGAACGATCTACCGGCGTTCCCGGTGCTAATGGTGAAAACAGTAGACAAGTCTTCCTCCCATGTCGTCCCATTGTATGTGTACGTTTTGACTTGATTTAATTCTGGATTCGACAAGAAAATGTATCCACCGTCCATGGCGACGATCAATTCATCATTTGTAGTTCCTGGAACGCCCCATGGTTCGATTGTTTGCGTCAACGCCCAACTGGTGTCATACGAAAATACATGCAACCTTCCTTTAGATGTAACTGCAAAGTTATTAGTACCATCACTGTCAAGTGAATAACCAATACTTTCGGTGTCGGCCGCTAGTGCGGTGTTTACACCACCTTCCCCACCCTTTCCCCAAATACTAACACCACCACCAAAGTCGAAACCATTCCATTGATTGATAATAATACGACCCATACCACTATCACATAACAAACAAGTAGACACTAGAAAAAAACCATCTTGTAATAAAGCAACTTGATAACCCATACCATTCCCTGCCGTACTTTCACCAGCATTAATGCTACCCCCACTCAGTACCCATGTCGAAGATCCTGAATTATAGTTGACTTGTCTCGTTTTTCCCGGACTTCCTTGGTCGTTTGCACCTACGACTACAACGTCGCCACTGATATCAACGTCCCAACCGAAATTTTGCATAGAACCAAACACCTTTGGACCATCAGGCACCCATTCACCGCCGTCATATTTAAAAACCTGAATCGATTCTTGACCACCACCAAGTGTTTCACCAACAACAAATTTAACTCCATCGGTTGCGATACTTTCTATATTTGTCGACATTGTAGTTGAAAATGTACCATTCAACACCCACTCATTCACATGTCCGTCGTTGAGGTTGTGATATACTGACACCAACGTTCCGTTAGTGAGACCCATGAGATTGTTATTAGCTACAATAGGAGTAGAAATAAAAGTATCAAATGTAATGAATTCATTGATAGCAAACGCTTGATCAACGAAAAAGAATAAAAAAAACGTAAATAGAAGTGACATGGTGTTAGATATACTAAAATTATTTAATTCTATATATGGCGGGTGGTTAAATGTGGTAGACGTACTAACACGAACAATCTTTGACCAAGTCACATTTCACACCAAAGTGTGGGTAATAACAACTACAATATCCTCCATCACATGATCCATCAAATTGACAATCATCGTCAATCGCGCAACTGGCTGTAGGTGACAGTGTAGGTGAGGCGCTAGGTGACATTGTAGGTGAGGTGCTAGGCGACAACGTAGGTGACAACGTAGGTGACAACGTAGGGGCGTCAGTGGCAAACGTTCGTTTAACGAAAAATAATAATAATAATAATGGAAATAGAATTTGCATGGTGCTATGTATACTAAAAATAATTTAATTCTATATATGTGTATTGGCAGACCCCAAACAAAAAACACAATGGCTGAATATGGATTAATTGGTCTTTTTATGGACGATGATGATTTGTATGATATGTTCAACGATGCTACTATCTTGATTGAAATACAAATTGACTTGACAATAAAAAATAAGAATGAGTTTAGTATACTATTCAAAAAAGCCGTCAATGATCAATATGATCGAATGACCGCAACATATACGGCGATGGATTCATCGGACGCGATAAAGTTTGAGATTGGTGAATTAATATATGACTTGGAACGACAACGCGAACGAATAACGACCTATGAATTAAATAGAAGGAGAAAATCACAAGATTACCATGCTATCACTGACGCGTACAGTGACCCGGAAATAGCTGCGTTGGTAGAGTATACAAAAAATGGTTTGAAAACGAGAAATAAATATTATAAAAGATAAATAACTAAGCGTATGCGCCAGTACCAAAGTACCCACGTGGGTTGTATTTCTTAGTGATATACATAAAGAATCCAAGCATAGACAATCGTAATGCTGACAATACAACAGCAGTAATTATAAGGATCTCTGCTGTACTCGAATCGACGCTACTTGGTTTAACGAGAGATCCACTTTTGGCAAGGATCAGTGACTGAATAACAACTAGTGCCAATTGCACTACAAACCCAATGGTGTTGGCGTCGTTCCATTCCCTTACGCCGTGTTTTACCACTTCGTAACCTATCAACGCCGAGCCTAGTAGAGCAAGACCGAAATATACCCATACATAAATATGCATATCAGACCAACCTTTGCCGCCAGCGGCAATAGCAGTAAACGCCTTTCCACATGGCTTGGAAACGAACGGCGCCAACACAGTACCCTCTGGTACGACACACCCCATCGACACCTCTGTGAACGTCGCATCATTTTCTACAATATACCATGGAGCGGTCAGTAACATAAGACCGACAAGAGTGTTGAAAAACACTAGCGCCATTTCTACATATCGATTAAGGGCTACAACGGCCGGTGTGTTAATGTCTGATGAAATTTCTTTGAGCATTTTTTTAACAAGTTAATCTAGTTTTCATATATAATGACTATACACTCGTATACTACCACTAAACGCGATGACATTAATTACTTCTATTGTGATTTCTATTGTGATATACGTTATTCTTTTTATTATTATTTTATATGCGTTGGAAAGAGTACCACTTTCATTTCCACATATCAATCAATGATATATAGGGATAAGTGCGTTGATGTAAATACTAATGGCACCCATCAAAATGAACAATGACGCATATTGGCTGCCGTAGTATGCCGGACCTAATTCACTATTTATTTTAACGAACGGGATGTCGACATTGAATGAGTTGGCTATTATAGTACCAACGATGATATGGACCAGTACGTTTATGACAGAAATATAAAATACAAACATAGCGGTAGCGGACGTCACCGATCCATAAAATTTCGACTCAGACACATAATAGTGTGTCGCTGGATCGTCGTTCGTAATCAAGTTTTTTATATCACCGAACCCGTCAATCAATACTGACATCAACCACAGTGTCACCAATGCCGATATCGCGAGTATGGGTAATCCAAAAATCAACCACGGGGTGACCGCTGATGGAAAGATATCTGGAATTTCAATGTGAATAAAATCCAAGTCGACCAGATCTGATAAATGAGAAATGAAATCGTGTGCATCAGAAAACGCTCCCGTGATTACGTTTGCAAATTCAGACAGTCCAATGTTTATTTGTTGGAGACCACCCGGTACGGCATCTAATATCTTGGCTACCAACTTGGCTACTGCACCACAGTTCATGGCATCGAAATCTATAAACATACCTTCTGAACGTTCCTTGTGTAACACTGTCTCTAAAATTTCATCGGTAGCACGCGCCACGTCGTCATTACCCCCATACGACACGATAATGTACTTTTCATTATTGATTATCCCCCTGTAGATAAAATAGATGGCAGGTGATGCAAACACAAGCGGTTGAAAGTAAGGTGTGTTCCAATTCGTCAACAGCAGTGTAAGTTTGTAACAAAAGTGTTTACATTTACTCCACCGTCCGCCGTTGGCACCGCCGTTGGCACCGCCAGCGCTAGACACCACTGTCCGTTTCTTGGTTAATTTATTGTATACGTATTTGGTCCCGCTAACAAAGTATTGTACACAGGCCAACAATGAATTCTCAAACGCAAACAGTATCGCGGACACTACAACCATGATGGCCCCCACTGAACTGAAAAAATATGCCAATTTAAGTGACGTGTACCCTATATTCACATCCAGTTTACTTTCTACTAAAACCGACGGCAACTCTTTGAGGATTTCATCTACAACGATAGGCATGATGTGTAACGTCATGTAAAATGCAGATTCAGCCAGCGCAAGCGGACAAAACAACCCTATGATTATTCGAAACGCTATTGAATTTGAAGTACCAACGACAGCGTACCCATTCTTATCAGCACTGTGACGCACTCCCCTCCTGAACATTATGATCGCGACGGCAGCTGTCGCTAGAGTGATGATTGGCAAGTAGATAATCGACAACTCTTTCACAAACCCAGTACGTCCAGTAGTGGCAGAGGCCAACCTTAGAATACGACTTGCCAAACGCTTGATCTTTCGCCTTTTCTTGATCATTCGTGGCAACGACTTTGTTAACCGTCTCCCAATTTTGAATACCCTAAACGCAGCACGAGCCGCCATTGACGCTGCTTTTGACACGCCGCTGAAAAATGGAATAAAGGACGTGGCCACGGCAGCGACAGTGATCACCGTCAACGCTGTGCATTTGGCATCGACACAAGCTTGATCAACGAAAAATTCATTCTCATGGTCCGTGGTGGGGTCGTATTCCTTCAACCCTGACATTGCGGCGTTAGAAACGAACGCGTCAATTAACGACTGTCGGTGTTCGTCAAACTCATCTTTAACTTTTGTGCATTGTGGTTGTTCTAAATTTATAAAGTCAAATGGTGTCACCGCTCCAATACATACAGCGGTATTAAAATCTGTAGTGTCACGTATACCTTTTCTAGCATCCATCAACGATTGATCCAACGACACGGAATCCGTAACCGCAAAGGTATCTTCAACTGTTTCCATGTATGCCCTATGTGTACACGGGTCCAGGGCTGACGCCACGTCGCCCAAGGTTTGAACGACGGAATCTATTCTTTGAGCAGCATCCTCTATCGCAAACGCAACCGACGACGATATACCCGATGGTTTAAAATCAAAATCCAACCAATCATACTGAATGGAAATGAACATAAAGAATAGTGACACTATACAAAGTATATTTCCTACTTTGTAAAGAATATCTGGTACTATTTGTAAAACCACCTCATAATCCTTTTTATTATCCCAGCAAAATCTGAAAAATACAGCCAACATCACCACACTCATTATAATCATCAACCACAGATTGGTTTCAAATAAAACGTTGTCTTGTAGTAGATCATCGGACTTGTCGACATTCTGAACCATAGCCGCCATCAATACCACAGCACCATACTCGTAGTGCTTGTAAAATGCAATGACATAGAATGTCAACAGAAGAATCGACCCAACGACCAGGTCTTGTATGATGTTTTGGTATTGTGGATCCACCAGGGCTGACCGTACAGTCGACAAATCAGTAAACGATGTAAATACCGTCTTGGTATTTCGTAAAAATGTACCATTTAATCCATTGACGTCAGTGCCCACTATGTTCACAAAAAATGACGCCACGTTAAAACCCCAAATCCATAATAGTATCATACGTGGTACCGTCGATCTCTTCCAATTATGCATCCATTCTTCTCTAACTATATTAGTAGGGGGGTATTCAATGATAATAAATATCATGTAAATAAACGCAGAAAAGACCATCACCAATTTGGAAAAGTTGGTCAATGTAATAAAATCCAAACCCAATGTAGTTAACGTTCCACGATCCAACTCTTTGATGTCGATGTCCAAATCCAAGAATTCTACCGCCCCTAACGTATTACTGATGGCGTCGAATGTTGTAGTAAACAAAATCATCGGATCCTCAACGACAACGCTAGTGGCTGTATATAACATGCATGTCAAAAATATTAACATGGTAAACGATTCGGAACGCGGAGACGACATGATGGTTTCTTCAACGAGTCGTCGCTCGAATGGAGAATGAATCGTCAACACACACACTGTCATCGCCGACAGCAAAAGTAATATGTCGTGCAAGATACCAATGTTGTTTTCTAAATTGTACCCCAATTGGTCAAATTTATAACGTATATCAAGGACATTATTCACTGTCAACAGTAGAGAGGCTATAAATAATATGAAATTAAACAACTGTCCCAACGTAGAAGTTTCGATGCTCATGTTGGTTTTATTTATTTAAAACAAAATGTTATTATATAAGTATTTGTTGTATGTCATGTAGAATTTGTAATGTTGTGTCCGACAACAAACCGTTGTTGTCAATCTCAGTGTAATGTTGATACGACGATGCTTCTAGAACGCCCTTTGAAACGTACACACCGCTCTCTGTGAAATGAGCATCAGCTGCTAGCGGACCCAAATGATTTTCTCGGTTAATGTAAAACACCCGGGCACCCAATTCCATCATGGCGTATGTTTCTATAGGAGTACGTAGATCCGTCACGATGACAATTTTGTTTTCACCAAGTGCTCGTTCTATCTTTTTTCGCGCAATGTCCACGAAAAAACTCGGCCCACCACACTTAGCCATCATCATTTCACCGTACCAAATCAGCAGCTCCCGTGGCGAAAACTGATTGTTATGGATACATTTGACTTCTTTCTTTGATTGATCGTGGAACAGTTCTTCTGGAACATCAAACATGGTTGCCACTGCAGTTTTCATACAGCCAGCGAAGGCTATCCGTTCGTATTGCCGACCACTGCCGTCCAAATACGAACACACAATGTCCGCGGATGTATCTTTACCAGATCGTTTTCGGCCGAGAAAAACAAGAACAGTCATTTTGGTGTTTGGTGTTTGGTGGTGGTTGATATTTGTAAAGTGTTACTTTGTTTCATAATTTTACTAGTTTTCGTTTTTTTAGTATTTGTTCTACATATGGTGGCATGGGTGGTAAATAACGTCTAATTTTATTTTAATACATATCTCTAATTTTATATGAACTTTTTTCAGTGACTATACCACTATTTAATATTTTATGCAACATGGTCGGAATTTTAAACAACGCAACGACAGCAGTTCCATATAGAAACCAAAACAGGATAAAGTTGTCTTTAATTCCTTTGATACTATCGTGTACTCGTTTCTTTTCATGAAACACCGCTCCTGACTGTACAACCAACACATTATTTCTACTGATAGACGACACCAAACATTCATCCTCAATGTAACCCATACACCTTGGAATATCGGTACATTCGGCATCATTCACACCAATTAGACACTTGTAACCATCCGGTACTTTGTCGACGTGTTTTGTAAAATCAAAAAATTTATACATGAAGATTTGGTTGTCATTCGACACTGGGACCTGTTCCATAAAATAACTTCCCTCTGTCGTACCTCTAACCAACTGTCCCCAGTCATTTGTAAAATTCGTACCAAGCGCAACCTTCGCGAGTACTTTGGTTACATTATCATATTCATCGAATATAAAACCTCTAAAGTTGGTAGAATACTGATATGCTTCTAACACATCGTCTTTATTTACTTCTGGAATTAAAGTTGATGCGTTGAAAAGTGAATAATCTCCAGTGTCGGCCGATGGAATAAACCCTGTGGGGTATGTGTAAAAACGATGATCGATGGCAGACGCAATCACTGATGTGAACATTGATACTAACAACACGTTAAACATTTGATACGCATGGTATACATTCATTTCATTCTATATATGCAACGACGCGCTATACATCATGAATCATGCCAATAATTTTCGTATCCGGAAATTTACCGACCCGGATATAATGCATGAAGAAATCCATGATGACTTGATTATCCTTTACTGACTTGAAAATAGGCATCAACTCTTCTTCACATCCCTCTTGTTTCATCTTGACATAATACAGCCGTCGAATAAGGTCATATAACCGCAAATTGAATATTATGGTTTCTGGTTTTTGTTCATTCCACAACAAACTACACATTGTTGCTTTCTGCATGGAAGTCGCAAACATTGATGGTATAGATTCAATGAAATTATCATACGCAAATTGATTAGTTTCAGACATGTTGAGGTACCGGTGGTTATTAGATTTAATGAGATCATTATATATCGAAATCCGATAAACAAAATAACCACCGGCACCTCAACATGGATGAATTTATCGACGGAGTACAGCGAGGTGACATTGATAAAATGAACGAATATGTCGACACCATAGGCAACGACCCACTCTCACCGGCATACGTTTATTCTGTACGATATGCTTTAAACACAAAAGATCCTGAAATGCTAGAATATCTTCTCGAATTAGCACCACCAGATCACATTTTCGATCCAGATACCATTTCTGCATCAGTACATACTGGACATATCGATTTTTTCATTAAAATGATAGGAGTGGATATGAATGGACTAAAGTCAACATTTACAGTCCACAACCACCCACTCGTCATAGCGTCAAGAATCGGTAACAGGGATGTCGTTGAATTCATAGTTAATTGGATAAGAACTACTAAAGCACGACACTTGAAAAATGCAGACGCTATCAAGACGATGTCACTGAAAATGGCGGCACGCGGTGGTCACGTGTCAATAGCCAATCTATTGATCACGAAACAGCAGCACGCACATGACGTGGTAGCCGGGTTGATCACAAACGGGCACGTCGAAAGGGTAAAACGTTTTGCGAATCATAAATTGGTCGACTTTACTGCAAACAATTTTGAACTAATGCGAATATGCGCACCGTACCCAAAAGTACTCAACTACATAATGAGACACCCGTCATTGACCGCCATCAAAGACAACATGCCCACTGAATACTCCCGTATAGCAATGATGGCAGCACAAGACCATTTTCATGACACCGTCGACATGGTAGAAAAGTCATTTAAACGTAGACTCACTATTCACGCCAATGAAAAGGTACTAACAACAAACTGCTCTGCCAAGAATGCTGTGGCGGAAACCTACATGAATTTAAATCATCATCATAAACAGCATTTGAAACACAGTTCCCTTAAAAAATTCCCTTTATAAATATATAATAACGATAACGACAACAGATGTACGACATAATGGTAGATGTTTTAATTGTTACTTATTTTGGAGCTATAGTCGTACTATACATGGCACTAGGAATAACGTTTATGAATAGATTTATTAGAACGCGCGACATGTCGACACTTACATGTGGAGATACGTGTTCGTTGATAAAATTGACAACGTCAGGCAATTGTACATTGAAATGTACATCCACACCAAAGTGTGAATGTTATCAATGGACGCCGACCATTCCAGGCGCATGCTTTCTTTATCGTGATTGTGATGTAGACTCTTTTGTCGAATCGACGACCGCCAAACGATATATTTTTGGTACGAACGAACTCTAGTGTCGCTTATGTGCGACATAAGTGTCGTATGGCGGGTCGTCGTCCCATTCGACGGTGACACACGTACTCCATAATGAACAAGTGGTGCCAAAATGTTGATATGACATACATTTTTCACTGTCACTACAGGCACGTTCACATTCTGTGCGAGTGTCGTCCGTCGACAACGCAATCATTGTTGACTTATTTGGATCACATAAATTGGCGCCACGAACGACAAATAAAAGTACAATAAACACAATAAACAACATTTACTATTTATAATATATCTTAATTTTAATTGATTATATAGGTTGTTATTTCGTTGCTTTGAAGAGTGGTACACAGAGACACTTATTCACTTCACGGGTACGCATCTTGGCAAGTGTATCCTCCATGGCAGAAGTATCTTCGAAAAACATGAAAAAGTAATCTACATCACCATCAGTCATTGTTTCGGTCGTTATGCGTTTAGGTGCAGTGTCCGTGAGAAATAACCAATTCTTTCCTTTTGATCCTGTTTTGAAAAAGTCCCTGTTCACTTCAAATACACCATGCAACTTTTTTCGTCGGTCATCCAGTGTGTCATACCATTCTACTGTTGCATACTCACGAAGTCTATATTGTAACTTGATCATTTCCGAGTATATGGCATTCAATTTTGTTTCAACTTCCTCCCGTGGTTCTAGAGCAATCTTTTCCTTCAATACGTTAATAGGTGTATCTATTGCATTTTCAGTCAACACTCGCATAAGATCAGCCAACTTGGACTTGTTGTTTTCATCATTCTCTGTTTTGGCAGTATTCGACATTTTGTATTAGGGGTTTGACAACTGTTGAATAATTCAAAAAAATAATTTTAGTAACGATTTAATTAGAAAAAGATTGGGTGGATAGACAATGTATCGTCGGTTGAATTTTTAGATATCTTGAACGTTTTGACGTTGTTGTATTCAGAGTCATCGACACCATGTGACCGTAGAATTTTTACTACTGTCTTGTTATTTATTGATCTTGCGCGTTCCAATTTCTTATGGTAAATCAAGTTTTGATATAATTTCCGTCTTAGTATATCCAAGTGAGTCATCGATCTAGTTTTCTTCACTCGCTTTTTAAATAAACACGGGCTACACCGCCTTTCACGGTATTTGATGGCGGATGGAGAAAAATCTGCGCTGTACTCTTTGCATATGTTACAATAGAATGTATCTCCATTTGGACCAATGAAATCTTTCTTATGAGTATTCGGGATAATATCAATCGTTACCATCGTTGGTCGTTATGTATTTTGGGTTTGTAAATTCCTTGTGTTGAAACGAAAAATAGTAACGTTGTTGATATGGTATGACGACTCATGCTGCTATCGCAATTTGACGACGCGTTCATTCCTGATGATCATGTGACGACTTTGTATCCATCTCGGGGTACCCGACCGGGATCGAGCCCAAACTTGTTTTTTGACGACTCATGCTGCTATCGCAATTTGACGACACGCACATTCCTGAT
>Ga0102814_10001917_pt1 | contig 14319 bp, 12 predicted proteins | sample ColrivemetaGS741_FD_79112 | JGI IMG/M metagenome (GOLD analysis project Ga0102814, IMG submission 79112) | Estuarine microbial communities from the Columbia River estuary - Flood tide ETM metaG S.741 | ecosystem: Environmental > Aquatic > Marine > Intertidal zone > Estuary | place: USA... | reverse complement strand
TGGAGAATAAAAGTATTGGGGTGTATAAGAACAGTCCTTTTTTATAACTAAAAAGGTAATTAAAAATTTGAGGATTGGAGAAATCAAAATATTCGCCGCGATATGAATCTAGAAATGGAGTTCCAACTTGTATAGTGTAAACGACTAGTTGAACTGAAAAAATAGCCGAAACAATAAGTCCAAAGATTAACCATTTTTTATAAGAGCTAAACAACTCTACTATCCTATCTTTAAAACTAGAAAAAGTAGAATAGAAGAATGGTAAGCCTAATAAAATCAGGACATTAGCGGGTATAATAAGTAAAACTAATCCAAATAATAACGCGGATAAATAGAGTAATTTTCTGTTTCTTGTATCTGTAAACCGAAGAAAGTAAAAGTAAAACATTGGAATAACAGCAGCTGAATAAATATGAGAAGCTCCCGGTTCAAAGTTCACCCAATAAAACCAGTTCGTTCCAACGTAAAATACCAAGTAAATAAAAGCTATCAGTTTATCATCAATTCCGAATCTCCGGAGTAATTTACCACAAAAAAACAAGCCAATAATTAGGTAAAATATACCCCCTATATTAATTAGTATAGGATAGATATTGGCATAACCATCGGGAGGAATATCGCTTAATAACGCAATACTATGTGCAGCTAAAAAAAATGGAGACATAAGAACTGAAGTACCTACATAGTATTTATTATAATACTTTCCATTATTTAACTTTCTATATTCATAATACAATGGGTCTTGATAGTATTTTCCACCTTCCAAGCTATCGAAAAATCCAAAATTTAGATCTTGGTAAATAAATACAGCGGGTAGGTAAGCATAGTATCCTTTGCCATCTGCCTTCACAATGTGTTGCGGCCTGTTTTCGCCCCAATTTACATTGCTAGAAACCCAGAACGAAATACAGGCAATAACTAGCAAAACCCAACGGTCTGCAGAAATTTTATTCATATAATTATTTTCTTTCCCAAACACCGTAACCATTACCTTCAAAAACCTTGATAAGCTCTGGATAAGTCTGCATTCGTTCGAACTTATCAATTTTTACCGATACTGAAATAGGCAGTTCAGTTTCCCTAATTATATAATCTCTTACCCTGACATCAAATTCTTGTTTTTCAAATTGACTCATTTCAAATAAAGAGTTCTTGCCCATCAACTTAGATACGGATAATTTTATTTCACGGGCATCTTCTAAATCTTGCTGTTGCGTATAAAAAATGTGGGCGTAACTTTTAAAACCCAATGTAAAATGCATCATTTCTTTGCCTTGGTAGGTTTCAAGTTGCTCAACCCATTTCCCTTGCAGACTTTGCTCTAGTGGTTTTATGGTAGAAACTAAAAATACTGCTATCAACGTCAGACCAGTAACTAAAAATGAAGTCATTTTTAAGATATTTAAGTCACGCAGCGTATAAATAATTAGCCCGAAATAGAACAATCCAATAAAAAAAGGTGCAACGCTCCAATTTATTTGAGTTAATAATTGAGCTTGAACAAACTGATCTGATATATTTTGTAGCAACCACGTTCTTAGTCCACCGTTTTGCAAACCAAACGAACCTAAAGCTATAAATAATACAGACCAAATAAAACCAACAAAAACGAACAAAACCCGTTGTGCCCTAGAAAAACTGACGCCGTTTGCTAGTGTAACCCCTCCTAAAACTGCTAGCGGTAAATAACACATACTACTATAATGCACTATTTTGGTAGTAACCAATGAAAACAAGATTAGAACTACCCAAAAAAGCACCTTACTCAGTCGCGTAAAGGTATAGTCTGAATTCGTTTTTAATGATTTAAAAAGATGTGGTAGAGCCACAATAATTAGAGGGAAACACCCAACTAATAAAACTACAAAATGATAATAAAATGGCTGCCCGTGCGATGCAATTGGGTAGCGGAAAAGGTCTATTTGATAGATAATAAATTCTTTTATAAACCACCATCCGCTTAGCTTAGCTTGAATACCAAAATAAACAAGTGGAAGCACTAGCAAACCTGCCAAAAGCACAAACAGACTTTTTATTGAATAAAAATTATGACGATAATAAATTTGATAAACTAAACCCACTAAGCCTACTATGAGCAAAGCCGCCGGCCCTTTGGTAATAATTGCAGCCCCCAACCAAAATCCTGTTAAAAAGAAATGCAGCAACTTTTTATGCTCTATAAAAGCTAAAATCTGCAACACACTTAAAAATATAAAGAGATTAAATGTGGGGTCTATTATTCCTGATTTAAAATAGAAATGAGGCGTAAAAGAACCAAGATACAACAAAACAGAATAGAGTGCAGCCGGCTTACTGTAGCGATTAAAAACAGCATTGTAAAGTACAACAAGCGTAACTAGTCCAATCATGACATTTGGTAAGCGAGCCGCAAATGCATTTACTCCTAATAACTGCATACTGGCTGCCTGCAACCAGATAAAAAGTGGAGGTTTTTCCCAAAAAGGTTCAAAACCAATTTGCACATTCCACCAATCTCCAGACACCAGCATTTCTCTGGCAGCTTCGGCAAAGTTTATTTCGTCCCAATCAAATAAATGTGCCGAACCCAAAAAGGGTATAAACAGGAACAAGTAAACGACTAAAACGGATATAAACGCCTTATGTTCTTTCATTTATGTGCAAGCATTTTTTTATTCATCCACTCAATTTTACTTAATCTTGGATAAATTAAAATATATAAAACAGCAGTAAGCAACAGTCCTAAAACTGCACCGGCAACTACATCAATCATAAAATGCTGGCCCAAATAAACTCGCGATATTCCAACAGAAGAAGCGAGCAGCATTGCAATAGCTTGCCAAATCTTAGTTGCACCAGCAAACGCTAAAAAAGAAAAAATGGTAAATGCTGCCGTAGTGTGCCCGCTAGGAAATGAGAACTGCTTATTTTTCTTAACATCTTCTATTTCATTTAAATCTTCATATAAAGCAGATGGTCGTTGTTCATTAGGATAAACAACTCGTTTTAAGAATTGAGACGTTAAGGAACTTACCAAAATGCAAATCAGAAATAATATTGAATATTTATATTTGAAGAAGAATAAAAGTATAAAAAACAATATTGAACCACCAATCCATTCTCCTAAATGGGTTATATTTTTAAATAAAATGTTTAGCACATCGCTTTGATGATTGTTGAAAAAATAGACTAATTCACCCTTGGTAAATGTGAGCAAAGAACCTAGCCCAATTAAGATAAAAAGAAAAGAAAGTAGGTAGAAATAGGAAAACCTTCGAAAATGTGCTATCACGGGCTCAAAAATAGAAGACTTAAATAGTTTATTAAGTAAAAAATTGTTTATTTGAAAAATCTTTGAAAAACGATGCAAGTGGAAAGAGTAAAATTAGAACTGGAATTTGTAATAAAATCATCTCCAACAATATTATATCAATACATATCTACGCCTTCGGGTTTAGTAGAATGGTTTTGTGATGACGTAAATATAAAAGGTAGTAAACGCTATATTTTTATGTGGGATGGCGAAGAGCAAGAAGCCGAACTTGTTAAAAAAGTAAATGGCAAATACGTTAAGTTTCGTTTTAAAGACAACGATCCTGAAGAGTATTTTGAATTTGAAATCACCAAAGACGAATTAACTGGCGATATTGGCTTGCTTATTACGGATTGGGTAGATGCGGACGAAGTTGCAGATATGCGTATGTTATGGGAAAGCCAAGTTGAAGACTTAAAACACGCGTTAGGCCTTGCCTAATATTTGGTATCTATACTCTCTTTATTATCTTTAAAAGACGAATATTCGTCTTTTAACTTTTGACTGGCTTGTTTAGCTTTCTCACCAATCAGATCTAAATATTCATTTTCGATAGGCACAAAATCTTGTAAAAAAGTTTTGTATTTCGCTTCTTCACCCCTTGAAGCTAGGCACATAAGTGCTTCTTCTTTGGTTGCGTTCAAACTCTTTTTAAGCACATAAACCGCTTTTATACGCTGAACGGCAAGAGAATCTAACTCTTCATCAGTGAACCTACGTTTCATATCTTTTTCTGCAGCACCAATTATACAATCGCAAATTGCTTCGTCTCTTTCGTCCTCACAATATTTAACTTTTAAGTGAGCTATGTCAGCAATATTTTCTTTAAAAGGTCCAATAGATTTGTAATATAAAAAACCAAAAATGGCAGCCACAACGGCGGCAAAACCCAGCAATTTTAATGCTATGCGTGTAGCAAATTTTAGTAATAGGGCCACTACTGCTATGGCAACAAGTGCGGTTATTGAAAAATTCATTTGTTTTTATTTTATACTTTTCTGAAGCAATTCGTACATAGCCTTTGGGCTAATTTTATCTTCCTTTAATTTTCTTCTTTTACCTAAATAATAGCCACGAGTAACATCTTCTAAGAAGAAATCTTGTGCTATTTCCTCATTACTATACCCTACTGGCCAAGAAATCTTATCATAGTAATACATTATTCTTACTTGTTTAGGCTCGTCCCCATGGTTAAGTGTTATTACTTTTAAGTCATTAGCAAATTCCGTATTTAGCTTATCCAAATACATGGTATCTTCTGCAGTAAGTGATGCTTTGTCCCAGAAAAACACATAGACCTGCTTTTTCCTAAATTCTTTTAGGCTATGCTTTTGATTTAAAATATTGAAGTAACTAATATTCGGTACTTTTTTACCAAGGGTTAGCTTATTGGAGAGCTTTGCATTTTCATCTTCTTTTATTTCAACGTATTTGCCTGTTGTTTCAATAGAAATAAATCGGTATTTCTTTCCGTTCCACTCAAAAGCATTTCTATTTATAGTTGGGGTTAGATTGTACAAATTATCTGCCGTAATTTGGCTTTTATATTGCCCTACAAATAGTAAATCTGTGCAGCTCTCATTATAAATACCATTTACATTCATATCCTTAATTCCAATCGTAAATGAATCAGTTTCTGACTTATAATCGGCTGATATACAATTATATCGTTGTTCTCTAAAGCAATAATTAATATCGGTAAACATTTTTTTACCGCTATGATTTTTGTAGTGCTTGGCTAACATATTTTTATAAGGAATATTCTCACCGTACTTAAATCGTGTTAGCTTAAGAGCATACGTTGCATCGGGAATCTCTTTATTATGTAATGTAATTTCAAAAGATTCTTCTCTAAAACTTAAAGTGTCTGGCGGGCCATCATTAGTAAAATCTAAGTCGTTATTTCTATCAATATAAAAATACATATCATTTCTTGACCTTCTATAATTACCAATTAGGGTAAGCAAATAACCTTGGCTAACAGGATTATCTGCACCTGCAAAATAAATGTAACTGTACCCGGTATCATTTACATTCTGCATCTCAGGTAGCTTTTTTATTTTATACCAAGGCTGTGTTGTATCTATTTCTAAACCAAATTTTGTATAAGGTTCTATGCTATCTGTAAAATACCTGTAAACCGGTAATATGGACTGAGACTTTTGAAATGCATCGTCTTCAACCTTTTTTGTTGCTTCTATTTTTATTGTTTGAGCAAAAACAGAAATCCCAATCAAAAAGATTGGGACTGCAGCAATTAAACGTTTAAAGTCTTTTAATTTCATTCTCTAATTTAAGCCAGAAGCAGTTTTAATTTCTGCCTGATAAATACGAAATATAGTACAATAAAGTAGCTAGAGATCCTATGGCAGCAACTACATAGGTCATAGCTGCCCATTTTAAGGCATCTTTACTATCTTCTAATTCGCGAGATGTAGCCATATTTTTATCTTCAATCCAAGCCACTGCTCTTCTACTTGCATCAAATTCTACAGGTAGGGTAATAAAGCTAAATAGTGTTGTAAGAGCAAATAAACCTACTCCTACTGCTAAAAGCGTTGGCCCTAAATAAGGCATTAAAAATATACCCCCTAAAATTACCCATTGCATCCAACGTGAGCTTACGCTTACCACTGGCACTAATTTACTTCTCATTGTTAACCAGCTATAGGATTTTGCATGCTGTACGGCGTGTCCGCACTCGTGAGCGGCAACTGCAGCGGCAGCAGCGTTTCTTCTGCTATAAACAGACTCACTTAGGTTTACGGTTTTGTTTACAGGATTATAGTGATCCGTTAACTGACCATTAACAGAAATTACTTTTACATCGTAAATGCCGTTGTCCGCGAGCATTTTTTGTGCAATTTCTGCACCTGTAAGATTGGAAGATATTGGTGTCTCAGAATATTTCTTAAACTTCGATTTTAGTCTGTATTGAACAAACCAACTAACGCCCATTACGGCTACCATTAAAAATATATACATCGTTTTTTATTTGTTGATTATAAAATTACAAAAAGTATTCCAAATTATCTGCTTAGCTTCACAATTAGATAAACCATCGCCACAAGAAACATAAAAATCGATATTTTATTGATAACGTGCATCGATTTTAGGAAAGAGCCTGTTCCAGCATCTTTCTTAAAGGTTAAATAACCTGCTATTTTTTTAAGTACTTCCATTATATATATTTTTCTAAATCTTTTCCGATGTCTTTTCTAAACACTTTTCCGTTAAAGTTTATTTCCTCTAACAAAGCATAAGAATTTTTCAAGGCTTCGGCCATACTATTCCCAAACTGTGTTGCAGCTAATACTCTTCCTCCATTTGTAACTAAATCACCATTTTTGTTTAGTGTACCGGCGTGAAAAAGCATTTCTTTGTTGGTAGTCAAAACAATTTCATGCCCTTTTTTGTATGCTTCTGGATAACCAGCAGAAACCGCAAAAACCGTAGTACAATATTCTGATTTTATTACTGCATCACGCGTTTTCATATTTCCATTTTTACTATCAGCCAATATGGCAGAGAGCGACTCGTTTAAGCGAGGTATTACAACTTCTGTTTCAGGATCTCCCATTCTAACGTTGTATTCAATCACAAAAGGATTTCCATTAACCGCAATCAAACCAAAAAACACAAATCCACGATAGTTTAATTTGGATTTTTTAATACCTTTAATTGTTGGTATAACAACATCTTTTATCGTTTTTTGTTTTAGCGATTCATTGAAAAAAGACACAGGAGAAACGGCTCCCATACCCCCAGTATTTAGGCCAGTATCTCCCTCTCCTATTCGTTTATAATCTTTAGCCTCTGGAAGTAAAATGTAGTTTTCTCCGTCTGTAATAGCAAAAACGCTGTATTCAATGCCATCTAAAAATTCTTCTACAACAACAGTAGCAGAAGCTTTACCAAATTTGGCATCTACTAACATTTCCTTTAAACTTTGTTTGGCTTCAGCTAAGTCTGTAAGTATTAGCACACCTTTACCTGCTGCTAAACCATCTGCTTTTAAAACATATGGTGGTTTTAATTGCTCTAAAAACGTATAACCTTCGCTTATATTTTCAGTTGTAAAAGACTTATAAGCAGCCGTAGGAATTTGATGTTCAGCCATAAACTCTTTTGCAAAAGCCTTACTGCTTTCTAGTTGGCCCGCATATTTATCTGGCGAAAAAACATAAATAGATTTCGTTTTTTCGTCTGCCTCAAACTCGTCGCGTATTCCGCTTGCAATAGCTTCTTCGCTTCCAGGTAGTACAAATGTTATCGCATTGTTCAGGCAAAATTCTTTCAAACTATCAAAGTCGGTTAACTTAATGTTTACGTTTGTGCCACACAATTCAGTTCCTCCATTACCAGGTGCAATAAAGATATTTTCTGAGCCTATTTCTTTGCTAAGTTTCCAAGCTAGAGCGTGCTCTCTTGCTCCAGATCCTAGTATTAATATTCGCATAAGATTAATTCGCTTCAAAGATAAATATGGTTACTTTTGAACCTCAAAAATTAGAGAAAATATATGAACAAATTAGTTTTAATTATCGGAGTTTTATTAATGGTTTCGATTGGTTGTAAGGAAGATGGCACTGAACCGGGAAACGGCGATGGTACTTCTGGATGGAGCACTGCAACAAAGGCTAAACTGTATGATAAGGTTTGGTATTCTGCAGACGTAAGCGGAGGAATTGATATTGAATTTTTGAATAACGGAGTTTTTCGTCAAGCTAAATCTTTAGAAGGCACATGGGAATGGAAAAACAGCGGTGATACTATGAGTTTAACTGACTACAGTAAGAAAAAATTTAACTATGTTTTTGATGAAATTACCGCGACTCAAATCACTTTTAGAACTAACTTAGGAGGCAATAACTACACAACTGCCTACAAATACAAAGACACAAAATAAAAATATTGGCACAGTTTTAGTCCAATACACCTAAACAACACACATGATTAATTCTTTAGTAAAAGGTATATCAAAGCTCTTCGGAAACAAGGCAGATAAAGACGTTCAAACCCTTTATCCTTATGTTGATAAAATAAATAATGAGTTCGTTAAGCTTGAAAAAATAAGTAACGACGAGCTTAGAAACAAAACAACCGAGTTTAAAAGTAAGATAAATGACTATTTGTCAGAAATCGATAATGAAATTGCTTCCCTAAAAGCAGACATTTCAAAAGCTTCTATTCATGAAATAGATAAAAAAGAAGCCGCTTATGAAAGAATTGATGAGCTCGAAAAATCGAGAGATGAAAAGCTAGAAGAGATTCTTGACCAATTATTGCCTGAAGCATTTGCAGTAATTAAGGAAACGGCTAGACGATTTACAGAAAATGAGCAGTTAACAGCTACAGCTTCAGAAAATGATAGAAATCTGGCAGCGGTTAAAGAACACATAAACATTCAGGGTTCTGATGTGGTTTATAATACTTCTTGGGATGCTGCTGGTGTTATTGTGAATTGGAATATGATTCACTATGACGTACAGCTTATTGGTGGTGTTGTTTTACACCAAGGTAAAATTGCCGAGATGGCAACGGGTGAAGGTAAAACACTAGTATCTACCTTACCTGCATACTTAAATGCTTTAGGACAACGTGGAGTGCACATTGTCACAGTAAACGATTATTTAGCACGAAGAGACTGCGAATGGAATGCTCCAATTTTTCAGTTTCATGGACTTTCTGTAGATTGTTTAGATTACTACAAACCGCACACCGAAGAAAGAAGACAAGCTTATTTAGCCGATATTACATTTGGTACAAACAATGAGTTTGGTTTTGATTATTTGCGTGACAATATGGCTCATAGCCCGATTGAACAAGTTCAACAAAAACATCATTTCGCAATGATAGATGAGGTGGATTCAGTTATAATTGACGATGCACGTACACCATTAATCATTAGTGGTCCTACGCCTAAGGGAGATATTCATGAATTTAATGAGCTTAAACCAAAAATTCAAAAATTGGTTGATGCTCAAAAAAGATACTTAAACACCGCTCTTACCGATGCTAAAAAACTAATTGCAGATGGTAAAACTGGCGAAAAGGACGCTGGATTACTGCTTTTTAGATGCTACCGAGGATTACCTAAAAATAAACCTTTAATAAAGTATATGGGTGAGCATGGTATTAAGGCAATGATGACTAAAGCTGAAAACTTTTACTTACAAGATCAGCAAAAGGAAATGCATATTGTAGATGCTGAACTTTACTTTACAGTAGACGAAAAAAATAATCAAATTGAACTTACCGATAAAGGTATAGACTTAATTACCGATAATAGCGACGACAAAAATTTCTTTGTTTTACCAGATGTAGGATCGGCAATCGCTGATTTAGAAAAAACAAGTTTAGAAGCAGAAGAAAAAGTAAAACGTAAGGATGAGTTAATGCGTGATTTTTCTGTTAAATCAGAACGTATTCACTCCATTAATCAGTTACTTAAGGCTTATGCCATGTTTGAAAAAGATGTAGAATACATTATTCAGGATGGAAAAGTAAAAATTGTAGATGAACAAACTGGTCGTGTTATGGATGGCCGAAGATATTCTGATGGTTTACACCAAGCTATAGAAGCAAAAGAAAATGTAAAAGTGGAAGCAGCAACACAAACATTTGCCACTATTACACTTCAAAACTTTTTTAGAATGTACCATAAACTAAGTGGTATGACAGGTACAGCAGAAACGGAAGAAGGAGAATTCTGGGAAATTTATAAATTAGATGTTGTTGTAATACCTACAAACAGACCCATATCTAGAGATGACAAAGATGATTTGGTTTACAAAACGGTAAGAGAAAAATTTAATGCCGTAGCCGAAGAAATTATAAGACTTCAAAAAAATGGACAACCTGTTCTAGTGGGCACAACATCTGTAGAAATTTCTGAATTACTTAGCCGTATGTTGAATATGCGAAAAATTAAGCATAACGTACTTAATGCAAAACAACATCAGCGTGAAGCAGATATTGTAGCCGAAGCTGGACAACCCGGTTCTATTACTATAGCAACCAATATGGCTGGTAGAGGTACCGACATTAAGCTAGGTAAAGGTGTAAAAGAAGCAGGTGGACTAGCTATAGTAGGAACAGAAAGACACGATAGTAGAAGAGTTGATAGACAGCTTAGAGGTAGAGCCGGCAGACAAGGAGATCCTGGATCTTCTCAATTCTACGTTTCGTTAGAAGATAACTTAATGCGTCTTTTTGGGTCGGATAGAGTCTCTAAAGTTATGGATAAATTTGGTTATGAAGAGGGTGAGGTTATTCAACACTCTTTAATTTCAAAAACCATTGAAAGATCGCAGAAAAAAGTAGAGCAAAATAACTTTGGAGTTAGAAAAAGACTGTTGGAGTATGATGATGTTATGAACAAGCAACGTGTAGTAATTTACTCACGTAGAAGAAATGCATTGTACGGAGACAGACTTTCGGTAGATATTAATAACGCCCTGTATGATTGGGTAGAGGAATACGTAACTAACTTTAAAGAAGCTCAAGATTTTGAAGGATTTAATTTAGAAACCCTGCGTCATCTTGCCTTTGAAACCAATTTAACACAAGACGAATTTCTTTCTAGCAAAACAGAAGAATTGGTTCAAACCATTTTTGACGAATTACTAGATACCTATGAGAGAAAAAATAAAGACATAAAAGAAAGAGCACTTATAGTCTTTAAAAACATATATAGAGACAGAGGCGAAGATGTTAAAAATATTTTAGTGCCTTTTTCTGATGGTAAAAAATCGATTAATGTTTCCGTTAATCTTAAAAAAGCCATAGAATCTGAAGGTGACGAAATTGTTAACGCTTTTGAGAGATTTGTTGCCTTGGCTAGTATAGATGACCATTGGAAAGAACATTTACGTGAATTAGATGATCTTAAACAAACGGCGAACAACGCTTCATATGAGCAAAAAGATCCTTTACTTATTTACAAATTAGAATCTTTTAATTTGTTCCAAACCATGATTAACACGCTAAATGCAGAGATCGTTTCGTTACTATTTAAAGGTAACATACCTATACAAGGTTCAGACGATATGCAAGAGGCAAAGGAACGTAAGCGAGCAGATCTTACCAAAATGAGAACTAGCAGAGCTGCAGAAGCATTGGTTTCTCAGAATAACGAAAACCAGCAAGCAGAAGAACCAGCTCCAGTTGCCACTCCAATTAGAAGTGAGATTAAGGTAGGTAGAAATGATTTATGCCCTTGCGGTAGTGGAAAAAAATACAAAAAATGCCATGGTCAAGCAACTTAAACTAATGCTATTTATTACTTGTGCTTTTGCTTATACGCAAGCTTCAGCACAAGTAATTTTAAAAATAGACGAAACTATAAACGAGCAATTGCGAATGAAAAATGCGAGAATAGATACTACCAAAGTATCTGGTTATCGTATTCAAATTGCACATTCTCAAGATGGAGTTGAAGCTAAAAATAGCCTAACCTCATTCCAAAACAAATTTACAGATAAAGAAGCTTATCTCTTATACCAATCTCCTTATTGGAAAGTACGTGTAGGAGATTTTTATCGCGAAATTGATGCTCAAAAACTTTTAGATGAAATCAGAATATATTTCCCTGATGCCTTCGTAGTAAAAGACCATATACGCAGACCAAAAATATAATTTGACGAACTCCTATTTTTTTTAGTTTGCACTAGAAGTAGTAACATTGCGGTATAGCATATTGTATGCATTTAAATATAAACAACGAATTCTCCAGACTTAAGAGTGTTATACTCGGTCATGCAGATAACTGTGGAGGTCAACCACATTTAGACGAAACGTACGATCCAAAAACAAAAGAATATCTAAAAAAAGGCATCTATCCGTATGAAGAGGATATGATTGCTGAAATGACCGCTTTTGCCAAGGTTTTAAAGAAACATAACGTAGAGGTAATTCGTCCTAAAAATATGCCGGATTTAAATCAAATATTTACGAGAGATATTTGCTTTGTTATTGATAACAAACTAGTTATACCAGAAATTTTACGAGAACGCGAAGATGAAATAGATGGTATAAAGAAATTTATTTCTAATGTACCTGAAAACCAAATCTTGGACTCACCAATTGGTGTTAGAATTGAAGGTGGAGATGTAATAGTGCATAACGATTATTTGTTTGTGGGTTATTCTAACGAAGAGGATTTTTATGGCTACAAAACCGCTAGAACAAATGAAACTGGTTTAAAATATCTGGAAGATAATTTTCCAACTAAAAAAGTAGTCGGTTTTCAACTTAACAAGTCTGATTACGAAGCACGCGAAAATGCACTTCATTTAGATTGTTGCTTTCAACCCTTAGGTCTCGGACACGCCCTTATTTTTGAAGATGGATTTAGAAATGAATCTGATTTAGAGATGATTAGAGATATTTTCGGTTATAAAAATCTTATAAAAGTAGACCGAAAAGAAATGTACCTCATGTGTTGTAATCTATTTTCAATAGATAGAGACATTGTAGTAAGTGAGCGTGGCTTTGTACGTATAAATGAAAAGCTGGCAAATCTTGGTTACACGGTAGAGGAAATTCCTTATTATCAAATTTCGAAACTAGAAGGTTTGTTACGATGCTCCACAATGCCAATTGAAAGGGTAAATGACTAATTTTATTGCAAAAAGTGTCGCAATGGTACGGCCAAATCAGTTTGCGTTTAACCCCGAAACAGCGGTTAATAATGCTTTTCAAAATAGAATGGAAGGTTTTACTGCTGCACAAATTCAAGATATTGCTTTGCTTGAGTTTGATCATATGGTAAGTAAACTTCGTGCCAATGGTATTGAGGTATCTGTTTTTCAAGATATGGGAACAGATACGCCTGATTCTATTTTCCCAAATAATTGGTTTACTACTTTTACAAACGAGGTAATTCTGTACAGTATGTTTACCCCAAATCGTAGAAATGAAAGAAAACAGGAGATTTACGATATACTTGTTCAAAAAACCAACAAACCATTAAACAAAGAATTACTAGATTTAGAATCTAATAACCAAATTTTGGAAGGCACGGGTAGTTTAGTTTGCGATTATAAATCAAAAACTGCATTTGCCGCATTGTCTCCCAGAACAATGCCTCGAGCTCTGGAAAAATTTGCTAAAATTAGTGGATACGAAGCGGTATCGTTTAAAGCAAAAGGGCCAGATGGCAATGAAATTTATCATACAAATGTAATGATGACAATTGCAGACACTTTTGTTTTAATTGGCTTAGAAACAATAACCGAGGCCAATCGTGATAATGTTAAATCTAAACTACAATCGTTAGGTAAAGACATTATAGAATTATCTAACGACCAGATATTCAATCATTTTTGTGGTAATATGTTACAATTACAAAACAACGATGGACAGAAATTCTTAGTAATGTCTGAAGAAGCTAAAAACAGCTTGAACCAAGAACAAGTTGATAACATTACAAAAAATCACCAAAACACAATACTTAGCTGCCCTATACACTTAATTGAAAAAATTGGTGGAGGAAGTGCAAGATGCATGATGGCAGAAGTATTTTATAATTAGAAATAAATGAAAATTGAAACGGTTCTTTCGCCAAGTCTTTTTCATCAAATCACAGATTTAGACAAAAAGGCAGTAGTTGTTATTGATATTCTAAGAGCGACTTCTACAATTGTAACTATACTTAATAATGGTGCTAAAAGTGTAATACCTGTAATGGAAGAAGATGAGGCACGAGCTTATAAAGGTAAAGGCTTTTTAGTAGGTGGCGAACGCGGTGGTGAAACAATACCTGGTTTTGATTTTGGCAACTCGCCTTTTCACTATTCCACAGAACTAGTTGATAATAAGGACGTTATTTTAACTACCACGAATGGTACAAAATGCTTAGAAATGTCAAAAAATGCGAAGTATGTTTTTACAGGAGCGTTTCTAAATTTAAATGCATTAGTTGCACATTTAAAAATGCTAAATTTGGATATAGTGCTTTTTTGTGCCGGGTGGAAAGATAAGGTTAATTTAGAAGACAGCCTTTTTGCAGGAGCAGTAGCTGC
>Ga0102814_10001916_pt1 | contig 14323 bp, 10 predicted proteins | sample ColrivemetaGS741_FD_79112 | JGI IMG/M metagenome (GOLD analysis project Ga0102814, IMG submission 79112) | Estuarine microbial communities from the Columbia River estuary - Flood tide ETM metaG S.741 | ecosystem: Environmental > Aquatic > Marine > Intertidal zone > Estuary | place: USA... | reverse complement strand
TTTTATTGACATCGGTAAAACCGTCTTCGATTAAGTAGCTGCCGTTGTGGTAGACCGAAAAAATTTGCGCACGCAAGCGGTTGCGGCCATGGTTGAGAAAGCCGCCCACGCCGAGGGTGGCAATGGAGTCGCCAAATTCTTCTTTGGAAGGGTCGGTCTCGAGTTCATTGATGTAGTATTGGCCGAGGATATCAAAATACTCGCGTTCGTCTGACTCAAAAGCTGTGGCGTAAAAATCGAGTTTGAGTTGGTCTTTGGCATATTTCAAGGAAGTGCCGCCCATAAGGGTTTGGAAATTTGAGTTTTCTTGACCCTCAAAATAGATCATCAAACGGTAAGCTTCGTTTGCTGTTCCAAAGTCAGATTGCGCTGTTTGGGGTGCAAAACGGTATGCATTTGTGGAGAAATGTCCTAAAAAGCTCCAAGTCCAATATTCATTCAGTTGATAGTTGCTCAGGATTTGAGCATCCGCAAACACAGGGTTGTAGGCTCCTTTTGTAGGAAGAGTGTTTAGAAAATAACCGTTGGATCGATAGCGTGCGCCTACTAAAAAATTAAAACGTGCATTGACAGCTTCTTCTATATGGGCCTCAATTCCCAAAAGAGAGGCCATAGCTGAGGCGTGAAAGTCATTTGGGGATTTGTAGGTGATGTCTAGAACAGAACTCAATCTATCGCCATAATTCGAAGAAAACCCACCTGCGCTAAAGCGAACATCTTCAACCAATGAAGAGTGAATAAAACTCATGCCCTCTTGTTGACCACTACGAGTTAAGAATGGACGGTAGACCTGAAAACCATTGACATAAACCAGGTTTTCATCGTAATTACCTCCTCTTACGTTGTAATTCGATGTGAGTTCGTTATTGGAGGTGGCTGCGGTTGTTAGGGTTAAGGTTTTTTCAAGACCTACAATACCCTTTAAATTCAATTGGGGAAGTTTCTCGATTTCAAATGGGTTTTGACCATCTTGACGAACCACAACACCTTTGTTTTCCTGAATGGTAAAATTTTGATCAGGAAGTTCTTGTACCGTATTTGTGCTGTTGAGCTGTGTTTTCAATGTAAGTGTTACATCCCCGTATTGGTAAATGATCTCAATGTTATCACCCAAAGATAAAGGTGTAAAGGAATAATACCCGTTCTTATCAGTGGTAGTCATCATGGAATTCAAAACAGCCCCTTCAGCAATGAAATGGAGTTGTACATTAGCTCCGGTTGCTGGTTTTTTTCCTTTGAGGTAACAATGCCCGAATACAGCTATTTCTTGTGCCCAAAAGAGCAACGGAAAATGGACTATGATCAGAAGTAAAAGTTGCTTCATTGTTGCAAAGTTACAACCCTTAACGTCCAATTTTACGCTTTATTTGGTTTTGGCGTATTTTCATGTGTTATTAGTTTGAACTACATTTGTTTTATGTTGCCTAAAGAACAAATTTTAATAGGTCGAAGAGAACTTGCTTGGTTGCCTGATTTTGGTTTGGCTGAGGTGAAGGCAAAGGTAGATTCTGGAGCCTATACTTCTAGCATACATGTAAGTTCTTGCTATGTTGAGGACAAGCTGCTCAAGGTAGTTTTTCTCGATGATAAACACGCCGCTTATACTGGTAAAGAAATGACTTTTTCTAAGTTCAGGACCAAAAATGTCAAAAGCAGTACCGGGCAAGTACAAGAAAGATTTTTTGTTCTTGGCTCAATAGAAATAGCAGGATTGAAGTTTCATACTGAATTTTCTCTCACAAAGCGACAAGGAATGCGTTATCCAATATTACTGGGCAGAAAAGTACTCAACAAGCGCTTTGTGATAGACACGAGCAAAAAATACATCCATATAAACACCCAAAATCAGCTATGAAAATTGCCATTCTCTCCCGAAATCCACATTTATATTCTACCCGTAGGCTAGTTGAAGCAGCTGAAGCAGCCGGTCACGAGGCGCATGTAATAGATCACTTAAAGTGCAATATTGAAATCGAACAAACCGGACCTGCACTCTACTATCAGAATCAATATCTGACAGGATTTGATGCAGTAATTCCGCGAATTGGTGCTTCTGTTACGTTTTATGGAACTGCTGTTGTAAGACAGTTTGAAATGATGAACGTTTTTACCGCAGTGGGTTCTAGAGGGATTATTCATTCTCGAGATAAACTTCGTTGTCTACAAGTTTTGTCTAAAGAGGGGATAGGATTACCCAAAACGGTGTTTACCAATTATTCTAAAGATGTGAAGCATGTGGTAAAGAGCGCAGGTGGGGCACCCGTAGTTTTAAAGTTACTAGAAGGTACGCAAGGTTTAGGTGTAGTTTTGGCAGAAAATTTGAATGCGGCACAATCTGTACTCGAAGCTTTCAACGGACTCAAAGCAAGAGTTATTGTTCAAGAATTTATACGTGAAGCAAAAGGTGCAGATATCCGTGCATTTGTTGTTGATGGTGAGGTTGTAGGCGCTATGAAACGCCAAGGTCTTCCCGGAGAATTTCGTTCGAATTTACACCGAGGTGGTAGCTCAGAAGTAATAGAGTTGACGACAGAAGAAAAATACACTGCCATATTAGCTGCAAAAGCTGTAGGATTAGGAATTGCAGGTGTAGATTTGCTTCAATCTGAGCGGGGCCCTTTAGTTTTAGAAGTCAATTCTTCACCAGGACTCGAAGGGATAGAAAATACAACCCAGACTGATATCGCTGGTAAAATAATTACCTATATTGAAAAGAATGTCCGGCGTTAAAAAAAAACAACATCAAAGAATGGTCATTCTCGGGCATGAAATAATGCCTGGTAAAGGCGTTCAACTCAATTTAGAAGTTGCACACTTACACACGCGTACCCCCATTCAGGTGCCTGTCTTCGTAGAACGTGCAAAAGAGGATGGACCAACTGTGCTGGTCATGGCAGGACTTCATGGAGATGAGCTTAATGGTATTGAAATTGTACGTCGCTTTCTACGTAAAAAACTAAATAAACCTGCCAAAGGAACAATCATTTGTCTCCCCATATTCAATATATTTGGTTTTCTCAATCTCAAACGTGAGTTGCCTGATGGCCGCGATCTGAATCGTAGCTTTCCGGGTTCTCATAAAGGATCATTAGCGGCTCAATTTGCATTTCATTTTATGAAAGAAATTGCTCCTTATTGTGACTACATTATTGATTATCATACGGGTGCAGCCCAACGCAATAATTTTCCTCAAATTCGCTGTGTTTTCTCAGATAATGAAAGTGTTGAATTAGCAAAAGTATTTAATCCACCCTTCATTTTGCACTCAGGTCTGATCCCCAAAACATTAAGGGAAAGTATGGTCAAGCGCAATAAAAAGATATTGTTGTTTGAAGGAGGCAAAGCAAGTAATATTGAGGAAAATGTTGTTGAGGAAGGTCTCAACGGCTTGAAACGGGTAATAGCATACTTGGGGATGCGCAACTACAAATTTGATATTTCCAAAGAACGCCAACCTATATTTGCTGCAGAAAGCAAATGGATGCGTGCTCCGTCAAGTGGGATGTTTCAATGCTTTGTACCCAATGGCACCAAGGTGCAGAAGGGTGATATTCTAGCCCTCATTACAGATCCTTATGGTAAATATGAAAAGCAAATAAAGGCCAATCAAGAGGGCTATGTTATTTGTATCAATGAGGCTTCAGTTGTTTACAGGGGCGACGCTATTATTCATTTAGCCAAAGAAAAACAGGAGCATTAATTTTATTTAATCAAAGTAGAACATATGAAGAACATATTCATTTTTATCATTGCTTTCATTCAATGCACTCTTTCGTTTGTTGCTCAAAATACCTTTTCCCCAAAAGAGTTTTTGGGATATAATATTGGTGAACAATTCACGCGTCATCATCGTGTTGTGGATTATTTCTATGCTTTAGAAAAAGCCTTCCCCCAACAAATCAAGGTGACTAAAATAGGGCAGACTTACGAAAAAAGAGATCTTTTGCTTTGTTATATTGGCACCGCCGAGAACCTTATGAAATTGGAAGATATCCGTCAAAAACACTTGACCCAAGCTGCTGATGAGCAGCTTGCAATTGTTTGGTTATCCTATAACGTTCATGGTAACGAAAGTTCTGGTACAGAAGCTGCAATGCAAACGGCTTACCGTTTGCTAACGGATAAAAAAAGTTACTTGGAAAATACGGTTGTTATTATGGATCCTTGTCTGAATCCTGATGGACGCGACCGCTATGTCAACTTTTATTACCAATATGGCGCAAACCCGATAGATAACCAGCGCTTTAGCGCAAGCCATAATGAGGCATGGCCAAGCGGTCGCCCTAACCACTACCTATTTGACCTGAATAGAGACTGGGCATGGATGACTCAAATAGAATCTGCTGTTCGGGTTCAACAATACAACCAGTGGTTGCCTCACGTTCATGTCGATTTTCACGAACAGGGTATTAATGAGCCGTACTATTTTCCGCCTGCTGCGGAGCCTTATCATGAGGTAATCACCGACTGGCAGCGTGATTTCCAAAAGGAAATTGGTAAAAACCACGCAGGCTATTTTGACAAAGCAGGATGGCTTTATTTCTCTAAAGAAATTTTTGACTTGCTCTACCCAAGTTACGGAGATACTTATCCAACTTACAGTGGTAGTATCGGTATGACCTATGAGCAAGGTGGAAGCGGACGCGCAGGACTTGCAGTGATTACCCAAGTAGGCGACACCTTGCGCTTAGCTGACCGCGTGGAGCATCATGTCACTACAGGGCTTTCTACGGTAGAAACCAGCGCGCGCAATGCTCAAAAACTGGTCGTTGAATATCAAAAATTCCGCAATGCGAAGACTTCCAAATACAATTCTTATGTGTTGCGTGGTACGAAGGCCAAGGTAGACCCTATCTTAGATTTGCTCGGCAAAAACAAGATCGATTGGCAAGTCATTTCCACGGGCACGCAGGCAATCAGCACTAAAGGCTACCATTACAGTTCAGGAATGATAGAAGGTTTTAAATTGGAGGTCGGCGATATCGTTATTTCAACTCAACAAGAAAAAGGCACTTTGGTTTCGGTCTTGTTTGAGCCCCGCACCAAACTCTCCGATAGTCTTACTTATGACATTACTGCATGGACCCTTCCGCACGCCTATGGTTTGGATGGATTTGCTGTAGAAGCTCAGCTCAAAGCCACGCCAGTTGTTCCAGTTCAGGAATCTAAGTCAGATTTTTTAGCATCTGAGGGATTTATTGCCTATGCGGTTCGTTGGGAGTCTTTGCGCACAGCACAGTTCTTAAATGCAGTTCAGCAGGCGGGCATAAAAGTTTATTTTCATGAGAAAGGCTTCAAACTCGATAACCAAACATATGCGCCCGGAACCTTGCTCATGCTCACCGGTGAGAACAAGCGTCCCGATTTTCATGCAATCGTCAATGATTATGCTGCTCGCTATAGCGTCGACATCAAAGGTCTGGTGACTGGAATGGTTGATGGCGGCACTGATTTTGGTTCTTCTTCGGTGAAAATGGTGCCCAACCCAAGGGTAGGTATTCTTGCCGGAGACAGTTTTTCTTCACTAAATGTCGGCGAGATTTGGCATTTCTTTGAGCAGCAACTCGTGAAACCTGCTCACCTCATTTTTGAAGACGATATCGACGCTGCCTTGAGTCAATTGGATGTTTTGTTCGTGCCAGAGGGCGGTTTTGACATTGCGGGCAATGATGCGCTCAACTCTTGGGTGCGCAGAGGCGGAACCCTAATTGTAATAGGTGGTGCCATCGATGCGCTTGCTGCCGACCAAGGCTTTGGTATCAAGCACAAAGAAAGTCGGGCTGGTGCAAACGCCCCAGTTAGCTATGGTAACCAAGAGCGCGATCAAATTTCAGATGCCATTACCGGCGCCATTTATCCATGTGTGATTGATCAAAGTAACCCAATGGTTTTTGGCTACGACTTTTACTACACCTTGCGCCAAGGCGCCACAGCCTACCAAATCGATGGCAAACCAGCATTCGCTTTGACTAAAAATGCTTCGGCTGTTAATGGTTTTGTGGGTGCGCGCGTCAAAGCACAGCAATCTGAAGCCCATATCGCAGGAAGTGTACCTTATGGCCGCGGTACGATTGTTTATTTCATAGATAATCCGCTCTTCCGCGGTTTCTGGGAAAGCGGCAAACTCATGGTAGCCAATTCAATCTATTTTGTAAATCAGTAGATGATCAAGATAGACCCTATTTATTTACGACAAGACTCCCTATTTTAGTCTAAAGCTACGTTATACGTTTAACCAATAATTTTATTGTGATGCGACTACTTATATGCTTACTACTATTTTCTGGAATTTCTTTTGGTCAAAACTGGGCTCCCAACGGCGCTCAATGGCATTATTCGTATATTGGGTTTTTCCCTGGCTATGTAGATATCGCCTACACTGCAGACACAATTATAGATGGACAGTTAGCAAAAAAGCTGACGAAAACTTATCATGGATTAGGTTGGGGTATGGGGATTAATTCTTCAGAGTTTGGTGCCGAATATACCTATGAAGCCAATGGCGTAGTCTATTTGCGTTACCAAAATCATTGGGATACACTTTACAACTTCAATGCACAAGTCGGTGAGAGCTGGCGCATGGCAAAACAACCATTGATAAGCAATATTATTCCTCCAAATAGCCGCATGAAAGTGTTGTCTACAGGCACCATGACGATCAATAACGAGCCAAGAAATTATTTAGTCATCGACAGATGTGATTCTACAAACTATTCGTTTGGATTTTTACAAGATACACTTATAGAAAATATTGGCTTCATGCGTGACTACATGCTTCCTTACGACCAATTTGATGGTGCTGTAGACGCCAATGAAGGCGGACCATTGCGCTGCTATTCTCACTATAATTTTGTAACGTATCAACCGATTTTTACAGAGGTTTGCGATTATATCATGGGTACAAATGAAATCAATGCCACTGCATCCTTTCAAATTTACCCTAACCCAGTCTCAGATCAAGTGAACATACCGGCTACTTATACAGCAGAATTTAAAACGTATCGCATTATTTCAACTGAAGGTAAATTAGTGCAATCGGGTCAAACATCTGAACAAATTGATGTAGCCAACCTTCCTGCAGGAAGCTATACGCTCCTGGTCGAGAACACGTCCCAAATTCGTTGTGCGAAAGTGCTGGTGCTGAGGTAGAAACTATCTGCCCCGCTTAGCTAACGCCTCATACACCACATGCTGCATATCGGTTCTGATGTTGAGGTCGCGGAGTTTCCAGTTGTCTTGGTTGGGGTGCACGCGGTTGGATAAGAAGATAAAGATCACTTTGTTTTTGGGGTCGGCCCAAGCGAGTGTGCCAGTAAAGCCAGAGTGCCCGAAAGATTGTTGTGAGGCTAATACATCGCAAGTTCCACCACCATTTGCCGTTGGCCGGTCAAAGCCAGCACCCCGTCTATTGCCGGTATATTGTTGCTTGGTAAATTCGGTGTAAGTTGCTTCTGAAAAGAAATTCATCCCGGCCATTTGTCCTTTATTCAAAAATAGCTGCATGACGTGAGCTAGGCTCCAAGCGTTTGAAAAGATACCTGCATGCCCTGCAATTCCTCCAAGCATTGCAGCTCCAGGGTCATGTACAAAGCCTTGAAGTGTTTGTCTGCGAAAAAGCTTGTCATTTTCAGTCGGTACAAGTTGATTAGCTGTGAAGTATTGAAGTGGATGGTAGCATATGCGATTGAGTCCAAGCGGAAGGTAAATATTGCGGCGAAGGTAGCTTGCTTGGCTTTCTCCAATAAGGCTTTCAAGTATGGGTTGTGTGAAATAATAGCAGAGATCAGAATACACATATTTTTTAGGGCCAAGTTGAGTTCGCATAATTTGCGCGTACATGCTGTCTTTGTAGTTTTTGTGTATAAACATGTCTTTGGCTACTTGGAGCGGGAATTCCTCAGATGGACTGCTCCTGTAAATACTGTTTTTCCATGTCCCATCACTTAGGGTGCGCTTGTAAAATGGAATCCAAGGGGTGAGGCCGGCCTGGTGTGCCATGATTTCTCTGATTTTCAGAGCACCAAATGGGGTTTCCCCGGTCACTTCTGGTATATAAGACCCAATGCTCCGATTTAAGTCAAATTTACCCTTTGCATGTTGCTCCATTGCTAGTAGGGTAGAGGCGGCAATTTTAGTGACTGATGCGATATCATACATCGATTGGAGATTGATTGTAGGTGCCGTACTTTCATAACCTTGCTTGCCATAAGCCTTGTGCCAGATGATTTTATCTTCGACTGCAACCAAAACCTGACATCCAGGGTAAGCACCTGCGTTGATACCTTTTTGAGCAATGACATCAATTTCTTGTAGATCTTGACTGTTAAGACCAAGTTCTTCAGGAAGAGCAATGCCAAGCCGGCCATTAGCCTGAAGACCAACTGCATTTAAACCTCCCATGAGCAGTTGGGCCACTTGCTCGTGTGCAATTGGGTGGTTTTCGTGAGCAAGAATAATTGCATCAAAAAGTGAGGTGTCAATGAGTTGGAGAGCATGTTTATCTCCAAAAAGAACCAAGATGTTTTGGTCCGTTTTGTTTAGAATTTGAGTTTGCTTACACGCCCATTCAGCAATGTGATTGTGCGTGGGTTTTTGTGCATGTAAGCTAAAAATACAGACTTTCGGATCGCTTAGGCCGTAGAACTTATCCAGCATGGCAGAGATTTGGAGGGTGTCGGCATCAAAAGTTGCTATACGGTCTGCATAAAGCGCTAGGGTTTCGGTGAATACCGATGAATTACCACCTAAAGAAATGCATGCGATTTTATGATCTAGGCGACCAATAGGTAATACTTGCTGCTTATTTTGAAGCAGTGTTATGTATTTTCTGTATTCAACAGCTTGACGATTCTCTTCCATTGAATTCAAATCAGTAAAAGTCTGACCGATCCATTTGTTGGGAAGCTCGTACTTGAATTTGGACGAGGGTGAAAGTGATTTTTCCTTTGAATAAAAGTGGGTTAAAGTAAAGCCAAGTAATGATAATACGAGAAGAGATGAGAAGAGGCGCATGCGTTTCATTTGATTCAAAACTAGGTATAATAATGCGCTTTACAAAACGCAAAGTGTATTTCTGACACTTACTTCAATATAGTAAAAATCCCTTTAAAAATCAAATTTAGTTCTCCACAGTTGTACAGAAACGATGTTTACAAAAAGCTAATATTTATCATGGTTTGAGGTGCTAAAGCATTGTAATTTTGTAGCTCAGAATACTAAATAAAGAACAATGGAATTACACGGAAAATTCGGGAAAAATGCCGATCTAGCCGCTTCAATTGGTTTAGCTGAGACCGGAGATCAATTTTGGAACCTGACCCCAGCTGAACTCATCGAAGACTGTATCATTTTGGGAGAAGGCATGCTGACCGATACCGGAGCTCTAGCCATAGAAACCGGAGAATTTACAGGTCGCTCTCCAAAAGATCGCTTCATTGTTTGTGATGCTCTCACCGAAGATGCAGTTTGGTGGGGTGATATCAATATTGGATTTGAACCTGCTAAGTTTGATGCATTGTATGAGCGTATGAAAGCGCATCTGGCAGAGCAAGATCTATACGTACGCGATGTTTATGCTTGTGCAGACCCCACTTTTCGCATGAATATCCGAGTAATAGCAGAACTGCCTTGGTCTAGTTTGTTTGCCCACAATATGTTTTTGCGTTTAGATGCAAATGAAATCGAGGACTTTATGCCCGAGTGGCATATCGTTTGTGCACCAAGCTTTTTAGCTGATCCAAGCATAGATGGTACGCGTCAGCACAACTTCGCCATTCTTAACTTTACCAAAAAAATGATACTCATTGGAGGTACTGGTTATACTGGAGAAATCAAAAAAGGAATTTTCTCGGCACTTAACTTCATCTTGCCACACCAAAAAAATGTCTTATCGATGCATTGTTCGGCAAACATCGGTAAGGATGGTGACACAGCTATCTTTTTTGGTCTTTCAGGTACAGGTAAAACAACGCTTTCCTCAGATCCTAATCGGCGCCTGATCGGTGATGACGAGCATGGTTGGAGTAACAATAGTGTCTTTAATTTTGAAGGTGGTTGTTATGCCAAAACAATTGATTTGTCGCGAGAAAAAGAACCTCAAATTTTTGATGCTATTCGATTTGGAGCACTACTTGAAAATGTTGGTTTTCCACAAGAATCTTCTACCCCAGATTACAGCGATGGTAGCATTACCGAAAATACGCGTGTCTCTTATCCTATTGATTATATCGACAATATTGCAAATCCTTCGATAGGAGCAGCCCCAACCAACATATTCTTTTTGACTGCAGATGCGTTTGGAGTATTGCCTCCGATTTCAAAATTGACTAAAGAGCAAGCCATGTATCACTTCATGTCGGGTTATACTGCTAAAGTTGCAGGGACAGAAGTGGGTATAACGGAGCCTACTACCACTTTTTCTGCAGGTTTTGGAGCAGCATTTCTACCCTTGCATCCTGCAAAATATGCCCAACTACTTGGAGAAAAGTTAGAAGGAACTGGCATCAATGTATGGTTGATCAATACCGGTTGGACCGGAGGTTCTTACGGAGTTGGTACCCGAATGAAATTAGCCCATACCCGCGCTATGATCACAGCTGCGCTTACGGGCAAGCTAAACGACGTAGCATTCGAACAGATGCCTTTCTTTGATTTATCCTTTCCAACGTCATGTGATGGCGTTCCTGCAGCATTACTCAATCCACGCCATACATGGTCAGATAAAAATGCTTACGACGATACTGCCGCAAGTCTAGCAGCTAAGTTTGTCAAAAACTTTGAGAAGTTCGCTAAAGAAACCTCGTCAAGCATCTTAGCAGCTTCACCTAAAGTGCCAGCATAGTTCCTCCTTTCCATCAGTCAACAATTTTGGAAAGACAATAAAGGGCCGCATTTGCGGCCCTTTATGTATGTGCTTAAGATATATATCCCTTTCAGAAAGTTGAGTGTGATGATTCTTTAAACAATTTGCAAACCTTTTTTAAGGCAAAAAAAAGCCCTGACCACAAGGCCAGGGCAATTTTATGGTTGCTGATCGAATTAACGCTTGTGCATTGGTTCGTCAGATACAGTTAATTTTTTACGGCCTTTTTTGCGGCGCGCAGCCAACACACGACGACCGTTTTTTGTGGCCATACGGCTACGGAAGCCATGTTTGTTTCTTCTTTTTCTTACCGATGGTTGAAACGTTCTTTTCATGTCGTGTCGTTATTTGTAATGTTTTTGGGAATGCAAAGATACTATATTTTTTAGAATTTCAAATTCTTTCGACAAAAATCGTGAAAAAAAGCGCTTGCGCCAAGAAAGCAGGTTATTTTTGTAGTGCAAAGCGCCTAATCTATGATGAGACCCAAGAAAACTAAAGAACCCAAAGTAAAATTAACCAAAGACAGCTGGCGCAAAGCTGCTCGTTTTTTGAAGTACCTCAAACCCTATGCCGGTACCTATTTCATTGGCTGGATTTTCTTGGTACTGAGTACCTCTGCTGGGTTGGTTTTTCCTTATCTGATGGGTAAACTTCTCGGTAGTTCAAATGCTTCTTCAAATCCTCAAGATACCATCCGCTTACTCGACCTATCCAATGTCAATCAAATTGCATTCTCACTCTTTATATTGTTCTTTTTTCAAAGTGTATTTTCATTTGTCCGAGTTGTTCTATTTAACAACGTAACTGAAAATGCGCTCAGAGATATGCGCAATGATGCTTTTGAGCGTCTGGTATACATGCCTATGGATTTCTTTAATCGTCAGAAAGTTGGAGAGCTCACTTCGAGGGTAGCCTCCGATATTACTCAAATTCAGGAAGTATTGCGTACTACAATAGCAGAGTTTTTTAGACAAATTATTATTGTTGTAGGTGGAATTGCTTTTTTATTTTTTATTTCCTGGAAGCTTTCATTGATCATGTTAGCTACCGTACCTGTCATGGCTATTGTAGCTGTGTTTTTTGGTCGTTACATCCGTAAATTGAGTAAAGAAGCTCAAGATTACATAGCAAGCTCCAATGCTATACTTGAAGAAGCACTCACTGGAATTGCCAACGTGAAGGCTTTCACCAACGAATGGTTTCTACTTGGAAAATACAGAACCAGTACCCAACAAACGCGCGACCTGAATGTGCGCAGTGGTATTTGGCGCGGTTTATTCGTCTCTTTTATCATTTTTTGTCTCTTTGGAGCCATCGTGTTTATTGTTTGGAAGGGCCTACTCATGACTCAAGGTCCAAGCCCTGAACTTGCTTCAGAAGGCTTCTATCAGTTTGTTTTGTTTACTATCATGATGGGTGCATCCATAGGGTCTTTGCCTGATTTGTACGCAAGTGTGCAAAAAGCAGTTGGTGCAACTGAAAATTTATTGGATTTGCTTCAAGAAGAAGCAGAGAAACCTCAAATCTCAACAACTCCAACAATTCAATTGAGTGGTTCAATTCGTTTTGAAAATCTCTTCTTTTCTTATCCGCAACGCTCTGATGTGCAGGTTCTCAATGGGATTAATTTCAAGATAGAATCAAACCAAACGTTGGCTTTGGTAGGTCAAAGTGGTTCGGGAAAGTCTACAATAGCCAACCTGCTTTTACAGTTTTATCAACCCTCATCTGGTGCTATCTTTTTCGATGAGCAAAAGGCAAGTTCCTTTGATATTCATCAATTGCGTCAACAGATGGCTATTGTACCTCAGGAGGTACTTTTGTTTTCAGGAAGCATTTTAGAGAATATCCGATTTGGTCGTCCATCTGCTTCAGATGAAGAAGTCAGAGAAGCTGCTCAAAAAGCGAATGCTTGGGAATTCATTAGTAGTTTCCCAGCGCAACTGAATACAGAAGTAGGGGATCGCGGGATTCAGCTCTCTGGGGGGCAAAAACAGCGCATCGCAATCGCCCGTGCTATTTTAAAAAATCCAACTATTTTGATTTTAGATGAAGCAACTTCTGCTTTAGATTCTACCTCTGAGAAACTAGTTCAGGAGGCATTAGAAGAATTGATGAAAGGTCGTACTTCTGTGGTCATAGCACATCGTTTGTCCACAATTCGTCAAGCCGATCAAATATTGGTCTTACAAGATGGCCAAATTACTGAACAAGGTCAGCACGACGATCTAATGGCACTCAACGGCCAATACGCAACATACGTATCGCAACAATTGATATAACAAGTACTCTAATTTATTGAGGACCTACTTAAAGAGAGTTTCGACAAATGCCTTGCGGTCAAAAAGTTGGAGGTCTTCCATTTTTTCTCCTACACCAATGTATTTGACTGGAATCTTCATTTGATCAGATATACCAATCACTACTCCACCTTTTGCTGTTCCATCAAGTTTAGTTACTGCCAATGCATTGATGTCAGTAGCTTGCGCAAATTGCTTTGCTTGCTCATAGGCATTTTGTCCGGTTGAACCATCTAAGACCAGCAAGATTTCATGCGGAGCATCGGGAACCACTTTATCCATGACGCGTTTGATCTTGGATAGTTCTTGCATGAGATTAATTTTGTTATGGAGTCGGCCAGCAGTATCAATGATAACAACATCAGCTCCTTGTGCTTTTGCAGATTGCAGCGCATCGAATGCGACACTAGCAGGATCTGCCCCCATGCCTTGTTGTACAATTGGCACCCCGACACGATCAGCCCATATGATGAGTTGATCAACCGCTGCTGCCCTAAAGGTATCTGAGGCTCCTAAAACTACTTTTAATCCAGCCTGCTTCATCTGGTATGCTAGCTTGCCGATCGTTGTGGTTTTTCCAACCCCATTCACTCCAACTACCATCAATACATAAGGGTTCCCATCAGTTGGTTTGTCTACTTTGAGCTTTCCTTCGAAGTTAGCAGCATTCTCTTCGAGTAGTGCAATGATTTCATCGCGTAGTATTTGATTGAGTTCATCAGAATTGATCACACGGTCCTTAGAAACGCGCTGCTCAATTCGGTCGATAATTTTGAGCGTAGTTTCAACACCTACATCGGCTGTGATGAGGATTTCTTCAAGTTCGTCTAAGACGTCTTGATCCACGCGACTTTTGCCAACAAGCAAGCGCGTAATTTTGGAGAAAAACGTTTGTTTGGTTTTCTCTAAACCCTGATCTAAAGTTTCTTTTTGAACTGGATCAAGGGTTTCTTTTTTAGATTTTGAAAAAAAATCAAATAGGCCCATTTGCTAAGGTAAAAAAAAAGCTCCCAATTTGGAAGCTTATGAAAGGGAATGTAGTGTGGTTTAGCCTTTAGTAAACCACTCTTTAACTTTATCGTTAAGTACAATTTCTTCTTTGAAGGTGTATGAGCCAGTCTTTTCAGACTTAACCATTTTAATCACCTTTGAGTGTTCT
>Ga0102814_10001915_pt1 | contig 14328 bp, 12 predicted proteins | sample ColrivemetaGS741_FD_79112 | JGI IMG/M metagenome (GOLD analysis project Ga0102814, IMG submission 79112) | Estuarine microbial communities from the Columbia River estuary - Flood tide ETM metaG S.741 | ecosystem: Environmental > Aquatic > Marine > Intertidal zone > Estuary | place: USA... | reverse complement strand
GAGGCGATGTTGGGGCGCGATTTATTTTACGACCCGATCCTGTCGGGCAACCGTGAGGTGTCTTGTGCGACCTGTCACCACCCTGCGTTTGGCACAGGCGATGGGCTGTCGTTGGGCCTTGGGGATGGTGGCATTGGTTTGGGGCCAAAGCGGGTCGCGGACCCTCAGAATATGCCTCAGGACCGCATCCCAAGGAACGCGCCTTCGCTGTTTAACCTTGGCGCGCATGAGTTTACGCGATTGTTCCATGACGGGCGGATCGAGGTTGACCCAAACCGCCCCGGTGGCATTCGCACGCCGCTAGATGCGGATATGGCTGTGGGGTTTGCCTCATTGCTGTCTGCCCAAACGATGTTCCCTGTCCTGAGCCCAGATGAGATGGCGGGCCACTACAATGAGAATGATATCTCAAAGGCCGTGCGCCGCGGTGTGATCACGGGGACGGGCGGTGCATGGGATTTGATCGCTAAGCGCGTGGCCGCAATCCCTGTCTATGCTGATGCCTTTGCCAAAGTTTACCCTGACCGTCCTGAGATCGCCTTTACGGACATCTCGAACGCGATTGCAGCCTTTATGGAATGGGAATGGCGGTCTGATACGGCGCCCTTTGATGCGGTCTTGCGCGGCGAGTTGACCTTCGAGGGTGACGCGGCAGATGGCATGGCGCTGTTCTACGGCGAGGCAGGGTGTGGCACGTGCCACGCGGGCCCATTCCTGACGGATCAAGACTTCCACGCGACGGGGCAGCCCCAGATCGGGCCGGGTAAAGCGGCGGCCTTCGAGGATAATGCCCGCGACGAAGGGCGGTTTCGGGTAACGGGACATGAGAGCGATCTTTATGCGTTCCGCACGCCATCCTTGCGCAATGTGATCCAAACGGGGCCTTACGGGCATGCAGGGGCCTATAGCGATCTGCGTGAATTCTTGACCGCACATGCAGACCCAAAGGCGGCTCTGGACAGCTACGCGGCCACAAGCGCAACCCTGCCTGAGATGCCAGTGGAAGACCTCGTTGAAGATTTCGCGCCGATTGCAGCGGCGGTCAAAATACCAACCATAACGCTAACGCAGGCCGATATCACTGCTCTCGTCACGTTTTTGGAAACGCTCTCGGACCCCATCGCGCTCAATGGGCGGCTTGGTATACCGACCACCGTTCCAAGCGGTTTGCCTGTGGCTTTTTCCGAGTAAAAATATGCCTGCCAGAGGCGGCTACGGACGCAAGACTTGGCGTGTGTCGGCGGGCAAAACCACCTCCGACACCCGCCCATCAGGCCAAGTCACACGGACCTGTGCCTGCGCCGCATCCCCAAGCCCAAAATGTAGCGGGCCTGCCTGACCACTGGCGTGACCGCCCCCAACAGTAAGCTGTTGGGCCTGCCCATTCACAGTTACACGGGCGCCAACGGCTTGGGTGTTGGGGCCGTCCATGCGCAGATCAAGGGCGATCCAATGGCCCGCATCAGGCGTGACATTGCGGTAAAGTTCGATGGGCGCACGGCGGTTGGACACCAAAAGATCAAGCCTGCCATCCCCGTCGAAATCGGCCAAAGAAGCACCGCGAGAGCGTTCCGTCGTGGCAATGCCAGCCTCAGAAGCGGCCTCGGTAAAGGTGCCATCTGCATTTTGCATCAATAGATTATTGGGGTCCGCCATTGCCATTCCGGGCATCTGGTCGACGTTGCCCTTGGCCAAGAACAGATCATCGCGGCCATCGTTGTCGATATCACCAAATTGGGCATGCCAGCCCGTCGAAGGGCGGCCATCTTCGCCCGTGTGGGGGCGGTGGGCATAGGTGCCAATCGCAAACGGAGCAGCGGTGTAGGAGCCATCTTTTTGGGCCAATTGCATCAATTGATCCCCCATCGAAGTGAGGACAATCTCGTCGCGCCCGTCACCTGTAATATCGCGGGACGCAATGCCCATGCCCCAAACCATCAGCTTGGTCCAACCATCCTCGGGGGTTAAAAACCGCTTGGTGGCAATATCCCACATCTGCTCTTGGCCAGCTTTAATATAGTAGTGCCGGTCGTTGGAAATGCGCAGACGAAGCGTCTCGGTTGCGTCGTAAGCAGCCAACATCGAGAGGGCGCAAAACCCAGGCTCCAGAACGGTCTCTGTGTAACCTTGTGCCTGTGGCGCAAGGATACTGTTGCTATCGCATGTGCCAAACGGACCCTCGGGATCAAGGCGGTCCACGTAATTGCCAATGGCCATCGTTGGGCGATCACCCTCCCACCATGCGGTAAAGCTGGTGGTCCATTGATCGTGGGTCGGGATGCCCCAGTCTTCGGTCACATCGGTGAATGTGCAATCGCCATGGCCCTGCAGCACCTGATTGGGACCAACACGCATGACAAACAGATCAAGGTTGCCGTCGCCGTCGATATCAAGCGGGTAGGCGCCTGTGGTGGCCAAATTTTTTGGGAAATTTGTAGCCGTGAATTGAAAGTCGCCGTCGTTTTGCCAAAGGGCGGCAGGGCTCTCACCACCAGCCGCAAAAACATCAGGGCGACCGTCATTGTTGCAGTCGAACACCGACACGCCACCGCCGACAAAATGCTCCCAACCGCCTGTGTAGCTGTGCCCGCCAAGAGCGGCGCTGTGGTCTTCAAAAAGCGGGGCGGCAAAGCTGGGCGAGGCCAAAAGGCAAAGGGCGAAGCGGCGCATTAGGATTTGGTCTCCGAGAGGGCGGCGGTTGTGATTTCAGACAGCGCAAGCGCTGTCGCGCCTCTTGCCCAGACCAAATCACCCCAGCCATGAATTTCCACAGGGCAGGGCGCGCGCCCGTCTGACAGGGTCAGGCTCTGCATGTCTTTCATCACCGATTCCGCGTAAAGGTAATCATAGCGCATCCGCTCGCCTGACAGGATAATCAGCTGCGGATCAAAGAGTTGTACGACATTTGAGAGGCCAACTGACAGATACCGTCCCGCCCGTTGAAAGATCGTGACCGCGGCCTTGTTGCCGTCTTTGGCTTGGGCATAAAGCGCCTCAAGGATGCTATGTTGGCTTTGTACAAGCGTATGGGGGCGGTCGAGCGCAGTGGTCGCTTCGCGGGCCAAGGCGTAGTCGGCGAGGTATGCCTCTAGGCAGCCGCGCTGCCCGCAACGGCACAATGCGCCGTCGAGTTGCACTTTGGTATGGCCAAGCTCCAGCCCCATGCCGCGCGAGCCGCGGAAAAGCTGGTTGTCGATCACGATACCCATGCCGACGCCATGTTCAATCGTGACCACCGCAAAGTTCGACAAATCGCGCCCTGCGCCAAACCACAATTCGGCCAGTGTCAGCATATTGGCGTCGTTATCAACATAAAGCGCGACGTTGTGACGGGCGGTGAATCCTGCGGTCAGGTCCACATCGCGTTCGGTCAGGAATGGCGACCAGACCACGTTGCCTGTGGGGTGATCGACAATACCAGAAAGGCCAACGGCCACGGCGCTAATTTCATCCATCGATTTCCCGGCAGAGCTGAGCAGGGCCGCGATCAGTGTATCCATCTCGTCGAGGATGACAGAGAGCACTTTGCGCGTGTGAGGTGTGACAAAGGACGCATCAGCCAACACGTTGCCCGCAAAGTCGGTAAGGACGGCCGTATGGGTTTCGTCCGAGAGCTTGATGCCGATCACATGTTTGTAGTCTGGCACAACCTCGAGGGCGACAGGCGGGCGGCCTCTGCCATGTTCGCGGGCCAGTCCTTCGACCTCACGCAGCATGCCGCGTGCGATCAGATCGGCGGTCAGGGTGGTGGCAGACCCTGCACTGATTCCCAAGGCGCGGGTCACATCGGCACGGGCAGCACGGCCAGCGGCGCGCACATATTCAAAGATTTGCTGGCGTAATGTTGTTGTATCACGTCCCAAAACGGGCAAAATAGGGCCGTAGCCAGTAGGGGCGTCGGCATTATCGCCTTGTTTTATTGGGCCATCATACATTTTTCAGTGTCCAAAATAAAAATGCTGCAACTGCACAATTGCTGCCGCAATTTAGGTAGATTGGCGAATAAATTTGCGCCCGACTACCCGTAAAGTGAAAATATTTGTAATTTTCCTAAATTTTTATTTTGACAACTGAAGTAAATACGCCATGCTGGTGCAACAGGGCCAAGCGGCCTTTGTTCTTGCATCTGTGCAAGCACGCATATCTGGGAGGATTACATGCATAAGTCTATTATTGCCGCAGCAATTGCGGTTGTTGGTTTTAACTCTGCTGCCGTCGCTGAAGGCATGAAAATTGGTGTATCTTGGGCAAGTTTCCAAGAAGAGCGCTGGAAGATTGACGAAGCGGCTATGGTTGCGGCGATTGAAGCGAATGGCGATACATATGTATCCGCTGACGCGCAGTCTTCTTCTGCCAAGCAGTTGACCGACATTGAAGCTTTGATGGCGCAGGGCGTGAACGCTTTGATCATCAACGCATGGGACAAAGACGCGATTGCACCAGCAATCGACGCGGCTGCAAACGAGGGTATCCCTGTTGTTGGCTACGACCGTCTGATTGAGGATGACCGTACATTCTATCTGACATTCGACAACATCGGTGTTGGCGCGATCATCGCTGAAACTGTGATGGCAGAAGTACCAGCTGGTAACTATGCGATCATCAAGGGTGACCCGGGTGATCCGAACGCAGCATTCCTTCTTGAAGGCATGATGTCCGTAATCGGTGATGCGGTCACTGCTGGCGATATCAAAATTGTTGGTGAAGCATTCTCCGACGGTTGGAAGCCAGAGAACGCACAAAAGAACATGGAGCAGATCCTGACAGCAAACAACAACATGGTTGACGCTGTACTGTCCGAGAACGACGGCATGGCTGGCGGCGTTGTTGCAGCATTGTCCGCACAGGGTCTTGTGATCCCAGTGGGCGGCCAAGATGGTGACCTTGCTGCGATCAACCGCGTTGCACGCGGCGCACAGACTGTGTCCGTTTGGAAAGACTCCCGTCAGCTTGGTACGGCTGCCGGCGACATCGCTTCTGCTCTCGCAGCAGGCGCAGCACTTGACAGCATCGAAGGTGCAACCAAGTTCTCCGGCGGCGAAAAAGGCATTGAGTTGAACGCAATCTTGCTTTCACCAACACCTTTGACACGCGCAAACCTGAACGAAGCAATCGACGCGGGCCACATCTCGAAAGAGCAGGCTTGTGAAGGCGCAATTGCTGGCGTGATGGGCTGCGAATAAGTCGATCTCGGCAAGCGCGGGGCGCGTCCCTGCGCTTGCCACCCCTTTTAGAATTCCCCTGATGACGCCCTCAACGGGCACAATACGCAGCCTACGCTTTAGTGGGTTCTCTTGGCGTATGCCTCTCAATGAATGGACGAGGACATGACTGATACCAATACCACCAACCCTGCGACCCAAACGAACCTGTCGCCTGTGGCCAAATTTCTACGTGCCACTGAGCTTGATACGCGTTTGCTGGGTATGTTCGGCGCGCTGGCCCTGATTTGGCTGGGCTTTCACTATTATGGTGTAATTTTCAACGATTTTGGTGCGTTCTTGACCGCTCGTAACCTGTGGAACCTGTCGGTTCAGACCTCATCCATCGGGATTATGGCGACCGGCATGGTTTTGGTCATCATTACCCGCAACATTGACCTGTCGGTCGGCGCACTTGTCGGTGTCACCGGCATGACGATGGGTATTTTGCAGGTAGATATTCTGCCGCAATACCTTGGGCTTGGTAATCCGTTCATCTGGATCATCACTGTGATTTTCGGGATCACCGTTGGTGCAACAATCGGCGCCTTCCACGGCTGGTTGATCGCCTATCGCGGTATCCCTGCGTTTATCGTGACACTGGGTGGTTTGCTTGTGTGGCGCGGCTCGGCCTTCTTGGCCAATGGCGGCAAGACGATTTCGCCTGTGGATAGCACTTTCCAACTGCTTGGCGGTGGCCCTTACGGTGCTGTTGGCGAAACAGGGAGCTGGATTGTTGGTATTATCGCCTGTCTTGGCATCCTTTGGCTGACTGTTGCTGGTCGTCGCAACCGTGTGCAGCATGACTTCAAATTGCGTCCAATGTGGGCCGAGGTTTTTGTCAGCGGTGCCGCAATGGCGATGGTCATTGGTGCGGTTCTATTGGTGAACTCTTATCCTTGGCCGATTGGTATTGTGAAGCAATACACGGCTGCCAATGGCATCACGACAGACCCTGCGACATTGGTGATTAGCCACGGTTTTGCGATCCCTGTTCTGATTTTGGCGGGCGTCGGTATCATGATGACGATCCTGATGACCAAGACCCGCTTTGGCCGCTATGTTTTCGCCATCGGTGGTAACCCTGAGGCGGCTGCCCTTGCGGGTATCAACGTCAAATGGATGACGATGCGGATTTTCGCGCTGATGGGTGCGCTGGCTGGTCTGGCTGGTGTTGTGGCCTCTGCGCGTCTGAACTCTGCGACCAACGCGCTGGGTGTGCTTGACGAGCTTTACGTGATTGCCGCAGCCGTGATCGGCGGCACCAGCCTTGCTGGCGGTGTTGGCACAATTTACGGCGCGATCCTTGGGGCGCTGGTGATGCAAAGCTTGCAGACGGGCATGGTCTTGATCGGCTTTGATACCTCTGTGCAGCAGATCGTTGTGGGCTCGGTTCTTGTGCTCGCTGTTTATCTCGACAACCTCTACCGCAACCGCGCAAAGTAAGGGCAAACCAATGACTGATACACAAAAGACGCCGCTCGTTGCGCTCAAAGATATGTCGATTTCCTTTGGCGGGATCAAGGCGGTGGACCATGTTTCCATTGATCTGCATGCAGGTGAAGTTGTGGGCCTGTTGGGCCATAACGGTGCGGGCAAATCGACGCTGATCAAGTGCCTCTCAGGTGCCTATCAAGCGGATCACGGCGAGATTTACGTTGAAGGTAAGAAGGTCAAGATTGAAAACCCGCGCGATGCGCGGGCGCAAAATATCGAGACGATTTACCAGACACTGGCCTTGGCCGATAACCTCAATGCCTCGGCGAACCTGTTCTTAGGCCGGGAGTTGACCAACCGTTTTGGTATGGTCGACGAAGGCAAGATGGAGGCCGAGACCCGCAAGATCATGGCTCGTTTGAACCCGAACTTCCGCAAGTTCCATGAGCCTGTTTCGGCCCTATCTGGTGGTCAACGCCAGTCTGTAGCCATTGCGCGTGCCGTGTATTTCAACGCCAAAGTGTTGATTATGGACGAGCCGACAGCAGCACTTGGCCCGCAGGAAACCGAAATGGTGTCCGAGCTGATCCAAGAGTTGAAGGCGCAGGGCATTGGTATTTTCCTTATCGAGCATGATATTCACAACGTGATGAAGCTCTGTGATCGTGCCGCAGTGATGAAGAACGGCCAGATGGTGGGTGTTGTCGATGTTGCTGATGTGACCGATGACGATATCTTGTCGATGATCATCTTGGGCAAGAACCCTAAGAAAGCAGCCTAAATGTATATCGGGCTGGACTTAGGCACGTCTGGCCTGAAGGCCATTTTGATCGACGATCAGCAGCGTATCGTGGCCGAGGCCGCGCGTCCCTTAGAGGCGCAGCGTCCGCATACGGGGTGGTCCGAGCAAGCACCAGCTGCTTGGCTGACGGCGGCTGATAATGCGATCCATGCGCTGGGGGCGAAGGCGTCTTTATCAAAAGTGCGCGGCATTGGCTTGTCGGGCCATATGCATGGGGCCACGTTGATTGATGCCGCAGGCGTAGTTTTGCGGCCTTGTATGCTGTGGAATGATACGCGCTCAGCGGTAGAGGCAGCTGAGATGGACGCCGATCCAGCGTTTCGGGAATTGACGGGCAATATCGTGTTTCCAGGGTTCACGGCGCCAAAGGTCGCATGGGTCCGCAAACACGAGCCAGAGGTTTTTGACCGCATCGCCAAAGTGTTGTTGCCCAAAGATTACTTGCGCTATTGGCTGACGGGGGAGGCTGTGGCGGAAATGTCGGACGCGGCGGGCACCAGTTGGTTGGACGTGGCACAGCGCGATTGGTCGGATGACCTGCTGGCCAAAACCGGATTAACCCGCGACCAGATGCCAAGGCTTGTCGAAGGCTCTGAGGTTTCGGGCATCTTGCGTGATGACTTGGCCGCGACGTGGGGATTGCCCAAGGGCGTGGTGATTGCGGGCGGTGGCGGCGACAACGCGGCGAGCGCTGTTGGCGTGGGTGTGGTTAAGGCGGGCGATGCGTTTGTCTCGCTTGGCACTTCGGGTGTTTTATTTGCGGCCTCGGATGCGTATCAACCCGATGCGGCCTCTGCCGTGCATACGTTTTGTCATGCTTTGCCAGATACTTGGCACCAGATGGGGGTCATCTTGGCCGCCGCTGATGCGCTCAATTGGTTTGCGAAGACAGTGGGCCAGAACGCGGGGGATTTGACGGGTGGTTTAGGAGACTTGAAGGCGCCAAGCCGCGCGTTGTTCCTGCCGTATTTGGGGGGCGAGCGGACACCGCATAACGACGCGAATGTGCGTGGCGCGTTTCTGCATTTGGATCACGGTGATGATACGGAGGCCTTAACGCGGACGGTTTTAGAGGGCGTGACACACGCCTTTGTGGACAATTTCGACGCGCTGAAATCAACGGGTACACAGATCAATCGGTTGATTGGCGTCGGTGGCGGGACGAAGTCTGACTATTGGGTCCGCGCGATTGCGACAGCCCTTGATATGCCCGTCGAATTGCCTGTTGCGGGCGATTTTGGTGGTGCTTTTGGCGCGGCACGGCTTGGCCTGATGGCCGCAAACAGGGTGGGGGCCGAGGTCGCCACGATCCCGCAAATTGATCGGGTGATTGAACCTGATCTGAGTTTAACCAGCGCGTTTCGCGACGCCCATGCAAGATATCGTGCGAGTTACGCGGCGATTAAGGACCTGACATGACTGACTTTTTCAAAGGCATCCCGCAGATTAAATTCGAAGGGCCAAAATCCGACAACGATTTCGCATTCCGCCATTATGACGCCGAAGAGGTCGTGATGGGCAAAAAGATGAAGGATCATTTGCGCTTTGCTGCCGCTTATTGGCATTCGTTTGCTTGGCCCGGAGGTGATCCGTTTGGCGGGGCGACGTTTGAGCGTCCTTGGTTTGGCGATACGATTGATGCGGCAAAGATGAAGGCCGATGTGGCGTTTGAAATGTTCCAGATTTTGGGCGTGCCGTATTACTGTTTTCATGATGCCGATATGCGCCCAGAAGGGGCCGACTTCCGCGAGAATACGCGTAATCTTGAGACGATGGTTGACTATTTGGCCGAGAAGCAGGCAGCGACTGGCGTGAAGCTGCTTTGGGGTACGGCGAACCTGTTTTCACACCGCCGGTTTATGTCGGGGGCGGCGACGAACCCTGATCCTGATGTGTTTGCGTTCTCTGCGGCCACGATCAAAACCTGCATGGACGCGACGATAAAACTGGGTGGTGAAAACTACGTGCTTTGGGGCGGGCGTGAAGGCTACGAGACCCTGCTGAACACCGACATGGGCCGCGAGCGCCGCCAAGCGGGTCGCATGTTGCAGATGGTTGTCGATTATAAGCACAAGATGGGGTTCAAGGGCGCGATTTTGATCGAGCCAAAGCCGCAAGAGCCTACAAAACATCAGTATGATTACGATGTGGCGACGGTTTACGGGTTCCTCAAAGAGTTCGGCCTTGAGGGCGAAGTGCAGATGAACATAGAGCAGGGCCATGCTATTTTGGCGGGTCATTCGTTTGAACATGAACTGGCGATGGCGCGTGAATTGGGGATTTTCGGGTCCATCGATATGAACCGCAATGATTACCAATCGGGTTGGGATACGGATCAGTTCCCGAACAATGTGCCAGAGATGGCGCTCGCGTATTACGAGGTTCTGCGCGCTGGTGGATTCAAGACAGGCGGCACCAACTTTGACGCGAAACTGCGCCGTCAAAGCCTTGATGCCGAGGATCTGATCCTTGCGCATGTGGGCGGTATGGATGCCTGTGCGGCTGGCCTTAAAGCTGCGGCTGCTATGTTAGACGATGGCAAATTGGAAGCGGCCCGCGATGCGCGTTATGCAGGATGGGACACAGCGGACGGTAAGGGCCTTTTGTCCTCGGACTTGAACGCGATTACCGCCAAGGTTCTGAATGATCAGATCAATCCTGCGCCACGGTCTGGCCGCCAAGAGCGGTTAGAGAATTTGGTGAACCGTTACCTCTAACTGGGGACTTGTGACTTTGCCCACCGCCAAATAGCTTGCCTCTTGGTAACAGGGGGCAAGCCGTGATCAGGGCGCTATTTCAAGCTGTCAGACGCGCGTATCTGGACGTGACTTTGCGGTCTGGGCCAGACCTGCGCGTGCGCATTGTTGAGCGGCCTGGTCTATGGATGGACGCCGCTGATCTGGTTGCATTGCAGGGGCAGTTGCGGACTGTTGCCAGTAAGACGTTGCCTGTGGGCGACCTGACTTATGGGGTCTTTGCCGAGGGTGGCACGCGACTAAACCAAACGATTATTACGCTTGTGACGACCACCGATGGCACGCCTGTCGCGTTTAATGCGCTGGCGGTGATGGAGGTTGATGCCGCCCCGCGCAGTGTCGAGGTTTTGCACCTTGGGCTGGTGATGGTGGACCCTGCATATCAGCAGCAAAACCTGTCTTGGGTGCTTTATGGGCTGACATGTTTTTTGATCTTTCTGCGCCGCCAGATGCGCCCGATTTGGGTGTCGAATGTGACGCAGGTGCCCGCCGTGGTCGGCATGGTGGACGGAATGTTTTCAGATGTGTGGCCAAGCCCGAAAGCGGGGCCGCGTAAGCTTGCGCATTTGATGATTGCGCGTGCGATTATGGCAGATCATCGCAGTGTCTTTGGGGTTGGCGATGAGGCCAAATTTGATGAGGCCCGTTTTGTGATTTCCAACGCCTATGGAGGTGGGTCGGACGCGTTGCAAAAGGCGTGGGAGGCCGCGCCAAAACATCGCGACTCCGCCTATAATGCGTTTTGTGCCAATGGGTTGGATTACGCGCGTGGTGATGACTTCTTACAAATCGGCCAGATGGATATGGCTGCGATGCGCAATTATCTGCGCCGCTCCGTGCCGCGTTCGGCCCTTTTGAGCCTTGCTGTTGCGGGCGCATTGGTCGGACTGCGCCGCATTGTTTTACCCGTTCTGTATTGGGGTGACGCGAGTAAGTCTTGGCGTGATTTGCGTCCTTGACAGGGGGGCGGAAAATGATCGCGGCTGCGAATGTTTTGACTGATCTTTACCTGTCGATCGCGGCGCTGATTGGCCTTACGATCCTGCACGGAACCCTAATAAAGCGCGCGGCGGATGATCTGCTTGTGCGGCGCTTGGTGTTTGGGTTGCGCGTGGGGATGATGCTTTTTGCGGGGCGGGCTTTGATCGTGTTGACGGGCGGCATGGGGTTTCGATTTATGGTGCTTTTGGCCGCAGCCTTGGTGCCGTTGGCCGCCCTGATTGTCGCCGAAGGTTTGCTTCGCCGTCATGCGCCATCTTGGGCGAAATGGGTGATTGGCGGCGGGGCCGCATTCTTTGGGTTTACGGCCTTTTGAATCGGCGGCGGGATTGATCCTGCGCGCTTGGTCGGGCTGTTGATCTTCCAAGTTGTGGGCTTTGGTGTTGCTGGCTGGATGATCGCAACGCGGGACCGCAAAAGCCTGTCGGATGGAGAGAACCGCATGGCCGTGAGGTTAGGGTTTTCGCTTGTCTTGTTGCTGCCACTGGCGGCCGGAGATTTTCTGATGGTCTATATCCATCTGCCTGTCCAAGTGTCCGCGATTGGTGTCTTGGCGCTGTGCTGGTTGGCGCTGAGCCTGACACGTGCGCATGACGGGCACCGGCGCAGTTATGCGGCCCTTTTGCTCATGTTTGGCGCGAGCCTTGGCACGGCGGTTTTCATTGGCGTGATCGCGGGCGTTGGGCTCAAGGGGCTTGTTGTCATTGGGGCCGTGGTCATGGCGTTGGTGCTTGTGCTGGCGATTGCCGCGGCAGTACGTGCGCAATCGGTGCATCTGGTTGCTTATATGGCCGAGGCGGAAGGTAACGATCCGCTCGCGTTTTTGCTTGGGTTGCAGGCACATCCTTTGGTGGATTTGGCGGTCAAGGTTGATGGGGCAAGTTTGGACGACGCCGTTTTGGCGCGAATTTTTGCGGCGCGGCCCGTGTTGGCAAAGGGTGATTTCCCAGCCTTGGGTGCAACAGCAGACGATCACATGGCGCACCTATTTGCGCGCTATGATGCCACACATATCGTAGATTGTGGATGCTTCCCGCGACAACTCGTTGCGTTGTCGATGCCAGCGTTGCAAACCTCCGCACAGGCGCAGATTGAACTTTGCGCGGTGCAGCGGATGGCTGCGTTAATGGCTACGAGTGCAAGGCGATCATGATTTCGAAAGACCAGTTTGAGCAAGTTGTGGCCCGCGCCAATCTTGCACCATCCATTCATAATGCGCAGCCTGCGCGATGGCGATTGCGCGGCAAGGTGATTGAGATTGCAGCTGATACTAGGGTTGCATTGCCAGCCGCTGATCCTGATGGGCGGAGTGTGGGGCTGTCGTGTGGTGCTGCGGTCGAAGCCACCGTTCTGGCATTAAGCGCCATGGGATTGATGGCCGAGGTTGAAAACCTTTGGGACCAAGCGGATCTGCATTGGTGGCGTGGTCACCGTATGGTTGCCCGTGTGGCGATGGGTGAAAGTGGTGTCGCGGATGGTTTGGCTGTCCGATTTGATGAGCGGTTCACGTGGCGCGGCGCGTTTTTGGATGGCTCGCCAAAACTATTTGGCTGGTCGCGTGACGATACGGCACTGGTTTTGGATGTTGCGACTCGGCGCTGGCTGGCCGAATTGAATGATAACGCCAGTCTTGGGATTTTACGCAATAAGGCGTTTCGGCGCGAACTGCTGAGCTGGATGCGGTTGGAGGGGGATCATCCGCGTTATGACGTTGACGGCCTGAGCCGCGAGGCGTTGCGGTTGCCGCAACAGGTGGTGCGCAAGGTGCGCTTGGGCTTTGGTCCGATGTGGCCAGTTTTGGAAATGTTTGGGCGCACAAAGGCGTTGACCGCAGAAGCGGACGTTACGATGTCTGCGCCGGTGCTGGCCTGTTTTCACCGTGATGCGGAAGAAAGTGATGTTGACGCTGGCCGTGCCTATTTGCGGATGTTGCTAGAGGCGTCGGGGATGGGTTTGATGGCTTGGCCGATGGCCGCATTGACCGACGATGCGCAGGCTGCAGCCCAGATCGTCTCGAAGCTGGCAATTGGGCCAGAACGACGCTTGGTTCAGGTGTTGCGATTTGGTGAACCAAGTGGTGATCGAACGCCACGGGCGCGGCGTCCGATCTCGGAATTGATAGGCTGATTAGCTTTCGTGAAATGCACCGTATTTGCCGCCGTGAAACACCAGTGGCGCGCCGCCATGATGGTGCGCTTTGGTCACGCGACCGATGATGATCGCATGATCGCCCGCGTCATGGGTGGCCTCTAGATTACACTCAAAAGTCGCAAGCGCGCCCTCGATGATCGGCATGCCGCAGTGGGATTTGTGGGTTGGCACCTTGGTGATCGCAGTTTTGGAATCGAGGATCATTTTGCAGATGTCGAGCTGATCTGCCGCCAAAATATGCACAGCAAAGCGGCGCGAGCCATGGAAATGCTCAAACCGGTGCGAGCCTTTTGCAGGCGACCAAAGCACCAGCGGCGGATCAAGTGAAACAGAGGCAAAGCTATTGGCGACAATGGCGACGGGGCCTTCGGGGCTATCGGTCGTGACTACCGTGACGCCAGTGACAAAGCTGCCAAGTGCGGCGCGAAAGCTAGCAGCGTCAGTGGACGGGTCAAAGGCTGGGGTAGGGTGGGCGTCCGTCATGTGTCGTCTCCTTGGGTTGGGGTGATGTCAGGTTATACGCATCTGGCCCTACCGCAATGCGTTTCTAAAACTAAGATACCTGCGTTGTCGCGTTTCCCTCGAAAATCGTGAAACATCAGGGTGAACGAGCCTTGATTTAATGCGGCGGAGATGCGTTAACTGCTTTCCTTGAATTAATGACAATCGACGGAAAATTATGACAAAGAATTTGGTGCAAAATCTGAACGAATTCTCGCATTTTGCGTGTGACACAGACGTTGAAGAAATCGCACTTTCGTATCGTCATGCGACGTCTGCAGCGACTATGCGCTGCGGCATAGTCCAACTGATGCCACACGACAGTCATTGTGGAAAAACGGCTTTCAAAATTTATATGATCAATTTCCGCACTACCAAGCGCAAGATTTTGAGATTGTTGACTATGATTTGCATTCTGTGGACGGAGAAAATTTGTTTCGCGGGCCTTGCCCGAGTGCAGAAGATCTAAAGAACGGCCGCT
>Ga0102814_10001911_pt1 | contig 14333 bp, 3 predicted proteins | sample ColrivemetaGS741_FD_79112 | JGI IMG/M metagenome (GOLD analysis project Ga0102814, IMG submission 79112) | Estuarine microbial communities from the Columbia River estuary - Flood tide ETM metaG S.741 | ecosystem: Environmental > Aquatic > Marine > Intertidal zone > Estuary | place: USA: Columbia... | reverse complement strand
ATAGTTGCACGCCAGTTTATTATGCGAATGAAAGAATTCGAACAAATGGAAATGCAATTTTTTGTACAACCAGGCACCGAAATGGAATGGTACAATTACTGGAAAGAGCATCGTTTGAATTGGCATAAAAACATGGGAATTGATGCTGCTAAATATCGTTACCACGACCACGTAAAAATGGCCCATTATGCCAACGCAGCAGTTGATATAGAATATGATTTCCCGTTTGGTTTTAAAGAAGTAGAAGGCATACACAGCCGAACCGATTTCGATTTGAAGCAACACGAGGAGTTTACGGGTAAAAAACTACGTTATTTCGACCCAGAAAGAAACGAAAGTTATATACCATACGTAGTAGAAACAAGTATAGGTTTAGACCGAATGTTTTTGGTTTTAATGACCAACTCATTAAAAGAAGAAACCTTAGAAAACGGCGAAACCAGAACGGTTTTAGCTTTACCTTACGCTTTGGCTCCTTATCAATGTGCTATTTTACCGTTGGTTAAAAAAGACGGCTTACCCGAAAAAGCAATTGCTATTTTCAATCAATTGAAATTGGATTTTAACTGCTATTACGAAGAGAAAGATAGCATTGGCAAACGCTACAGAAGACAAGACGCTATTGGAACACCTATTTGCATAACAGTGGACCACGATAGCTTGAACGATGACGCCGTAACCATTCGTTTTAGAGATAGCATGGAACAAAGACGTGTAAACATCAGCGAATTAGAATCTATTATTTCGAAAGAGGTAAGTATGAAAACCTTATTAGCCAAATTGGCATAATCTCAATCCTTTAACTAAGATACAAAACAAAAAAAGGCATCGAAAGATGCCTTTTTTTTACTTAATATAAACAGAATCTAATAATCCGAAGATTGATCTGATTCATCGTCTTCGTAAACAACTTTGGTTTTAGAAACCATCGTTCCGTCTGCTTTGTAAGTCAAATCGAAAGTATCTACTTCAGTTGCAGCTTGCACCATAAAGCTTTTACCAACTTTTGCTTTTTCTATTGCTGTTGCACTTAAAATTTCCGCCCCTGGCACTTCTTTTTTTACGCTTGCTATAATGTTAGCAGGCAAGGCTGTAGCTTCTATAAACGAAGCAGTTTCCAACCATTCTCCGGCAGGACTAAACGCCGCTGTTGTCCAATTATTCCCCAACATAAATTGTGCTTCGTAATTGGCTTGTTTTTTTTCCCATTGCACACCAGATGCTTTTGGGTACTTCATCATAACTGCTTTTTTAACGGCAGAAGGAACTTGAGCGGCTGCAACTGTTTGAGCATTTACCGCAATGCTCGCAAACACCGCACATAGCAGTGTGAAAATAATTTTTTTCATTGGTTACATATTAAAAAACCGAGTTTAAATCGGGAAAGAACGTGTAGCTAAAACCATCTCCAACATTCTTTTAAAGTGAGCGAAAATAATAGAAGAATTGATAGTTTAACTAACAATTTCACTGCCTATTGCACGGGCACGAAGCAGTGGTTTGTTTTACCGAATAAGTGCTAGTTTTTGCCACATATCTGCACTTGAAATCTCAAAAAAAAATTAACCTTAACGTCCTTTAAGGACATAAATGATAAACCTCAAGCAAAAACAGAACTAGGTCGAAAATTGATAGTCTACTTTTACCTTTAATTCTTTTAAATAAGAGCTGTGTAACCCAAGTCACAAATCTATGCAGCTAAATAAGTTACTCAACACGCTCATTAGTTGGCATTTAAATTATTAAATATGGATATGAGTCTCGTCATATCTTAAACTAATATTGGTCAGCATTTAGCGAATAAGAACACACTAACTTCCAAGCAAAATATACGATAGAAACCATTTAATAGCTTCGGTATGAAATTCATTAAAAGCACTTTACTCAGTCTAATTACCTTATTTTATTTCGGCACATTAAGTGCCACCACCATTTCATCCACCACTGCTGGCGGGGAGTGGAGTTCTACCTCTACGTGGAATGGAGGCGTAATTCCGGGTGCTTCTGACGATGTAATAATTAATGGTACGGTATACGTTTACAACCACAGTTGCAATAACATATCCATAAGCAGTTCTGGAAATTTACAAAACCGAACCAATTACAGCGTAACGATTAACGTTTTTGGCAATCTAGCAAATTCAGGCGTGGTAACATATATTGCTGGCAACCTATATGTTAATTTGTATGGCGACATTACCAATTCGGGTTCCTACAAACCCTATTCTACAACTTTTAAAGGAGCAGGCAGCCATACACTAAGTCAATCGGGCAGTGCCTATTTTGAAGGCAGATACCTTACTGAAGACACCACCACCAGTTTAGTATTTGGGAGCTTTGTTGAATTTAGAAAGGCAATTTTGGACGGATATGTACATTATAATTCCGTTCCCTATTTTGCTAAAATAGAAACAAATGGAAACAGCAGCTTTTTTAATGAATGTGCTATTCAAGATTTTAGAATTGAGAGTGAAGACACGATAAACTTTGATAAATCGGATTTGTACTTGGTGCATTTTTATAATCACATAAAAACAGATGGCGATTTCTCTGTCTATAATAATGTTTACATCAATGGGGATTGGACCAACCTAGGAACTGTTTCCAACAGAAGCGGTAATTCCGTAACACTACAATTTAACAAGCAATTAGTAAACTACGGAACTATAACTAGTAATGCTGGTGGCGGTAATCTCGAAATAAGAACCAATGGAGATATTGAAAACCATGGCGTATATAATCCTAAACAAACAATTATACCTAATGGAAAAAATTTAATCTTATCTCAGTCTGCAAATTCAAAATTTCAAGTAGATTTTCTATTAAGCGATACCGGGACTTCAGTTACCTTAACCTCGAACGTTACTTTCGGAAATAGTGACATACATGGTATTTTTAGCAGCGGTAAGTACTCAACATTCTACACTAATGGAAATAAGTTAAGTTTTGACAGCTGCACTTTATGGTTATTAGCTTTTGAGGGAGATAAGGATACAATATATGGTGGCGACAGTTATTTTAGAGTATTAAGCATTTTAGATGATCTTGTTTTAGATGGTATTTTTAGCATAGGTAGCAAAGTGTATCTAAAGGGTAATATAACTAACAATGGGATACTCCAAAATTATTTCAATGGCCGTTATGAATTGCTTATACATAGCAAAATGACCAATAATGGTACTGTGAGAAATAATCCAAATGGGGGAGTTTTTGAGATTTCACTTTCTACTGATTTACATAATAATGGGGTTTATTATCCTACTATTACTTATATAAAAGAAGGGAGAAATTCAAACTTATCTCAATCGGCAAATTCAAAATTTCAAGGAGATTTTCTATTAAGCGATACCGGCACTTCACTTACCTTAACCTCCGACGTTACTTTTGGAAATAGTGCAATGCAGGGAAGTTATAGTAGCGGTAAGTACTCAACATTTCACACAAACGGATATAAGCTAAGTTTTGACAGCTGCACTTTATTATATTTAGCTTTTGAGGGAGATAATGATACAATATATGGTGGTGAAAGTTATTTCCAAGCAATAAGTATTTTAGATGATTATGTCTTAGATGGAATTTTTAATATTGGTAACGGTGTTTACTTTAACGGTAATATTACGAACAATGGGATACTCCAAAATTATGCCGGTTGGTTCTATACATTATTAGTACGCAGCAAATTGACCAATGATGGTACAGTGAGAAATAATCCTGATGGCGGAACTTTTCATGTGTCACTTTCTGCTGATTTGCATAATAATGGCATATATAAGCCTGAAACGACAAAAATTCCTACAGGAATAAATGCACACTTATCTCAGTCTGCAAATTCAAACTTTGGGGGAGATTTCAGTCCACAAGATACGAATTCCAATATTACACTTCTGTCAGACGTTACATTTAAGCAAGGCAACATACAAGGTTATTACAATAGTGGTAAGCGATCCACAATTTACACCAATGGAAACATGCTAAGTTTTGACAGCTGCGATGTGAGTTATTTGAAATTTAAGGGCGATAATGATACAATTGATGGAAATGGAAGTTTCTTTAATCTTTTAGACATTAGTGACGACCACGTATTTAAAGGTACAATTGATATAGGCAGTAATGTTTATGTAGGCGGAGACATAATTAACGAAGGAGTGTTCCAAAACAAAAATGGTTTTTATAATTCTGAAATAATTTTACAAGGACATTTAGTAAACAAGGGTGAGTTTAGGAATAATCCAAATGGATATCGCTTACAAGTTAAGCTTAAAAATAGTATGCATAATGCAGGAGTATTTACACCCTATGCTTTGATGTTGTACGGCAAAAAAAATCACTTTTTGTCTCAAACAGAGGGTAGTTTCTACGAGTCGCAATACACTTATTTAGAGGAGCCCGAAGATTCTTTGACCCTAGCAAGCAATCTTAGTTTTAACAAATCCGAATTGCGAGGTAAAACTGGTCAAAGTTATGTCTTTACCAGTGGTTATAATTTATCCATTGATTCCGCTTGGTTTGTAAATCTTCACTTAATAGGAAATGACACACTTCTTTTCAAAGAGGCCTTAGCCTACGACGTAATATTCCACAACTCGCCAGTAATTGATGGCGTTCTGGGGCTTCATGCTAGTGCATATGGAAGCTCAGGTGTTGTATTTAACGATAGTTTTGAGTTATTAGGTAGTATTTTTAATAGGTCAGGGCAAAATGTAACTACTAAATTTAATGGTACATTCCTTAATAACGGTGTAGTAGGTACAGATGGAGGAGCTCTTACAATTAATACGGTAAGTAATATTATTAACAATGGAACTTATAACCCTACAAACACTTATCTAAAAGGTAAAAATAACCGTAGTATAAGTGGTTCAATCCCTGATGCAATAAAAGGTAAGTTTTATGTTAGTGATACATTTACACTTGTAGGCGAAAACCACTTATCGCATTTAGAATTTCAATCTGCTGGTTTACTTACCATAGACACCAATGCATCTTTATCGGTTTTGGATTATCACATATGGAATAACGATAATATGATTAATAATTTAGGTCGAATAAGTGTTAAGAAAGAAGTGTCCTCAGACAACAAGTTTTACAGGAGTTTGGCATATTATAAGTCTACAGCTAACTTGGGCAATATGTTAATTGAGTCATACTGCAATCAACAACATCCGTCTACAGAAAATGCTATAAATATGTGGTGGAGATTGAAACCAGATTCACTAAATAAATTACAAACCTTGCAGAAGTTGGAGTTATTTTATGAGGATAGGTATATTGGAGGAGCAGATGAGGATAGTTTAAAGGTTTTCTTCTCCCCAAATGCTGGAGTTTCTTGGAGTGAGATTGAAGAGGATGTAAAAGTAACCGCTACAAGCAATAAGATAGAAATACAAAACGCCCCTGCTTATGGGCATTATGTATTATCTAGTTCGGGTTTAGGCGTAATTAGCTTTAAGCCTCTAATAGAACGAGCAGAACCTAAAGCATTTGGTAACAAAGGTCAGGTAACGCTTTATGGTTTTGGTTTAGGTCTAAGCAACGATATGAAGGTGTACCTTAAAAAATCAGGCTCACCCGATATCACAGCCGATTCGGTTTACTTAACTGACGCTATTGGCGAATCATTTATAGCGATATTTAATGTGGAGCTAGCCTCAATTGGCAATTATACATTGGTTGCTGAAATAGATGGTTATGAGGATGTAGTACTCACTGATTACTTTACCATAGAAGAAGCAGAGCGACCAGAACCTTGGGTGATGTTAAGTGGTAGAGATAAGTATTTAACCAACCGTTGGCAAACATTTACCATAAATTATGGTAACCGAGCTAATATGGACGCGAGAGGTGTTCCGCTTTTCTTAATGATTAATCACATCGAAGGAATGGAAGTTGTATTCCCAGATTTTGACATAGGTGTACAAAAAAGTTTTATTGATGATGGTTGGACACAGTGGCAAGACACTATAATCGATCTGTACTATACATCTGATTCCTTCGCTGGATATGAGGGCAAAATGATGCGATTGTACCCATTCTATGTGCCAAGTATAGGAGCAATGAGTAGTGAAAGCGTGAGAGTACGTATAAAAGTGCCTTCGTCTGCCAATTTGGAAATGGAAGTGTGGGTAACCGATGCAATGTTTGAGGGTTTACCAAGCAAACAAAAAGCAGGCGTTCCACCAGAAGTGGCAGATTGTATCAACGGTGCAACACGCAAGTATGCATGGGATAAAGCCATTGGTTTATTACCAGGATACGACTGTTATAAATTAGGTTACAAAGTACTAGATGAAACAGTGGGTGCTATAATGAAAGACCCGAATGAGCCACCTAAGAAAAGCACCTGGTTTAGCTGGATAAATACCGCCTGGGGCTGGACTTGGAGTGTGGTAGAATGTGCCGGAGAGGCTATACCTGTAGCCAAAGGGTATAAAATTGCCAAAGAGTTAGTCGACATAACTTTTGATACAAAAGGTGCTTATGACCAAACACAAGAATGTTGGGATAAGTTTAGAAAAAAACAAAAAGGGAAACATAAAAGTAAAGGCGTAAATTCCTTCGATCCAAATGAAATTACAGGACCTACAGGTTACGGAACCGAAGGATACATAGAGGCCAACGCGAATATGGTTTATACCGTTTTCTTCGAAAACAAAGACTCTGCAACCGCAGCCGCTAATCAGGTTGTTGTATATGATACGTTAGACAAAACAAAGTTCGACTTTAGTACTTTCAGTTTTGGTGATATTACCATAGGCGATAGCACTTACGAAATTCAAAGTTTTGCTAAAGAGTTTAGAGTTATAATTGACTTAGCTCCTCGCATTGAAACTTTAGTGCAAGTAACCGGCAGTTTAGATACTGCCTCTGGTGAAATTAAAGTGAATTATCAATCGGTAGACAGATCTACACTTGAAGAGCAAGAAGATGTTGATTTAGGTTTCTTACCTCCTAATAAAAACCAACCAGAAGGAGAAGGTAATTTCAGCTACAATGTAGCTCTTAAATCTACGCTCGCACACGATGCGTACATTGAAAACAAAGCCCTTATTTTCTTTGATGGCAACAAACCTATTGCTACCAATGTGCATAGCAATAGAATTGACAAACAAGCTCCGAGCAGCTCTGTAATTGCCTTACCTGCAGAAACTACTGACTCAAACTTTGTGGTGAGTTGGAGTGGTTCTGACCCAGGTTGTGGTATACAAAATTACACGGTAATGGTAAGTGTAAACGACAGTGATTTTGTGGTTTGGAAATCGAACACATCACTTACAAGCGATACTTATTTCGGAAGAAACAAAACACGTTATGCTTTTTACAGTATTGCTACCGATAGCCTTGGTTTAACTGAGGGTATAAACGATGAGGCTGACGCAAGTACATATGTAAAAGTAAATACAGGAAGCATTGATGATTTAATGAAACAGCAAATAGTAATTGGCACCAATGCAGTAAGCGATTTACTTACCATAAAACTTAACGAGCCTGGCGAAGCCACTATTTACGATATAAGTGGCCGCTTATTAATGCAAAGCACACTAAACGCAGGAATTAATAACCTTATTATAAGCCACTTAATACCTCAGACTTATGTTGTGGTTGTAAATACGAAAACAACTGAAGTAAGACGTAAAATTGTGGTGTTACCTAACTAATCATTTTGGTTAAACTTTTCAGAATTGGGAGTTTTGGCCTGGCCAAAACTCCCTTTTTTGATTATTACATCCAAGTGCAAATGTTATTATTCACGCAATCAATCCACAACATTAGCTTCATAAGCACCCGTACTTACTTTGGTAACCTAGGTTACATTACATAACCAAAACTAGCATCCTGTAACTTACTGATTATCTATATTTTAAAAACTCAAACAATCACTATGCTTATGTCATAATCAAAGATGATATTCGTCATAGCCTAAAAATGGGAATAGTCATAGCTTTCAACCGTTAATCTGAGTATGTCCTACTCTTAACGAGTCAATTTATGAAAGCATTATTAAGGCACTTACCGATTTATTTCTCGCTTTTAATTGCGAGTAGTTTGTTCGCCACAACCATTTCATCTAAATCTACAGGTGGAGATTGGGGCTTAACCTCTACATGGAACGGCGGGGTCATTCCCGGTGCTTCCGATGATGTGGTAATTAACGGAAGCGTTTTAGTAGGAAATAATGCTTGTAGTAATTTAACGATAAGCTACGGTTCTTCGCTAAGTAATCATATTGGTTACGGACGTACACTAAGCATTTACGGCAACGCAGTAAACAACGGAACTATTTTCGGTGGTGGGCTAAACATACACTGCTACGGAAACATTACAAATAATGGCGTATGGTCTAATGCTGGTGTTGTTCTAAAAGCAACTGGAGTAACTACTATATCACAAGCATCTGGAAAATACTTTGAAGCCACCACGTTTACCAATGATGGCGTTATGGATACGCTTCGTCTAGGTAGTAATGTTACATTTAAGAAACTCTATTTCAATGCTGATTATCGCACTGGATTGGAAATTGTAATAGCTACAAATGGCTACAATCTTACTTTTGATAGCTGCAACGTAAATTATCCTCATATTTACAGTAATGATGTTATTAATTTTAACGGAAGCAAATTAGGTGCTGTACAATTTAGAGGCAATACAAGCATAGATGGCATAACTACAGTGGGTAATGGTTGCGTTAGTTATGACAATTTTACTGTTTTAGGAACCTTGAAACACCTAGACGGATATGCTATATCGATGAATTTTTATGGTTTATTAACAAACAAAGGCAGTATTGGCGGAATTTACTTATACCTTAATGGGGACTTACATAACGAGGGTACCTATAAGCCATCTCAAACTTATTTACAGTCTGGGAACTCACACAAATTCAGTCAAACTTCAAACAAATTTTTTGAAGGTGTTTTTCAGATTAAGGGTACTGATACTATTATTCTTCAATCAGACATTAGTTTTTCTAAAATTTGGATTTATGGCGATTTAAATAGCACGCCTTATGGTGGTATAAACACCAATGGATACAAACTAACGCTCGATGAATGCAGTTTAAGGGGTTTTAATTTTTATGGTAGTAACGCCATAAACTTAGATAAATCTTACCTCGAAAATGTACACGTACACAATGATGCTGAATTAAGTGGAAACTATACCATTTACACCGTTTACTTTGATGGAAACGTTACTAACAAGGGTACTATTAAGAATTTAAATGGCTACGGTGTTGTCTTATACGTTTATGGAAAACTTACAAACGAGGGTACAATACAAGATGCATCAAGCGGCTACATTAGATTAGAATTGTTTAACGACTTGCATAATAGCGGAATTTATAAGCCTAAATACACCCAAACAAAAGGTAAAAAAACCATTAAATTTTCACAAACAGCAGGCACTTTTTTTGAAGGCACTTTTGAAACATACGACACCCTAGACGTTTTGCAACTGGAAAGTGATGTGGTATTTAAAAAAATACGTTTAGATGGAACTAATACGGCTCCTTATTCTACCATAAATGCCAACGGACATACACTTATTTTAGATAGCAGCGACGTAAGTGAAATAAACTTTGTGGGTAATGATACTTTTAATTTAAATGGATCACGACTTTACAATTGGTTTGTTTTAGGAGATGCCTTTTTAGAAGGTAAGATTACACTATATAACAATACGAATTTTAACGGCGAGGTAACAAATAATGGAATTTTACTAAACCAATATGGCTACAGTGTTCCGGTTAATATAAATGGTAAGTTTATTAATAATGGACAAGTAATTGATAACAGCAGTGGCTACCTAAACATTCAATTAAATAACGACCTAGTAAACAACGGCATTTATAACCCTAGTTATACCCAACTTAAACTACCTAAAACAATAAACTTATCGCAAGCTCCAAGCACCTATTTCCAAGGCAGATTTGAAACATTTGATACGCTTAATGTAATTAAGCTAGGCAGTAATGTAGTATTTAAAAAAGTAAGATTTAATGGCACTAATACTACACCATACTCATCTATAAATGCAAATGGATTTATGCTATTGATAGACAGTAGCTATATTACAGCACTAAGATTTGAAGGTAATGATAGTATAAACCTAAATGGATCTACTATTGCTGCTTGCAGTTTTAATGGAAATAGTACTTTGCTTGGCCATATTACATTGGCTAACCTTATTAGTTTTAATGGAAATATTACCAACGCAGGTGTTATAGAAAACGACAACGGCTATCCCCGATACCCCGAATTTATTGGCACGTTTATAAATAATGGAACGATTAAGGACAATAATAGCGGCTACATTAATGTGCAGTTAAAAAATGACTTACAAAACAATGGAGTCTATTCGCCTGCATACACCCAACTAAAAGCCCAAAACATTAAACTTTCGCAAGCTGAAAACACTTATTTCGAAAGTACTTTTGAAAGCTTTGACACGTTAGATATAATTACACTTGGTAGCGATTTGGTGTTTAAGAAAATAAGATTCGACGGAACGAATACAAAACCATATTCTACGCTAAACACTAAAGATTTTAAGCTATTTTTTGATAGCAGTTACATAACAGAACTAAGATTTGAAGGCGATGATAGCATAAACCTTAATGGATCTATTATTGCTGCTTGCAGTTTTGATGGAAATAGTACTTTGCTAGGCAATATTACGTTGGCTAACCTGGTTAATTTTAATGGGAATATTACCAACGCAGGTGTTATGGAAAATGACAATGGCTATCCCCGATACCCCGAATTTAATGGTAAGTTTATAAATAACGGAACTATTAAGAATAATAACAGCGGATACATTAATGTACAGTTAAAAAACGACTTACAAAACAATGGTATTTACAAGCCGGCATACACCCAATTAAAAACCAATAATCCTATTTTATTATCCCAAGGGCCAAATGCCTATTTCGAAGGAACATTTGAATCGTACGACACATTGAATGTGATACAACTTGCAAGCGATATAACTTTTAAAAAAGCCACCCTAAATGGCCAAAATACGCAACCTTACAGCACCATTAAAACCAACGGATTTGCTCTAAAATTAGACTCATGTAAGTTATACGAATGGCAAATTAACAGCAACGACACAGTAGATTTTAATGGAACCAAAGCGGCTAATATATTCTTCATAAATTCACCAAGTTTAGATGGTGCAATTACCTTAGAAGGTAATATGACTTTTACCAACAAAGCTACTATTTTAGGTACTATTACTAACCAATCTGGATATGGCAGGTATCTTTACTTTTTGGGAGATTTAAAAAATGAAGGAGAAATTAGCTCCAATGCTAGTGGTTATTTATATGTAGATGCCTTTGGCAGTATTTTGAACAACAGTATCTACCAACCCTATTCTACTGGTTTATTAGGTAAAACAGCACGAACCATTGCAGGTAACAATGCCAAAGGAATAAAAGGATATTTCTATTTAAAAGATACAATTACGCTCAAAGGAGAAAACTATCTGCCACATTTAGAAATAAGTTCAAATGCTTATCTAACAATCGACAATAAGGCATCATTAATATGCAATGGATTTAGCAACGCTAGAAATTCTGAAATTACAAATTTGGGTAGAATAAATGTAACTAAAGAAATTGCCAACTACTATTCAAATTATTACTATCAAGCTAAAACCTCGCATTATGTAAACACCGATATTCAATCGCTACTTGTAGAAAGTTATGGAACCCAGCAACACCCGGCAACAGAGTCTGCTGTAAATATGTGGTGGAGACTAAAACCAACACCTGCTGAAGCGAAAGACACCTTAAGCAAGTTAGAACTAACCTACATTCCTAGTTTACTAAATGGCAACAACGAACAAGATTTAAGAGTATATTTTAGTCCAAATGCAGGATTAAAATGGGACAAAGTTTTAACTGGCGTAACACTAGACACAGCTAAAAATTTGGTAACCATAACCAATGCCAAAAACTATGGGCATTATATACTTTCTACCAACGATTTAGGCATTATTAGCTTTACTCCCGTAATACAAAGAGCAGAGCCTAAAGTAGTGGGAAACAAAGGCCAAGTAACTGTTTACGGTTTTGGTATCGGGCTTAATGACAGTATGAATGTGTATCTGAAACGAGCGGGCTCGCAGAACATAGTGGCAGACACCGTTTACCTAACAGATGCAATAGGCGAATCGTTTATAGCTAAGTTTAATGTAGACAAAGCTGATATTGGGACCTACACAATGGTGCTAGAATTGGCAGGGCAAGCCGACTTACAACTTACCGACTACTTTACCATAGAAAATGCTGAAAGACCAGAACCTTGGGTTGCGTTAGGAGGAAGAAACAAATTCCTGATTAACAGATGGCAAACCTTTACTATAAATTACGGAAACAAAGCAAATACAGATGCCATTGGCGTACCGCTATTTTTTGTAGTAAACCACATCGATGGAATGGAAGTTGACTTCCCTGATTTTCAAATTGGAATACCTAAATCGTTTATAGATGATGGTTGGACACAATGGAAAGACACTGCAATTGAATTATACTTTACCTCCGACGAGTTAGCTGGATTTGAAGGTAAAAACATGAGAGTTTATGCTTTTTACGTTCCTACAATTTCAGCAATGAGCAGTGAATCTGTTCGGGTAAAAATTAAAGTACCTTCTGTAGCCAATTTGGATATGACAGTTTGGATTACAGACCCAATGTATGAAGGCATACCTAACAAACAAAAAGCAGGAACGCCTCCCGAAGTATCAGCTTGTATTGCGGCAGCAGCAGGTAAATATGTATGGGATAAGGCCATTGGGTTTATACCTGGATACGATTGCTATAAACTAGCATACAAGGTAACTGAAACAGGAGTTGGCGAAGTGTTAAAAGACCCAAACGAACCAGAAAAACCAAGCACGTGGTTTAGCTGGGGTATTTCTGCCTGGGGTTGGGCTTGGAGTATTGCCGATTGTGCAGGCGACCTAATTCCTGTAACCAAAGGCGTTAAAATTGGTAAAGATTTAATAGACATTGTTTTTGATATGAAAGGCAATTACGATGCAACACAAGATTGCTGGGATAAGTTTAAAGCTAAACAAAAAGGCAAGTTTGGCAGCAAAGGCGTTTACTCTTTCGACCCAAATGAAATTGCCGGACCAAGTGGCTACGGAGCAGATGGTTACATTGAAGCAAATGCAGATATGGTGTACACCATTTATTTCGAAAACAAAGATTCTGCAACTGCTGCTGCACAAGAAGTAGTAGTATTGGATACGTTAGACAAAACAAAATTCGACTTTAATACCCTAAGTTTCCAAGATATAACCATTGCGGATAGCACTTACGATATACAAAGTTTTGCTAAAGAGTTTAGGATTATAATAGACTTAGCTCCACGTATACAAACACTTGTGCAAGTAACAGGTAGTTTAGATACTGCAAGTGGCCAATTAAAAGTAAGCTATGTAACTTTAGACCGCAGCACAATGGAATTACAAGAAGATGTAGACTTAGGATTTTTACCGCCTAACAAAACAAAACCACAAGGCGAAGGTAACTTTAGCTACACCATAGCTCTTAAGCCAAATTTAGCACACGATGCCCAAATTATTAACAAAGCCCTAATTTTCTTTGATGGGAACAAGCCAATTGCTACTAATGTGCACAGTAATAAAATAGACAAACTTGCACCAAGCAGTATGGTAAGTGGCTTACCTATAGAATCCAAAGATTCTAGCTTTATAGTAAGTTGGAGTGGCTCTGACCCCGGTTGTGGTATCCAAAATTACACTGTAATGGTAGCTGTAAACGATAGCGATTTTGTGGTTTGGAAATCGAACACATCACTTACAAGCGATACTTACTTCGGAAGAAACAAAACTCGTTATGCATTTTACAGTATTGCTACCGATAGCCTTGGCTTAACCGAGGGCGTTAGTGATGAATCTGACGCTAGCACTTATGTAAAAGTAAATACCGGAGCTGTTTCTAGCTTAGATAAAGAGCAAATAACAATAGCCACTAATGCAGCGGCTAACATCTTAAATATTTCGCTTACAGAACCAGGAAATGTAATAGTGTATGATATAAACGGTAAACAATTACTACAAAGCAAACTTAATGCAGGTAGTAATACTTTACCTATTGCACAGTTAACACCACAGAGCTATGTGGTTGTAGTGCAAACGAATTCTACTATGGTAAACAAAAAAATAGTTGTTTTACCTAGGTAGTTTATTTTTCTTAAACTTTTCAGAATTGGGAGTTTTGGCCAAGCCAAAACTCCCTTTTTTTGATTATTACCTCCAAGTGCAAATGTTATTATTCACGCAATCAATCCACAACATTGGCT
>Ga0102814_10001908_pt1 | contig 14337 bp, 10 predicted proteins | sample ColrivemetaGS741_FD_79112 | JGI IMG/M metagenome (GOLD analysis project Ga0102814, IMG submission 79112) | Estuarine microbial communities from the Columbia River estuary - Flood tide ETM metaG S.741 | ecosystem: Environmental > Aquatic > Marine > Intertidal zone > Estuary | place: USA... | reverse complement strand
CTATTGATAGTTTGAGCAGTGCAAAAGGACAAGCATTTTTTACAAGCGATAGTTTAGCTGTAAGCCAAATTGCAGGATATGCAGACTTACAACCAAACAGTTTTTTATTAGCAGCAGATCCTTTTTATCCGGCTTTAGATGCCGAAGTGTTATATAACGCTCAACTTACCCCAAGCGGCGGATGGACAGGCCCTAAAGTGGTTGCCATACAGCGAAAAAATGAACAAAATAAAGTGAATTTAGTAGTGTTTACTGTTGAATTTCACCGCTTAAATAAATTGAAAACGAACCAAGAACAAGTCTTAAGCAAAATACTAAATGAAGCATTTAATTGGTAGTATACTTCTGGTTTTAAGCAGTCTAATTAGCTTTGGGCAATTAGGTTCGTTAAAAGGAGTTCTTCAAGATGAGGATGATGGCGAAAGACTAGTAGGTGCGTATATTAGAATTGTAGGCACATACGGAGCCGCTATTTCCGACGAAAATGGTGCTTTTGAAATTAAAAATATAAAGCCAGGAAGCTATTCTATTAATATTTCTTTCATAGGTTATCAGCAAAAATTATATACCGATATTGATATAGCAGCCAATAAACCAACGGTGCTTTCTGTAAAAATGACTTCGCAAACCAATGCGTTTACAGAAGTAAAAGTAGTAGGTAAAAAGAAGGTAGTAGAGCTAGATGATGCCGATAGTAAAATTACATTGAGTAAAAAAGAAATTGGCGAAATGAATGTGCGAGACGTACAAGAAGTTGTAGCCATACAGGCTGGTGTTTCTAAATCTCCAGATGGTATACAAATAAGGGGAGCACGTGTTTACGAAACTTCGTTTAATGTAGATAATATAAGTGCTCAGGACCCTTTGGCTGGTACAGGTTTTGGTGTGCAAGTAGCTAGTGGTTCTATTGGAGAATTGGAGCTTATTACCGGTGGAGCAGGAGCTGAACACGATGGTGGAACAGCTGGTGTAATTAGCACCACTATAAAAGAAGGTTCGGATAAATTAGAAATAGCAGGTAGTTGGCAGCGAGACAATTTTGGAAGCGTTTCTCCCAATTGGAGCTGGAATACGGACGTGGCAGAATTGTCCATTGGCGGCAAAGTGCAAGTTAAAAATAAAAAGTTCTATGTTTTTAATAACATAACCTTAAATCTATCGGACGATTATTTTGGCCCAGTAGCTAATCAATTGCATAGCTCAATTTTTACAAATGACAGTATGTGGGCTCCACGCCAAAGTAATCAGTTTACGCATACATTTAAAGTGTCTCATGAGCTTAACAAAAAAACCAAAATAACAGTTACCAACCAGCATAGTTTAGCAATAAATCAAAATTCAAGAACACTTCAAATAGTTGGTTTCGATGCAATTTTATCCCCTGGTTTTCAGTTTGATAGAAGCTTAAATCTAGATAACGCTTCAACTTACACGCATCATTCTAATCTTACAGCAATAAACGTTAAACGAACTATAAGCCAAAAAATGGTGGGCACGTTTTCGTTTGGTAGATTATTTACAAACTTAAGGGCAGATGCAAATGGAAGGCCGTTTAGAAGTGAAACGGTAGATAGATTATACGACGAAGCAAGTATAGTTACTACGCCTATTCAAGTATTTAACCCAGGCGGGTTTATACAATACGTTTTACCAGGCCCCGGCTTAATAAACAACAATGGAATAAGCTCGCTTTGGCACGATCACTTTGCCAGAGAATACACCATAAAAACCAGTTTTAGGTACTATCCGGGTGATAAAATTCACCAAATGAATTTTGGTTGGGAACAAAAACTAAACCAGTACCAATGGGTAGACGTTACCCGTCCTTGGGTAGGAGCTCCAATTCAAATTAATGATAGTACAACGACACCAAGTATAAGCATTGGCAGCAGCAATGATATTTGGAGTGTAAAACCGAACAATGGCGGCCTGTTTTTTAGCGATAGAATTGACTACAAAGGAATTATAGCCAGTCTTGGCGTTAGATTTAATTATTGGGCCCCAGGTAAGTTTGCTGATGATGCAGTAAATAACCCGAATGCCCCAGTAGTAGAACAAATAAGACAAGATTACCTAGCCCACACCGTTAAGCTATTTGGCTTACGCTACAAGGCTCGTATTTTGCCAAAAGTTAACGTTTCGTTTCCGGTTACCAGCAATAATGTATTGTACTTTAATTACGGACACAGTATGCGTTTACCGCATCCGCGATTTGTATATGCAGGCTTAGATCCCGTTTACCAAGATCGTTCATTTTTATCATTTTTAGGAAATCCAGATTTAAATCCGGAGGTAAATGTGAGTTATGAAATTGGATTTAAATCCCAGATTAAAAAGAATTTAGGTCTAACCTTGGCAGCTTATAACAATAACCGCTTCGATTATATTGTAAGTAGAAGAGTTATTGTAAACGATCAAACTGGTCGGCCAGTAAGTAAAACCATGTACATAAATCAAGATTATGCAAAAGTGCAGGGTGCAGAGGTAAATGTAATCTGGCGAGCGACAAGTTATTTGCGAACGTTTTCCAACTTAGCTTATCAATTAGCTAAAGGTAAAAGTAACAGTGCAAGAGAAAGCAGTTTGCAAATAGAGCAAAATGGTGAAGTGCCGTTAAGTACGGAGCAGTATCTTGCTTGGGATAGACCTTGGAACATAAACTTAGGTGTAGTTTTTACCCCAGATACAACACTTGGCTTTTATAAACCTTGGATGAAGAGTTTACAGGTTTATGCAAGCAGTTCTTACCAGAGTGGCTTTAGGTACACGCCTTTAATTTTGGAGAATTACAACGATTTAGGCCGACCACAATACATTACAGACCTAAATAATTATTTGGAAGAACGCGGTACCCCTTGGGTAAATACCGATTTAAAAGTAAGTAAAACCATTGCTTCTAAACAGGCAAAAGGGATTACGCTTAGTGTGGAATTTAGAAATCTGTTCAATAATCAAAATGCACAAATTGTAAACCCAGTAACGGGCAGAGGTTGGGAAGCCGGAGACAATGTGCCAAATACTTGGAGAGATGACAGGTATCTAGGTCCTGAAGAAAGCGGAACCCCGCCAAATAACCCTGCACGATACCTAGCTCCAAGGCAAATATTGTTTGGGGTGCAGTTTAGGCTGTAAGCTAAACACTAGGATTTTAGATTAGCTTAAAACCTTTAACAATCTTGTTTATACGGGATTATGGGTATATTTGAACATACTACCTTACCCGTTCCCTCAAAAAATGTCTTTAATCTTATCAATTACACTCGTACTAGGTGTGCTGTTGGCACATTATTTTGTTATTGAGCTTATGGCTCGATTTCGTTATGCAGCCTTAACCCTAGCGGTTTTAGCACTACTCTCTACTCCGCTTTGGTTTGCTAAGTTCGATGGATGGTTTTATGCTGTTAAAATATTCTCAGTTTGGGTGCCGCTTTTGATTTTTGGATTGATAAAAGCACTTTATCCAACGAATGATAAAATGAAAAAATGGGCAAACGGTTTTGCTAGAGCAGCATTTTTTCTACTTACATTAAACATACTAGAAGCTTCTATTAATGGATTGCAAGCAGGCTATTTTTTTAATGCTACTGTCGGTTTTTTACTCATCGTTATTCTGCCAACTTTCAATAAAGCTAATTGGATTGCTGTAAACTATAAATCTTCTCCATTTATCATCTATGCAGAAACACCATTTAAGTATATTTTACTCTATTCTAGTTGGAATATATGTTTTGTTTACTCTGTGTTCCCGCAGTACTTTTCAATTGTAGCAATCTCGCTAACGTATTGTTTCTTACACATATATATATCCAAATCTCCAAACCTATGGTTTTCGTTTAGAACGTTTACCTTAGGTTTAATTTTAATGCTACGTGCCAATACTTATTGGGTGGAAACGTATTTGGATTGGAGTTTTCTCTATGATCAAAGAGTAGCTTATTTTTGGGGAGGAATGAATCTGTTACTAACGCTAGCTTATATTATTTATGCTGCCAGAAAAGAGTTGAAACAATCTTTAGTAGGGAGAACAGTCTCATATTTCCAATAGCACACGGTTTTTCATAGCCCACAGTTTAAACCGTGGGCTATGAAAAAAACAAAATGACAAAAGACCGTTTTTATAAAACAGCTAATATTGTAATATATGTCGCATTCATATTACAAAATTTGGATCCATGCCATTTGGGCAACAAAAGAGCGTGCTCCATTAATAAATAGCAGAGTCGAGAATACGATTTACAAATACATCTCCGATGAATTGCGGGAACTTGGTTGTCCTGTAAGAATTGTAAATGGAATGCCAGACCACATCCATTGTCTGTTTTTATTAAACCCTCAAAAGTCTATCGCTGATGTAATTAAGCAGTTAAAAGGAGGGAGTTCGCATTATATAAATCAGAACGATATAATACCCGAAAAATTTGCTTGGCAAACGGGTTATGCAGCGTATTCTGTTTCAGAATCTATAGTCGAAAAAGTGTTTGTTTACATTAAAAATCAAAAACAGCATCATAAAAATCAAAGCTATGAGCAAGAACATGACGCCTTTATAAAGTTGTATAGGTCTGATGAAGATCGGAAAGAATAAAATTCGTTGGTTTTTTCTTCATAGCCCACGGTTTAAACCGTGGGCTATGAAGAAAACCGTGGGTAAAAAACCAAAAACATTCATTCCAATTTCGCCGATACACCAGCCATTTGTGGCTCAGGATTCTCCTCACTCCCCAGCATTTTTAGCATTTCACCATGGCCAACAATGGCTTGCCAAAATGTGGTATAATGATAGTAAGGTAAGTTATATTCGGCAGTAGTTAGTTTTAATATTTTTGCTACTTCAGGGTAATGAACGTGGCAAATATTCGGAAATAAATGATGCTCAATTTGAAAATTTAAACCTCCCACAAACCAAGAAAACCATTTACTGTCCGTAGCGAAATTGCAGCTGGTGTAAATTTGATGTACGAGGGAATGGTTCTCTATATCTCCACCTTCGGTTGGCAAAGGATAATCGCAAGGCGGCATTACGTGTGCGACTAAAAATACTAATGCAAGAAAAAAGCCTGCAACTAGTTGCATTGCAAGAAAGAAAAGTATGGTCCACCACCATGGTGTGCTAAGCAATAAAAGCGGTAAACCCAACGTAAAGGCAAAATAAAAAAGTTTCCAGCCAAGTAATTCTAGATTGAGTTGTTTGGGTTTTACCTCTCCTGGTATTATACCCAGTTTTAAATAATGATTTAGCCGCTTAAAATCGGTGTACAAAGCCCACATAATGGTTTGTAAGGTGTACAGAAACCAAGCGTAAATATGTTGATATCTATGCCGGGGCAAAAGCGGCTGATGCGGCGAAAAACGGAGCATTGCTCCAGCATCTAAACTGTCATCGTATCCTTGAATGTTGGTGTAGCAATGGTGCAATACATTGTGTTGTATTTTCCAATTCAACTGGCTTACACCAGCCAAATTAATTACCATACCAATAAAATCGTTGGTTCGTTTGCTTTTGGAATAGGCTCCGTGGTTGGCATCATGCATTATTCCTAATCCAATGCCCGACATTCCTATGGCCATTATAAGCCACAATCCTAACTGTTCCCAAGGATTAGAAATCGTATCCGTTAGCAAAACAATAAATGGCACGAAATAGAGTGTCAACATAATAAACGACTTTATAATCATTTGTGCGTTGGCTTGTTTTGATAGTTGATTATCCGTAAAATAACTGTTTACTCGTTGCCTAAGCGTATTGACAAATTCGGTGTTGTTTTTATTGAAATGAACTGCGTGATAAAACATAGCTAAATTTTAATTCCCGTTTGTTTGGTTGTTTTAAAAATGTAATCCACCCCTTTCATACTTTTTGCTTTTCGCAACCATGTAAAGTATTTTGGTTCGTGGGGTAAGTTTAAATCTATTTCTCCTAAGTGATATGCTGGCAAACCAGGATAGGCGTGATGCACTTCGTGCAGATTAAAATTGAGTAAAAAATACTTGGCAAACCATCGGTTCACATAAAAACTTCGGGTATATTGTACTTGGTCCATATACGAAAATGGTTTTACTTCGTTTTTTGCTGCAATGGGCATTTCTACATGCGAATGTTGGGTCATTATAACCAGTTCTTTCCACACTAAACTAAGTATAAACGCCGAGAGAATATAGTTAAAGATAAATGCGTGAAACATTACAAATACGAGCACGTATATAGCCAGGTAGAAACTAACTTGAATTTTGATTTTGGTGTATTTAGTGGTGTTCACAAATCGCTTTATTTTGCCCAAATTCCAATAATTACTGATTTTGTAACTCATATAAAACAATGGAATAAAAAGCTTCCACGCAATGTTTACCGCGGCGTTCGTTACTTTAGATTTACTCGGCTCTGTGGTGCTTTCAGTAGTGGGGTCTTTGTCTCGCCAGCCTGTCCAGCGATGGTGCAAGTGATGCATTTGTTGCCAACTGTAAAATGGAATGCCTGATAAAAAACCAAAAACGTGTCCAAAAAATTCGTTGAGTTGGCGTGTTTTAAAAAAGTTGAGATGCCCGCATTCGTGCAGAATAATGAAACACTGCAAAAAGAAAAAAGAAAGTAATAACTGACCTATCCAAAACCAAAGACCTGTAAAATTCCAAATTAAATAACTGGCTACAATAGCTAAGAACATTGGAGTAATTAGGCTAACAAACGCCTGCCCATTAGTAGGTTTTAGCTGAGGTGTTTTTGTTACTTCACTTTTCATAACCGTTTATTTTTCAGGTTTTAGTTCGCAAACTACAGTTTGCATACTTAGGTTTAATACTTTCTGGAACCAAAGAATAGGCGTTAAAATAAGTTGTCCTAAAAAGTAGGGAAAGATAATTTTATTCAGGTTTAAGTTTTTTCCAATAAGCCTAAAGTAGCTGCCAGCAAAAATGTAGAAGTATGGAGGGAAAGCACCATATGGCATATATTTAACAACGCGTAAATTATGTTTCTCCATAAGGGCTATAAAATGTTTTTTGTCGTATAAAGCCGTGTGTTGTGGAGCTTGAACACCCGGCCATTTTCTGCCAAATAATCTGTAAGTCAGGCTGTCTAGTCGAGGTACTTCAATTATTAGTTTACCGTCCGGCTTTAATACTTTTTTGGCAGTTTCTAGCGTTAAATTAGGGTCGTAATCGTGTTCTAAGAAATGCCACATCGTTACTAAATCATATCGTTTTTCAGCAATGGGCTGTTCGTAAAATAGGCCCTCGTAAAACTCAATTTTTTCAAAACCGGGATAGTCTAGTCCTTCTTTAAAATCTACACCACTTATTTTGCAATTGTGTTTTTTGTTTAGATGGAGTAAAAATGTTCCAACAGCACAACCTACATCGAGCACTTCGGTTTTACTATCTAGCTTTACAAAGTCAGCTACTAGTTTTTCCTTGTCGCGATCGTGTTTGTTCATTGCCCATTCATAAAGTGGCGTTAAAATTCCCCAGTTTTTCTTTTTACGGTGTGCAATGTATTCGCCATCGTAAAACTCTTTTATCTGATCTACTGCTATGCGAGGATTTTGATAAACAAGCCCACACGAATTGCATTTTACATATTGAAACTCACCGTCTTTTCCGGTAAGGTCTTCTTCTCCTTTTAAGAAAAATTTATAATCGTCTGCATCGCAATGGTAACAGTTTACGTATTCAAACCTATAGGTTGCTGGGTTCTTGAAATTTTGGGTAAAATGGTCGTTCATAGTTAAGAGAAATAAGTAAAGATAAAGTATGTAATTGGGTAATAAATTATGAGTTGTATGTGCAGGTAGCGATAGCCGCTATATTGCATATTACTTAGATGTGGTGTAATTGTAGATGGCTTAAAAAATTGAGCAAGCACAGTTTGTACAATAGGAGCTGCTAAAAACAGTATGAATAATGCTGGATTAAGGTCTTTGAAAAGTAGCAGTCCGCAAACCAACTCAACCAGAAGTAACCACCAGAAGGTAGATTTCGCTCGGTGATTGTCTTCTGCCAATTCGTATATTAGAACAACAAAAAATGATGCAAATATTTCAGGTAGAAAATTTCCTGGAAATTCATAAAGTGCAGCCAGTAAAACAGGATACTTTAGCAGCGGAATAAGTGTCATTACCTTGGTGTTTTTACCAAAAAATGTATACAGAACTACCGAAACGATAATGAGTAAAACAATCCAGAGCATATTAATCCATGGCCATTCTAAATAAAATAATGTGATAAGATAAAATGGCATTATGCACGCACTTAAAATTACGAAAGTTGCGTAGTTTTTTACATTAAGATAGTCTCGTTCTGGGTGTTCCTTTCGATCTATATGCACAGAAAATACGTCGTCTAAAAAACGAAACGCAAAAAATGAGGTAAACAAAAAACCAATGCCGTTTAGCCAATAACCAATTTCGCTTGCTGTATTATAGACTAATAGAGAAAGTAGACATGCCAATACAATAAATTGTAAGGGTTTAAAACGCTGCGAAATGTAGCTAAAAAGTAATTTCATAGCACTTGTATTTTGCCTAAGTTACCATCTAAAATTACTTCTTGCCCATCTTTTAAAATGGTAGTTATGTTTTTTATACCTATAACCGCAGGTATTCCAAACTCTCTCGCCACAATAGCCCCGTGCGAAAGTGCCCCGCCTCGTTCTACAATTAATCCGCTTATCAATGGAAAAACCATCGCCCATCCCGGATCGGTTTGCTTGGTTACCAAAATGTCTCCTTTGTTCAGTTTATCGCTTTCTAAAACCGATTCTAATATTTTTACCTGAGCTTTTATTCTTCCGCCACTTGCTGCTAAACCAATAAACTCAGTTGCCCCTTCTTGCAGTTCTATTTCAGGTGCTACGTTAGCTGGCCTTTCCCCAAAATCAGTAGTAAAATGTTCTGGGAATTCGGTTTTAGATTGCTCTTCAAATTCCACTTTTCGTTTTTCCACCAAGCTTGCCATTTTAGTTGAAAACATAGAAGACGAGGAAAGTAATTCTCCAATTTCTTTGTAGGATAAATAGAGTATATCATCTGCTTCTTTAAGCCAATTGTCCATTTTGGATTGTTTACCGATGGATTTTACTACTTGTTTAAACCTAAAATACATTTCTGCTTGCTTGTATCTTACTTGTTCTCTACTACTTATGGCTTGTTTGCACAAAGCAGCTAAGCCGTATAGCAAACCAATCTCAACCAGCCACAGAGGAAATAAAATATGACGCTTTTTTAAAATTTTCAGAGCAAAAGCTTTCATCGCAGTGCGACGTTCCTTGTCTTTTTGGGCAATTACCAAACGAGGATCTTTAGCTTCGTGGCGAATGTAGCTCTGTAACAATTCTACAAACTGAATTGGATTGTCAATGTAATTCTCTTTGAAAAACATTAACTCTCCCGAACAACGAAATCCCCATTTTTCGAGGTATGCATCGAAAGCTTTCCTCAAAGCTTCCCACTGTAAATTTTGATTGAGTTCTTCATACACTTCTATAGCGGTTTTGGTATGAAAAGCCATTTTAATAGATGCGTTATTCTCGATGAGTTGAGCAATTTTATAGGTATCTACAAGGGGTTCGCTGCTAATTAAACCGGGTATTGCCTGCACTAGTACATTATGCACTCCAATGCTTTTTTCGCCATAAAACCGCTTGGTAAAACTGCCCAATAGTTTGTAGTGAATCATAGCAAAAAAATCGGCTAAACTAGCCCTATACCATTGATGAAAACGCAAATCTAAAAACTCGTAAAACAGCTGTTTGTTTTCGTAATATTGTTGCTTATCAATTACCTTTTTTGCATAGCCGCCAACCATATTTTCAATAGCCGATACATGTTTTTCTAAGCTAAAATTCAGACGGATTAATCTCCAAACTAGTTTAAGTAAAGAGGTTGTTTTAGATGCATCACTCGTTGCAACATCGGAATCGGTATACCCAACAAATTTGTTGAAAGCATCAATAAAATAAGATTTAAGTGGCGAGCTAGAAAGAATATTGTGGATGCTCGTCATATTATAATACAACCTGTTGCCCCAAATGCCGACTGTGTTGCTAAAATCATATTCTAGGTTTCGAATAGACTTAGGGTTGATTTGCAACAAGTTAGCTAAGTTTTTAAAGTAGTGGTAATAAGAGTCTCGTGCTACAGAGTACAGCAAAGGCGAAATAGGATCGGGATAATTTTCGTTGAGATTGGTGTTGGTCCAATGCACTTTTTCGGTAGTTTTTACCGTAATAGGTCGGGCTTGCACAAAGTAAATTTCATCAGCTACTGCTACCCATTCTATATCCAATTCACACGTATAAGCTGTTTGAAGATTGGCACAAAGTTCAATCAATTTATTTCCGTTAAACGGCAAATTTTCAGTTACTTCGCTTTGTTTGTGAGACGAGAAGTTCTTAGGTGTTACTTTACCAGAAACCAATTGCTCGCCAGCTCCTTTTACATATTCTGTATAGGTTTCGTCGGGTTTATAAGGAGATTGGGTAAACGTAACTCCTGCATAGTCGGCTTCAACAAATGCTTGAATGACAACTCCCATTTCCGTAAGTTGTTTGCCCGAAATTTCTTGGTATGCTTTTACTCGGTCATTACTCAACCCTTTCCAGCAATGGAGCAATGCATCCAATACTTTCTCTTCTGAATTTTCAACAACAAAAGAATCAAGTTGCCCCGCAAACGAATGACTATCAGAATCTTCACCAACGGCAGAACTGCGTACTATTACTTTTGGAGTGGTAAGTTCGGTTAAATTATTGATTAATTCCGTTTTGAAATCTGTTGGGAATTTTTTGTTTTTTTTGTACGAATTAAAAACAGCTTTTGGAACTATAAACGCAGGAGGAACAGTTACGCCTAATTGCTGCAATTTGGAGAGACTAGCTGCCTTACCTCCCACCTCATTCTCGGATAATGCTATGTTTATGGAGAGTAAATGCATTAAAAGGATTTCTTAATTTTAAGAATAAACAATAAATAGCTAAGCGACATGTGGATCGCCATACTCAGAATAAAGAGAATACATACTTCTGTGAAACTTATGGGCATTATCCAATAGTAAAATAAAAATACACCTATAAGTGAGTCTGCTTTATCTGTAAAAACTTGCAATAGTGGCATTTTTTTAGAACGCTCTCCGTTTGCAATACCGAGTCTTCTTTTAATAAATGAATTGGGCAGTTCCCACGCCATGTAAGAAAAACCAAGTCCTAAGCCTAATAATACACCGTTTGGTGGGCTTAAATAACAATCTAGAAAAATGTAATTGAAAGATGCCGCTAAAAGAGCAGTAACCACTGGTAAAATTATAAATCCTCGCCACGTTTTACTAGTGCCAAATAACTGTACAGAAATGGGTTTTGCCCATTTCTCCAAACCATTATCGCGTACCACTAGCATATGAAATATATTAGCTATTATTAGTGGCAAGAACAGCAAAAAGATATGTGTCTTAAAATCAATCGACATGGGCAAGTAGCTGGTTAGTTTGGTCTAGCATTAAATTACTCACCTTAAATACCCTCTCTATAAAGCTGTAATTTACAAGTGTGCTTCCGCTTAAGTAAAAGTTTACGCGGGTTATAATGAACACCTTACCTGCATTTATAAAGTCGGTTAAGTAATTGTTCCATGTATAGTTTTTGCCATTCATTTGTTGCATTAAATCAAAATGGTAATTTAATGCATTTTGCAAAGCATTTTGGCTAAAATCTAGGGTTAAGGTAAATGCTAAAAATTCAACTATGTCGCGATGCGGTGCCGTGTAATACGCTAATTCCCAATCGTATATACACGGATTTCCATTCTTCCGAATGGCTATGTTTCGTGGATTGTAATCATTGTGTACCAAACAAAGTTGTGTGTGGTAGTTAATGCCATGTGCTTCCCAATCGGCTAACCATTCAGCCATTTGTATAAAGCGATCCTCCATATCTAAGTAGTCGTAGTCTTTGCGATTTACAACAATAAAGGTGTGGTATAATTCAATAGCTTCTATCGGATTAAATGCAATGGTATTGGATAGTCGTTCGCCATTGGCAGGAAATGTAGTGTGCACTTCAGTTATGGCGTCAATACACGCTTTTTGATGAGCCCATGTCCACTTCTCGGGAGTGTCTTCACTATTAAACAGTTCAAGCGTATTGACTTGCAATTGCTCGGTTAAAAGCAAGTAAATTTCTCTTTCAGTAGTTGTTTGCGTGCCGTACAGTGTTGGCATATAGGCGAAGCTAATTGCTCGCAATGCCTCATATACTTCTATTTCTGTTAAATGACTTTGTCCATATTCTCCCTTCTTTTTGTAAGTATTTAGCTTATCTGCCAATTCCACACTTACATTACTTGCCATGCAGTGCAGTCCGTCCAACACTTCTTCTCCCAATGCTTTACTTTTTAGCAAGATTGGAAAAACTTGTCCCTCTTCCGTTTCAATTTCTGCTTGAATAAATCCAATCAGTTTTTTAGAAACCTTATTGGTTAATTGAGTAAGAATTCCATTATCAAGTTTGCCATTGTTTTCAAATTTTATTGATGCAACAGTTTTGTCTAAATAGGGTAGGTTATTTATTACAAATTCTTCTGTAATTTCCGAACGAAGAAGCCACGAAACAGGTTTGTTTCTTCCTAGTTTTTGATGCGAACGAGCAAATTGTCCACTAACAATGGCAGCCAACGTAGAAATTTCGATGCATAGCGAGAATCCTGCAATTAGTTTAGCAAATCGCTGAACCTTACCACCACCTTTGCATTGCATTAAGTTTAGAATTGCCGTTGCTACAGGCAAATGTGTGCCGCCTCCAACGGTTCCCACTACCAAATTGGGTAAGGTTAGCGAAAGGTACAAGCCTTCTGGCGTTTGCTCCATTTGTAGTATTCCGGTGCTCGACTCGTGTATACTCGCTAAATCTTGACCAGTACTGGCAAATATTCCTGCAATGGCATTCGCCACGTTTATGTTGTAGCCCATCATTCCATCTAATCTGCTTATGGCAGCAGAATGGTTAAACGAGCGAAACATATCATCTGCATTCGTGCGGAGTGTTTTTTCTATTATTTCATTGCTTAAAAAGCATTCGCTAATTACGTGTGTTCCACGTCCGTTTTGCATGGCATAGTAGCTTACTTTTTTATCAGAAGCACCATTGCCATCTATTACAAAATGAGATATTTCAATGCCTGTTTGCTGCTCAAACTGGTCGTCAATCCACAAACATGCGTTCCAAGTGCAACTGGTAGTCATGTTTTGGCCAGAAGCATCACTGGTGTTGTAAATAAATTTTAAGTGAGCTATTTTACCAATTATTATGCACGATATTTCTAGCAAATCAGCGTGATTGCTGTGTTTCTTTGTTACCTCTTTTATTTCATCAAAATGTTCAATAATCCAATGATCAAAAGCTACTGCTTCTGCCATTTTATTAAAAGTAAACATCGGAGTTCGAAGCATTTTTTGGTGCACAATATGTGCCTGAAAACCACCCGATTGGCTGATGGCTTTCGCTCCTCTATTCATACTGGCTACCAACGCTCCTTCTGTGGTTCCAACTGCAGTGTGCACCCATTCTGGCTCTGCGTTTCCGTCTAAAAAAAGTAACGGCCCAACGTGGCCTAATGGTATTTCTATGGTGCCGATATAACTTTCAACATTGTTTTGTATTTGACTTAGTTGTATCGTGTCAGACTGTAAAATGCCTTCCAAATTTTCTACCAAAGTATTAAGGTATTGCATACGCAACTCGTAAGCCGTCTGATTCATTAATCCACGTCCGGGAGCTTGGGTATAATTGGTTTTCATATTGTTTCTTCTTCAAAATATAATACAACGAAAATCTTCTTCTGTGGCATAAAAGAAATCCAGCTTCAACGCTAAAAAGAGTTTTCATTTAGAATCACTAAGAGCATGGTCACAAACCATAGTTATTCTTTTGCGAATATAATCTGCTTTGTCATAATTAGGTAATGTGAGCGTATTAAAAATGTGATTATTCTAGTTGAGGCGTGTCAGGATTGTGATGGTTAAATCGATCGATAAAAACTTGCCGAGCCTGACTTATTCCGTCTTCTAAATTGTCTAGCGTCCAAGTTGAATTGTCTACCTCATCCAAAATTTCGAGTTTAAAAGTGCCTTTCTTTGCGTAATCTGTTTTAAACATATTGCTCTCTTTGGGAATGTGAATATACAAAGGAACAATAGGTAATTTAGCCTCCATTGCCATATGGTATACACCGCGATTAAACGGTGCAATACCATGAAAATGAGGATGTACGCCTTCTGAAGATGCAGCGATTGAGTACTTGTGTTTTTTGAGCTTATTCGTAAGCCGAATGAAAAACTTTAGCCTTCGTTTTGGAT
>Ga0102814_10001906_pt1 | contig 14339 bp, 24 predicted proteins | sample ColrivemetaGS741_FD_79112 | JGI IMG/M metagenome (GOLD analysis project Ga0102814, IMG submission 79112) | Estuarine microbial communities from the Columbia River estuary - Flood tide ETM metaG S.741 | ecosystem: Environmental > Aquatic > Marine > Intertidal zone > Estuary | place: USA... | reverse complement strand
TGGTGATTTGAATTGATGTACTAAATCAGCTGAAGCTATCGAGCTGCTTACGAACAACCAACTTAGTGATATGATAAAAGTATTGCGCATACTTCTATTTATATTATATCATTGCTTTGTTTAGTGTAAGTTGTGCCCACTGTTCTCTACCTGCACCTGCTTGTGTAGGAATAATACTAATAGCAAGTCCACCTGCATGTCCACCTTGTCTAAATGCTGCTAGATCATTTGCATTGCGCAACATTGCAGTCTTTTGATTAGGAATACTCATCAGCAACAATGCATCAAAGTTGTCTCTGTTTTTATACCATTCAAAGTTTTGTGCTAGATATGTTAGTTCAACTTGACTTGCATCCTCGGTGGTTGCAACTTTGTCTGCAATAGGACCAGCATAGTTTTCCATGTCCATTTGCAACAAATCCAGCATCAATGATTTTCTAATCTTTTGATTGTTTGGCTCGCTTGTTGGCAAGTCTGTGTTCAATGCTTGCATAAATGGACCTAGTCCTAAACTGCCGCCTTTGGCACCAATAGCACCAATAACAGTTGGCAGTTTTTCTTTGTATTTTTCTAGTACAGCACGTTTGGCTTTTTGTGATCCGCCACCGTAACCAATACGTCCGCCACTTGAACTCATAGCGGCTTTTAGTTCTACTTTGCCAATGCCGTCAATCTCAAGATCGCCTTCGCCTGCTGCTAGACGCACCTTGTTGGAAAGACATGCAAGTCCATACTCGCCTGGACCTTTTTGCTTTTTACCAACACCATATGCTGCTAGTTTTCTAAATGCTGCTGATCCAACTTCGTCACCAAACACTGCGCTAAATGTATTAAGAGGCTGTGACAATGCACCAACATCTACTGCTCCGCCTTGTTCCAAACGCTTGAGCAATGTATCCATTGTTTTGTAATCGCTTTCAATGGTGCTGAATATTTTTGTCATGTCTTGACGAATTAAAAGTTTTTCTTTGTCGCCCATGTTTTCGTCTTGCAAAGGAATATCAAATGCAGCATCAATGTTTGTACTAATAGTACCACTGTTTAGTATTTTCCAGATTCTATCCAACAAGTTGGCTTCGTCCTGGTTGTCTGCACTCAGTCCAGAAATAGTTGATATAATCTGTTCTTTTTCTTGTCCTAAGTCTTCATATTCTACAAGGTCTTTATAACGCATTTTTAACTCCTAAGTAATGTATTTATTCAATATCAGGGAATAAACATTCTTGTACGAATACTCTTACATCTTCTTCGTCAAGTCCTAAACTGGTCATTGTTTTAGGAGTATGTGGATTTTGTTTTTGATAATGTGCATAACGATTCTGTGCTGCCTTAACTTCATCTGTATCTGCCATTTCATTGAAGTTGCCAATATCTGTAAGGTATGCATCAACGCTGTCTAAACTAAGTTCTAATAGTTGATCAAGTTCTTCACGCTTGCTAACATTGCCTGCTGCTACCATATGTGGGCTAAAGATTGCTTGTGCCCATTCCGGCAATGCACGTTCTTTGCGCCATTCTAGTTTGCCTACTTCATCACCAAACGCTTCAATCATTGGGTGTTCAGGATTAGTAGTTCGACTATAGTCGTGGAAGAAGCCTGTGATTTTATTTTTACCAGCAATCACATCTAAGCCAAAAACAGGACCGTCATTGTCTAGTCTAGGAAATACACAACAATGCATCATCCACAACCCTTTGCTGTCACGTACATCAACTACATCAATGTGTGCTCTGCGATAGCTGTCACTGCTCCATACTCTGTTGAGCCATCCTGGTTGATTAAATCTATCCATACCAGGTTCTTGGATTTCTGTACCTGTTGCATCAAACGCATCAATCAACCTGTCTTGTATTTCAATCAATGTATCCCAAACTTCACTCATTGTCTAGCTCCTCAAATAGTTGCATTGCAAATTCAAAGCAAGTATTTGCTTCGGGTGCCATATCATCTGTAAGCATTGCACGTACTGTAGTTTTAAGTTCTTCTACATTATTAAAATCATACATCTTGCCGCTACCTGGATTGCGTTTTTTAATCATTTGCCCGCCATACATATCGCCAAAATGTCTTACGTACAAGTGTGCTAGAAACTCTTCACGATCTTCCATATGCATACAATAATCAGTATAATCTGCAACAACCTGGCACAGCAAATCTCCGTTGCGTTCGATACCATGTGCAACTTCTAGTTCTTCTAAGTCTTTACGAATAGCTTCTGCTCGTGCAATATCTTCAATGCCTTCTAGTACACCATATTCAGTTGCTTGACTCTCTAATACAGCATACATTACATATTGGTTGTAGAGATATCTATGATATTCTTCTGGTGTCATACCACGCAATAGTTTACTTGCGTGATTTGTACGTTCTGCTTTTTGATGGTTAGCCCATGTAAGTTCTTTAAGTTTGCTCATTCTTCCTCTAACTTGATTTGTAAATGAAATCCGTGATTTCGTGATAAGGTTACTGTTTCGTTTGCTTTCATTTCAGCAACTTCGTGTGAATATACTCCAACAACTCCACTGCCTTCTTCGTGTACTTGCATAGTTATTTGCATAGCACTATCTTTTGTGTGCTTAAAAATATTAACTAATACATCAATAACAAACTCCATCGGAGTAGCATCGTCATTTAAAAATATTACTTTATATTTTTTTGGTTCTTTAAAATCAACTTTAATTCGTTCGTCTAATTTTACATCTACACTCATTTTTTATCTCCTAGTTAAATGGGGGGATGTTACTCCCCCCTAGACTTTTAGCCTTCGATTGCGTCAAACTGTTTGATTGCAATCTTCTTTGGTTTTTGTGCTTCTGGCACATTGCGTACCAAGCGAATGTTAAGCATACCTAGTTCAAGTCCAGCTTGTTCTACTTCAATATGCTCGGCTAGTGTAAACTGTCTACGGAAGTTGCGTCCGCCGATTCCTTTATGTAGATAGTTTACTTCTTCGTCTCCTTTAGGAGCCGTACCTTCAACTGTAAGGACATTCTTTTCTAGTGTAATATCCAAGTTGTCCATACCGAAGCCAGCAACTGCAAGCGAGATCATATACTCGTTTTCGTTGATTTCTACTACGTTGTATGGAGGGTATCCGCTTCCGTTTGTTCTGTTTGTAAACTCAAGGTCATCAAACATTTTGTGAAAGCCTATTGTGGCGCGGTGAAGTTGAGGTAAGTCTAGTGTTGTTAATCTTGTCATTTTATTTCTCCTTTATAAAGCAAGAATAATATCGAGCCCATTATGGCGCTCGCATTTATTTACCAATTGTCGATCCTTCATAGATCGGATTGTGTGTTTGTGTGCAACGTATAAATGTAGCACACTTGGGTAGTTGCTTGATTTTTTTAGCACCTGCATATGTACATGTACTACGCACACCTCCGAGGATATCCTGTACCGTTTTGGCTACAGGTCCTCTGTAAGGCACAAGCACTGTGCGTCCTTCTGATGAACGATAGTTTTTCAATCCACCAAAATGCTTGTCGTTTGCACTTTCACTACTCATACCGTAGAACTGTACAAACTGTTTTTCTTCTACTACTGGAGAACCATCACTGTTCATTTCGTTTGTGAGATATCTCTTGGTGATTACTTCGCCGCCACCTTCGTCGTGCCCAGCAAGCATACCACCTAGCATTACAAAGTCGGCCCCGCCCGCAAAAGCCTTAGCAACGTCCCCAGGACAGGTACAACCACCGTCAGCAATAATATGACCACCAAGGCCATGAGCGGCATCAGCGCACTCAATAACGGCACTGAGCTGTGGATATCCCACACCAGTTTGGATACGAGTAGTACAAACGCTACCAGGCCCGATGCCCACTTTAACAATGTCTGCTCCACTTAATATTAACTCCTCTGTCATTTCTCTTGTTACTACATTACCTGCAATGATGACTAAGTCTGGAAACTCTGTACGTACTTTGCGAACGTGTTGTGCAAAGTGATCTGAATAACCATTTGCAATATCTATACATACATATTTTAGTTTGTTGTCGCTTTCTTTTTTAACTTGATGCAATTTATTATAGTCGCTATCACTTGTACCAATACTCATTGCAACACATTCAGTACGTTCGACAGGACCATTAAAGTACTCAATGAGTTCATCAGCACTGTATGTTTTAACTAAACAAGTAAAAATCTCGCCTTCGGCAAGTTTGTCTGCCATTTCAAATGTACCAACACCATCCATGTTACTTGCCATAATAGGAATGCCTTGATAATGATATTCATTTAAATCATAATTAGGATTGTAGTTACGGAAGTTTGTTTTACGTCCTAAACTAACTTGACTGCGACTTTTAAGTGTACTACGCTTTGGACGTATCAATACATCTTTGTAGTCAAGTTTAACATCTTCTTCGATGCGCATTTTGTATTCCTTCTACAAGTTTTCTTGATCTTTAATACGTTTTTTCTTAAATCTGCGAATAGCAGCCTGTTTTTCTAAACGGCGTTTAGTGCCTTTTGATTGAAAGAATTCTCTAGCACGTAACTCTTGTAAAATACCATCTTCGGCTATTTTTTTCTTAAATCTACGTAATGCTTTATTAAAGTCGCCGTTGCGTACATCAACACGCATTCCGGAAACAATAGCATTTTTTTCATCATGTTTATTTTTACTCATTTAATCCTCTTTGAGTTTATCATACAACCAATCTAAGTTGTATATTCTGTTGACGCTAAGTATATTATATGGTGTAACTTCGTCATTTGTCAAGTAAAAAGTGTTTGGTAAGCTAACAAAATAAGTAGCTAAATTTCTTTCTACTGTGTCTAAGTTATCAATATCTAGTATTGTATAATCTACAAAGCGTGATACATTGAGTAGCCAGTCATATGTTCTTTCTTCATCACCTGTTGGATCATAAAGATATATATTCATTGGTTTATCAAACTTTTCTAATAAGTTTTGAAACTGGTCTCGTATTCCAAGACTAGGCTGAACTAATAAGAACGAAGTTGATTTATTGTGTATTACATCTGGTGGTGTAATAACATTAATTTTTGTCATAATCTTCCCAAGGCAAATGATCTGTTCTACCTTGTATATATCGTTCTTTGTGATACTTTACTGTATCATTTGGATTTTCTTGTTTCCATGCTTGTTTATTTTCTTTATAGCTATTATCGTAAAGCTCACGTTCTTCTAATGCAAGTCTTCGTTCTTCGTAGACGGGTGCAAGAACTCCATCGGTATTGCTTCCTCCGTTAGCATCGGTTCTATTCCCGTCGACATACAGTCTGGCATAGGCGAGGGTGGCTTCTTCTCTGCTCGAGGTATTACTGGTGGTTGTGGTTCCTGCAAATCCTCTGTCGTTATTTCTGGATTCTGCAGGTTCATCATGCTGATGATCATTGCTTTCATTGTCATTGTATTTCTCCTTGGAGTCTAGCCGAAGACGCTCCTGTCTGCGCATATCGAACGTGGCCTGACTCGCTATGAGCAAAAGTACTGCTAGTGGATCGAACACAAATATAATAGTTATAATAACCCATCTTACTGCTTCCTCTAGTATATCCTTGTCAGCAGTTTCTCCGTAGATAAACTCTGCTAGGTATTTTACTGGTCCTACTTCTGCTTCTAGTTTTCTATACTCAGTCTGTAGAGTATACTTTTGTTCTGTAAGTGTGTCAATAGTATTATTTGCTAATACTATCTTCTGTTGCTGTTCTGCAATGGTAGCTTCGACTGCGGCATCTTTGCCCACAGTTAAACTATTACGTAAACTTTGTATTAGTGTGTTTGACTGTGCTATCTGTGCATCTGCACCAGCACGAATTCTTGTGACTTCTTCTCTTGCTTTTGTTATAACAGGAGATTCTGTGTTACGCACTCGATCAATAGTTGCCAACACTTCTAGTTGACGATCTTTAACGGCTTGTGTTTGCTCGTTGCGTATGCTAGATACAAGATTGGTTAGTCGTGTACGCTCTGCATCAACTGTGCTTTGTGCTGTAGCACGTAGTTGTGCTACTTGTCCTTGCAGTTCGCCTATCCTTGCACGTTGTTGTGTTATCCATGTGTCTGCTGACCTACGTGTGTTCGGTCCTGCGTTGCCGTCTGGGTTTGACCCAATAGTACGTTGGGCGGCTGCTATTTGATCACGTTCTCTACTAGCAAGTTGTCCTTCAACTTTTACAATACTATTTTCTATACTACTTATTTGTGCTAGTACAGGATCTACTGCACTAACATCTACACTCAACTGTGCAATGCGAGATTCGTATTGTGTTGCTTGTGTATCTAGTCTACGTAGTTCTTCATCTAATGCAGTTAGTTGTTCTTCGTATGGCTGTGTGCGTTCACTGTCTGATGTTCTTGCTGCTTGAATGATAGCATTTTGTTCATCAATAGCAGGTTCAATGCGTGTGTATGCTGTATCAATACGCACCTGTTCTTTGTCAATCTGTTCTTGTATTTCGTTGTTGCCTGCACCTACACTAGCTTCTGCTTCTAGTATACGTTGCTCTGCTCTAGCAATAACTTCTTCTTGTCTGTCAAGCTCTGCTTCGATGCGTTCTAGTTGTGCAACACCTTCAGTGGCAGCGGCAGTTTGTTCAATGTGTGCTTTGCTGAGATATCCAAAAATACCCATGCTTGTAATAAACATCAATATCACTGTTGCAATAGTTAGATAGCTCTTTAGCCACCATTTAGCTTGTTTCCAGTATTTGTGCAACCATACCGCAGTTACAAGTTTTCCTATTTCTAATACGCCGCCCATAATCATAATAGGTAACGCAGCGGCGGCAAAAATAGCCACCAATCCACTAACGCTGTAGTAGATAGCAACGGCGCTGATTGACAGCGCCGTGAGTAGTACAAGTATTCCAAATATCATGTTGTATTTATGCTATTCCCAACGGTAAAATATGTGCGCACCTATTCGTCCGACTAGTTGTAGTGTCGATGCCCACCTTGGATTAACATATGTAGCATGATAGTGCGTTGCGCCTTCAGTAATACCGCGATATTTGTTTTCTTCAACCATATTCCAAGCAATACTTTGTGCTTCTACCCAACGATCTTCGTCTAGTGGCCTGTCGTGTTTTCCATCACAGTACCAACTGAATTGACACTTGTTACGCCTCATAGAGCCATCGGCATTTTGCAAACCTTGCTTGACTACACCACAAACTGTATCTGGATAACGTGAGTCATTTACACGATTCAGCACTACATCTGCTACTGCTGCCCTGTCTGCTAGGTTGCTTCCTCTTGCTTCGTAGTATACGTTCAATGCCATACACTGTACTTGTGGAAATAGTTTTTCCAATTCAAAGTTCTGTGCCGGCGCTGGGCTGGCCACAAAGAATAGCATTGCTGCTGCGATATACTGTTTCATGTTTTACCTCAATGATTGTTTTTGTTTATCGACGCATACTTGAGATGTCTTTTGCATCTTCTTTTCTGTCTGCGAAGACTGGTACCATATTACTCTTGTGCATAGTTGCAATACCTAGCAACTGACGCTCGCCTGAATATACCATAGACTCTTTTGCTGGGCCGTGTCCTGCAATCTTGTTGCCTAGTGGTACTGTATCTCTTGTTTTGTAATTTGGTATTTTGTTTAGTCCTACACGTTTGCCTTGTGCATTTGTAGGAAGTTTTGTTTTACCAACACCCATAGATTCTAGCCATGCTTTGTGATCTGCTTGTGCTTTGGCTAGACGTTTACTTTTGCTTTTCTTATTCTTGATGTTGTAGCGTGTTGTTGTAAGGCCTGGGCCTACCATGCTCATAGTCATAAAAATAGTCCTGCTATTGTTTCTGTATATACAATATAGCAGGACTACTTTAGTATGTCAACCTATTCTTTATTGATTAAGTGTCGTTTAATAGCACGTTTATCTGGTGGCATTTCTTTGCCAATCATACTATTCCTTGCGTCAATAAACTTTTCATGGTATGCTATTCTTTCTAGTAGATACGCATACATTGGATCGTTAGGATCAGTTGCTTTGAGTTGTTTTCTTATGTTAGTTAACCTTCCTGCTACCCATCCATTAACTTCGTTTATTGCATGTCTACTAGTATTAAATGACATTACTTACCTTTCATTTTTTCTATTGCTGCATCGTATGCTTCTTTACTTACCACACCTTCAGTTAATAGGCGCTGTCTATTGACTTCGTGCGCTGCTTGAGTATCTTCTTTTGATCCGCCAAAGTAAGGAACGCAATGTCCTTCAGCTTCCATAATCTCAGTTACTCGTTTCATTTCGCCATTGTATTCTACTTTGAAGTCTCCTAGGATACGTCCAAACTTGCCCTTCATATCTTCGCCATGCTTGTCTTCAGTAGTAACTAGTTTGCCACCGTGCTTCATAAGTTCTTTTAATCTTGCTTTGGCTGCTTCGCCAAACAAGTCTTCTACCCTATCACTTGTACGTGACTCAGGAGTGTCAATACCCATGATGCGTACACGCTCGTCTTTTAAACAAACGCCAAACCCTAGATCAATATCTACGTCTACTGTGTCTCCGTCGACTACTTTAATGACGGTTACGTCATACTCGTTCTGTTGCATATTGTGCCCTCTCTAAATAATGTGCCCGTATTATTTAGTCATAAAAAAGACGCTCCGAAGAGCGCCTTTTAGTTGTTGTGTGTTTAACTAATCAATATTAGCTCTATCTATCCGTCTGTATATTTCTTCAATGTCCTTGAGGACATTGTGAATGCGTTTATCACCATCTATCCGTGTGTTGTTCACTTCACGTTCTATCTTGTCAAGTCTGCTGTAGATATCTGAAACTTTGTTTGATGTGTCACGCATCTGCTCAAGTGTGTTTCTCAGTCCCGAGATTTGATCTCTCAATGTGTCCAGTTGCCCACGTGTGACTGTGTCATTTTTCTGACGCTCTAATGATTCTACGATTCCGTTCACTTCGGTACTGATTGATTCTCTCAATGCTGCGATTTGATCTCTCAATGTGTCCAGTTGCCCACGTGTGACTGTGTCATTTTTCTGACGCTCTAATGATCCTACAATTCCGTTCACTTCAGCACTGATTGACTGTAAATCTAATAGTTGCTTGTTGATGTCTTTTTGAGATTGTGCAATGTAATCTATCCTTGCATGAGCATCTGCTGATGTCTGTATAGACTGTTCAAGCGAAGTTTGTAGATCACTGGTGATTCTAAGACCTCCGTACAACACACCAATCAAAGGCAAGACTGCTGTGATATATCCTATCCATTTCCACATTTAATCGTCTTTACAGTTACAGCCGCCGCTTTTAGATCCTACATATCCTGCCACTACGCCTATTACACCTGTGATTGACATTTGTAACAGTTCAATAATGTTCTGATCTAAATCTGCGTCATGTTCTGCCGCCATAGAAAATTCATCTACAATAATAATACCTAGTAATCCCATTAGGCCTACTGCCATTATTAATACTATTATGCCTTTAATATCTTTCATTTGCGTTTCTCCTTACCCTGTTATATACTAACATTATTTAGTCATAAAAAAAGGCCGCACAAAGCGACCTTTTAATTGTTATTGTGTTTAACTTAGAAGTTAAAACTTATACCTGCTGTTGGAGCAAAGTCTTCTGTGTCGATGTTATAGTTTGCACCTGCTGTAAATGTTGCGCCATTTACATCTACTTCGTACTCACCACCGATGTTTTGTAGTGCATCTGTGTCGTCACCGTTTAGGTATGCTGTGATGCCCATTGCTGTTGCTACACCTTCATAACCAAATGTTTCTGCATCTACATCATATGTCATTGCACCGCCGATGGATGCTAAACCTAAGTCTAGTCCTGCTACGCCTGCACCTAGTACAGTGTTTTCACTGTCCAAGTTGTAGTCTGCTGCCGCTGTTACATCTAGGCTTGCAATGTTCAATGTGTATGCACCTTGAATGTTGCTAATGTCTGTGATGTCTGCTGTCCAGTCTGTTAAACCTACTGCTACTACTGCATCGCCTACAGTCACTTGTACTGCTTCTGCCATTGCTGGTGCTGCTAGTGTTTGCTCACCTTCTGCGCCTGGCATTACACCTAGGTCGTCACCAACTGCAACGCCTACGCCTGCTACACTTGTGCCTACTGCCCATGTGTCTAGTGTTAGAGCACTACCGTCTGTTGCACTAAAGTCTAGATCTACTGTTGCCAATGAACCTGCATCGATGTCTAGTTCGATACCCATTGTGCCACCGTAGTTGTCACCAGCTGTTTCAGCAAAGTCTAAGTTTACTGCACCTGAGATAACTGGGCCTGTTGGAGCCGCTGTTGTTGTGTCTTCAGCAAATGCTGCTGTAGAAATTGCCATTGCGGCAACTGTTGTAATAAATACATTACGCATATTTTAGTTCCTTTTTTTAATATGTATACATAGTAAAGGGCAAGTTCGATGCTTGCCCTTTCACTCTAATAGTTATAACATCTACTTGCGCTTAGTCGAGCGTTTTGATGTCTTTTTGGTGGTTTTGGATAAAACTTCTTCAAAGTTGTTGCGTTTGAGCAACGGTAGTAGTGCTGTTTCTGCTTGCCTATCATTCCACTTGAATTGTGTCTTGGCTTCTTTAAGCATGTCTTCTACGGCATCATGTCGTGCTATAATGCCGTAGAGTATTTTATCTATCTCAATCCAGTTCAACCTTTGGCGTCTTTTTCAGCTTTGGTTAGTTTGTTGTTCCACTGGTTGTTGCTAATACCAAGTTCACTAGGCATTGCTTTGGTCTTACCTTTGGTAATCTCGCCGCCTTTGTCTAAAAACTCTTTAATGAGATCTTCATCTGTATTTTTATTTGGAAGTGGATTCATTCCCATTGTATTTAAAGTTGATCCAGCAAGTCTGCAAATTTCTTTTTTGATTTGCCACTTACCTTTGCACCAGCAATATCTGCTAGGTTGCTGGTGTCTTCACCTACAACTACAAACGCAATCATGCCCATGCCTTTGTGTGGTGAGCATTGGTAAAAGTAAATGCCTGGAATATCAAATGTAATCGCAACTTCTTTGTTGTTCTTTGATTTCTTTGGTGCATCCCAACCTTCTGGACCAGCAACAAACTCTACGTTGTGTCCTTTTGCAGTTGGTACCCAAGTGATAGTATCGCCTACATCAATACGAGCGATGTCTTCACTATATACCATCTTAGCACCGTCATCACGTTTGTTTAGCATATCGATTGTCATGTCTTCAGCAAGTGCTGGTGTCGCCATTGCTGCAAGTAATCCTAGTGTAGTCAGTAGTCTTGCCATATTATATTCCTTTCGTATATGGTTTATCCGCCTGGTACAAATCCTTTTGGTTTATACCAAACTTTTTGATCGTGTATTTTACCTAGTAGAGTTTGTATCTCATTCATCTCCTCGTGGAGTTGAGTTGATACATCACCTTGTGCAATAGCCAATCCTCTGCGTCCAGCTTTTGCTCTTAGTGCCGATTCAATAACTTCGATGTCACGGATTGATAGTTCAAAGCTAGTGTTTGGTTTCATTCACCTAGTCCAAAGCAAGGCATATGAATTGCTACTTTACATGCTCTAGCATATTCTTCTGGACCCATGATAGCTAGTGACATCAGCAAAGGTAGTGCTGTAAATGTTAGAATGATTACCAAGAATGCCCAGCCTAAGCCTTTTGTAGTACAATATTGTGTTTGTTCACTCATGTTCGCCACCATTTGCACGACCGTTGTACTTGCGGCCTGATTTCAAAATGTTGTTGAGTGACTCTGGATTGCGTTCTGCTTGACGGAATGTTACAACTGTAATAGTAACACCACTAACAAGCAATAGGTGGAATGCAGCACTAATACCAAAAGCAAGATAGCTTCCTACCATTAGGGCAAAGATACCACTCCAGATAAAGAATAGACACTGGAAGATCATATGTCCTACCATAGGGTCTAAGTTACGTAGTGGTGACTTTTCTACTGTCATTACACTATCCCACATTTCACGTGGAATGTTTATAAGTTCTGATATTGTAGTTGCCCAGCCAATGGGTTTTGGATTCTTCATAGTTTTCTCCTGTGTGTGTTTGTTCATGTACTATATATAGCAGATTAACTGTGTAAAGTCAACCTTACTAGGTGTGTTAAAGTGTAGCACTAGTAGCTTTGAGCTAGGCGCCACATCAAATACTCTTTTGATTCAATCGAATCATACTTTGCTGCTTCATCTTTACGTAGATTACTTACAATAGTGCCTGGTGTAGGATCTACAAAATGTGGCATACTATAACGCTGTTGATGTATGTGACTGTTGACTACACGATGTTTAGTACTTTTAAAATAATCGTTAGTCCAACGCTGTAGTAAATCGCCAATATTACAAACAACGCCATTGTCCGCATAGGGTACTGGATGCCAAGTGCCATTAAGGTCTTGAACTTCAAGTCCTGGTACATCGTTAATCTGCCAAAGTAAAGTAATAGTACCGTAGTCACTATGTTCTCCTATTCGCATTTGCTTGTTTTCAACAGGTCCGTCATACGCCGGATAATGAATAACTCTTGTGGTGTTAAACGGTTGCATATGAGAATCTACAAGTGTAGTACCGGTATCTAAAATAGTATCAAACTTTTCTAATATCTTTAGTGTAAGTTTATCTGCAATGTCGATACTTTGTAGTGCTGCTGCTTTAAATCCATTTAGTTCAGTAGGCCAAAGGTCTTCTGGCATACGTGTATTGTTGTAGTTAAAACTTTCTTTAATATCTTTAGGTGCTGTAGGGTCTACATTTTCATCACCTACCATACTATAACCTAAGTTAGTATCTGCGTTATAAGGATAGCTTTGCTTTACATCCATTGGCAGTTCAAAGAACGCTTTCATTTGTTCTTGCCAACTTTTCATATCACCTTGCTCTACTGTGTTTAGAGCATTTGTGAACACTGCGAAGCCTACAGTAGTGTAGGCTTCGTCAATACGATCTAAAGCGTCTGATGCTTGTAAATCAATTACTGGAATCATTAGTTAGGAACCTGTGATGTAATGCCTTCTACATAGAAGTCCATTGTGTCTAGCTGCATACGTGTTGCTACTTCACCATCTTTTAGGAACACTGTTCCGTCTTGCTTGTTAATTGGACCTGTAAATCCAAACAACTCGCCTGCGCTAATAGCATCTTTTACACGCTGTGCTTCTGCTTGTACATCAGCTGGCATGTTAGCAAACGGTGCCATTTGTACAGCGTCTTCGTTCATGTGTCCAAAGTAATCACCTGTTTCCCATGTACCGTCTAGCACTTGTCCTACTTTCTTAATATAGTAAGGACCCCAGTTATCTATCGTAGCTGTCAGCTGTGCCTTAGGCGCGAACTTCATTTGATCTGACGCTTGTCCAAAGCCAAGTACACCAGCTTCTTCTGCTGCTTGTAGTGGAGCAGGTGAATCAGTGTGTTGTGCTACAATGTCACAACCCTGCTGGATCATAGCCACTGCTGCATCTTTTTCCTTGCCCGGATCATACCATGTGTAAACCCAAGTAATTTTTAGTTCTACATCTGGGTTGTTTTTCTTTGCACCTAGATAGAATGTATTGATTTCACGCATAACTTCTGGGATTGGAAATGAAGCAATATAACAAATGGTGTTTGTTTTTGTCATCATACCAGCAATAATGCCTTGTACGTGTCTTGCTTGATATAGTTTTAAGCCGTAGTTGGCAGCATTTTCTGATTGCTTGTAACCTGTAGCATGTTCAAACTTTACGTCTGGAAACTTCTTTGCCACTGACATCAGTGGATCCATATATCCAAATGATGTAGCAAAAATAATGTCATTGCCTTGTAGTGCTAGTTGTGTCATTACACGTTCAGCATCTGCTCCTTCTGGCACACTTTCGACAAATGTAGTTTCTACTCTGTCTCCAAATGCTTCTTCTACTTGTTGACGACCAATGTCATGACGATAAGTCCAGCCGTGGTCTCCTGTTGGGCCAACGTAAACGAAGGCTGCTTTTACTTTGTCCTTTGGTTCATCAGCCAATGCTGACATGCCAAAAGACCCCATCAATAGTACTGATGCGGTTAATAGTTTAAATAGTTTCATTAAAATGGTTTCCTTTTGTGTGTGTGGATGTACTTTAACCTATGTCTCATCCGTAATAGCGGGCCCGTTCTGTTACCAGGTGGAACCCATACCCTGCATACCCTTAGGCTGCTAGACTATAATCTGCGTTTGCAATTATAAAGTTTGTTCGCGGTAACGGCGCTTACATCCCGGTAACTCCACTTCACTTTCACACCTGTCGATCCTATTTCGACCCCATCAAAAACACACTGCCAACCACGAGGCTCAAAGAACCCTTAAAGGCGATTTCGCGGGTCAGACCCTAGAAACAGTGTGCTTATGGTGGAG
>Ga0102814_10001902_pt1 | contig 14371 bp, 4 predicted proteins | sample ColrivemetaGS741_FD_79112 | JGI IMG/M metagenome (GOLD analysis project Ga0102814, IMG submission 79112) | Estuarine microbial communities from the Columbia River estuary - Flood tide ETM metaG S.741 | ecosystem: Environmental > Aquatic > Marine > Intertidal zone > Estuary | place: USA: Columbia... | reverse complement strand
GCCTGCTTGAGCTGCTCCTGCAAAAAACTCCATAGTCGTTCCAGCACTACCAGACCTAGTAAATCTTGATTTTTTAGCATTACCACTAACTTCAAGCAACTGGGCTGGAGAAGTTGTTCCGATACCAACTTTGCCATTTGCTATAGACATTGTGGCGCTGGTTGCTGAACCAGCCTGGAAGTCTATTCGATCACCATTGTGAACGTATTCAATACGGCCAACATTTGTGCCATTGTCTTGATACTTAATTAGACCGCTTCTATTTGCCGCGGCACTATTGAATATAATAGTAGGATCACCGCCAGTAGTAGATTTTATACTTACAGTTGCATCACCACTTCCAGTTTTTAATATGTCCAATAAATGACCTGGAGCCGATGTTCCGATACCAACATTACCTGTATCTTTTATCATGATCCGGCCACTCGGATAATTAGCCGAGCCTCCTGTCGCGGGTGCGGTTGCTAAAATTAAATCTCCGTGATTCATTAAAGCTAAAGCGTTAGCGGTAGAAGTAAAACCCCCATTATTTGAAGTGACGTGGTAGCCTGCACTATCTGTTCTTAGAAGAGCAGACATATAATCTGAGTTAGTACTGGTCCCGCCACTCGTTTTTGTTATTACAAGACCACCATTAGTAAGCTCAAATCTTGGTGTTCCTCCAACATGTAGTTTATGGGTGGGCGAAGATGTTCCTATACCAACATTGCCACCAGTAAAATAAACAGCGCCGCCATTAAAAGTTGAGCCTCCATTACTATCAATTAAAACTTTTTGAACTCCACCAGAATTTAAAACAGCAATTTGGCCGTGGTCGTTATTAGTTTGTAAATTTGTAACTTGTATTCCAGAAGAGTTTAACCTACTTATAGTACCTTTAACTGATAAAGTATGTGGTACAGAAGTTGTTCCGATACCAACTTTGCCATCATGGTCGAGTCGCATTTTTTCCGTAGGAGCAGCGTTGATTTCTCCAGTATAAAAATGTAACCCAACACCTCCTGTTCCTTCTCTGCGACCACCAATTCTTGGACCATATCCAAAAGTATTTGCAACCTCCCATTGAATATAGTTACCTTCGTTTGCTCCACCACCGGAGTTTTCTATGCGAAGCGCTTCTGTAAAGTTACCACTACTTGTTTGTTTGATATGAAGTTTTGTATCTGGAGCCGTTGTTCCAATACCAACGTTGCCGCCAGTATTAATTCTCATGCGCTCAACATTATCTTGGCCAAACGCTAAAAAGCTATTTGAACGATTAAATATTGATGTTCCCGAGCCTGCATATAGCTCTAGTGTATTTCCTGAAGTTGCATCTAACCATATTCTTGCATCTGAAGTATCTGCAACATGCAAATCAGCTAATGAATTAGGCGAACTTGTACCAATTCCAACGTTGCCCGAAGAATCAATACGCATGCGTTCTGCGTTATTAGTACGGAAAGACATAGCGCTTTGATATGTTTTAATTTGCTCTCTATCAGCATCGCCATTAATACCCATATTAATAGCAACTTCAGAGTTTGCAGCACTACTTAATAAGTCTATAGATGCATCATAACCTGTTCCCCCATTAGCAGTTGAGGTGATAGATAATTTGTTATGGGCACTACCACTTTCAAGATGAAGTTTAGCGACTGGATTATTTGTTCCGATACCAACGTTGCCAGCATTAGTAATACGCATTCTTTCTTGCCAACCACTATTATAGACTTCAAATGCAATATTACCAGATGCAGTTTTTGCACCTATTACAGCAGTTGTCTCGTCAGTTCTTCCTCCTAACCAAACACCACTTACACTTCCTGAATTTGTTCTTCCGAAATCTGCTATTTGTCTTACATTGGCTGACCCGGAACCCGTTCCTGCTCCTACTACACGAAGTCCTCCATAAGCACTGCTAGTAGAATCTTCAATATGTAATGGTGCGTCTGGCGAGGATATTCCAATACCTACTCGTTTATTATGAGTAAACCTTACTATTTCACTAGTGGCACCACCTGAAGTGGTCGTATGAAAAGTTATATTTTGCGAAGAACCGGTATGCTTAATATCAAAATTGGTTGAGGAAGTATATAAAAAATCATTAGCAGTAAGTTTTAAATTACCTGATACTACAGTATCTCCACTTGAATCAACATTTAATTTAGTAGTGCCACCAACTCTAAATTCATGGCCAGTTACAGTTCCGCCTAAAGAACTTCTACCATAATAAACCGGGCCACCGCCCCAATACATTAACTGAGTATCACCGCCCGATGCACCACCACCAACAATTGCACCACCAGAATCAATTTTTACACCAGACCCTGCTGCACCACTGATATGAAGACTTCTATTGAAATCCCATTCATCAGTAGTACTAGTATAAATCATCTGAGGATTATTAGTACCAGTATCAACTATAATACCAGCACCATTTGCATTTGCAGCAGAACCAGCATTATTAGCTACTGTAATTGTTTTATCGGTTACGTCAAGAGTTGTGACTGAGGTTTGGTTTATATCACCGGTAATATTAAAATTACCACTAACATCTAAATTACCAGAAATAATAACATTGGTATCATTTATGATATTACCACTAGTAATTCGAATTCTGTTTGTAGATGACATGCCTCTTCTAAGTGAGACATCACCCGTAGTTGCATTGACTAGACCATTTCCTACTTGTAGGCCGTTCTTTACTTTAAAATCTTTTTCTGTTGCCATAAGGTTTCACTCTCCACCGTTTAGCGTTAATAAATTGTTATACTTCTATTTATACATTTACTAAACTAAGATGGAATGTCTGACAACCTTAAATTGCATTGCATCCGACGAAGCTGGAGTTGCAAGAAGTCTTACATTACCTGAAACTATATCAGCATCGAATGTGGCCTCTGCGGCACTACCAGTATATATTGTACCATATTCAGTTATAGATGGAGTTGTTCCGTCATGAATAAGTAATAATTCTGTGACATGATACGTATTATCAGTAGTGTTTGTAATTTGAATAGTATAACGTGCAGTACGGAAAGTAGCAGCTGCAAATGTATCAACTTGTGCTGCACTTGTCGCTGAAGTATTTACTGCGTAATCATCAATAACAGCATGACCAATATGAGCTTTTCCTGCTAGATAAAGGTCTTTGAATTTAGCACCAGGATCACCTAAGGTCGTAGCTCCGTTTTGGCTAGGATATATTTCATCAAATGCATCTGCAAATATAAGGTTTGTGCCAGAAGAGCTGCTACCCACACCCATCATTAACTTTCCATTTGAAACAGTACCAATACTTCCAACATTAACTGTATCTTTTTGAAACTGTATAATGACTCCATCAGTAGATAAACGATTAAGGTCTAATACTGTACTAGCTCTTGTAAATGCACCATTACCGCCTGCGTATGCACGAAATCCTGCAGATGCATTAGCTGCGCTTGTTGTACCAACTAATAAATTACCATTCACATCAAACCTAGCAGACTCTCCAAAACTTGCTTTGTTTCTAAAGACTATTCCTTGTGCTGGTGTTGCACCACCTACATATAAAGTTGTGCCTGATTGTGAAATACTACCATCATAACTATGTGATGTATCAGTATCGTTAAAGAATAAGTAAGGTGCAGTAGAGCTAATTTTTATACCATCAGCATTACCTGCATCTACGTTCATTGAGCCTACATAAGCTTTACCTGCTAGATAAAGGTCTTTGAATTTATAAGTAGCGTGACCTATATCTATTTGGTTATTAACTACATCAGTAGCATGATGTGGCATTACTGCATTAGCAGCATCATTAAATCGTATACCTGTGTCACCAGTACCTATAACAAGGTCACCACCTCTAGCTTGAATAGAGCCAACTGTTGTGCTGTCTTTCCTAAAGTTGAGAATATCACCGTCAGAATTTAGCCTTCCAAAGTATCCTGATGATTGACCGTCAGCTACAGCGGCTATTGCATCAATGTCTGATCTAAGTTTTATGCCTTGAGTTGCCGTTGATACGCTAGTAGTCCCCACCAACAGGTTGCCGCCCGACAAGCGCATCTTCTCTGAGCCGCCCGATTGGAAGAGCAAAATGCCAGTGTTTCTTGCGTTTAATGTAAGTGAAGAACTGCTTGTGGTTATAGTGCCATGTATTGCTGTGCCTGATTTAATATCTAAAGCATTTGCATTAGCTGTTCCTGAAAGGTGAAGGTCTTTGAAGCGACTACTGCTATAGCCTAAGTCAATAGCCGCATCTCTATTTGCTCCAGTAGTTGTTGATGGTGCAATAATGCTACTAGCAAATTTTAAACCTGAATCAGTCCCATAAGGAGAACTTATATATAATGCATCACTATTAGAACCAATACTTCCAACTATTCCACCATCTTTATAGAACCTAAGTGTTTCTCCCTCTACACCAGTTTGGTTAAGAATTAAAACTGGGTCAGCATTATCAACACCTTGTTTAGCTATTTGTGTGAACCCATTTGAGCTAACAGAAAAGCCACCACCTGATGTATTGTTAAGCAAAGTTGTGTCAGTAGTTGCCACCAAAAGATTGCCTAATGCATCTAGCCTCATGCGTTCGTTACCGCCATTTGTGTTGAAACGCATAGAGCTGCCATTATGGTGATAAGCTATATAACCATCATATCTACCAGCATTTGCAGAATCTGTATCTGAGAAAGCTAGAACACCCATGTTTGATGAGCTTGTTCTTATTGTTATACCTTTATCACCTGCACTATTATCACCCACAACTAAGTTATTAAAGTATTGTGAGCTTGGTGAGGTATTATTAATTCCAACTCTGCCTTGTGAGTCTATTCTCATTCTCTCTGTACCCCATGCAGAGAAGGCTAATACGTTATCTGTTGGTTGAAATAGACCAGTATCATTATCGCCAACCTTAATAGCAGGTGAAGCAGCTGTTCCATCACCCGTTGTTACACTTCCTGCTAGATAAAGGTCTTGGAATCGGTTGCCATTTCCACCTAATGAAATACCGCCATTAGGTAAAGAGTTATTATATACATAATAGGGTGAAATTCTATTATTAGTGCTATCAAAGTATAGCCCTGAATCAACACTACCAATATACATATTTGTAGTAGTAGAAGTGTGTGAACCAATACTTCCAACTTGTGTAGTATCTTTATAAAACAGAGCAATAGCACCATCACTTGTTTTACGACTAAGGGCTAAAGGACTTCCACCATCTCTAGTAATCTGAACTTTTCCTGCTGTTCCGCCTGAAGCCAGCTCAACACCTGCTGTGCTGAAAGAACTGCTCGTCTTACCAACCAACACATTACCTGCTGAGTCTATTCTCATTCTTTCAGTACCACTAGGATTAAAGCGAAAGTCAGTAGCATCCAAATTCATTGATTGATATGTACTAGCGGTTCTATCGTAAGCGAATAATATTACTCTATCATTTGCTGTTTGTGGATTTACTTCTAATCCCGCACCCCCATCTGATACATGTAATTTACTCGCTGGAGAAGTTGTTCCGATACCAACGTTGCCTGATGTGTCTATTCTAAATCTTTCAGCCGTATCTGTCTGGTCGTAAATAGACAATGCACCGCCATCATTAATTAGTCTAAACTCTCCTTCACTATTTTTTAAGTCAAGTGAAGATTGTACACCATCAGTTGCTTCTACCTTAACCGCAACAGTTGCGCCAGATCCTGATATGTGAAGTTTTCTATTTGGACCAGTTGTTCCGATACCAACGTTTCCTGATGAATTAATTCTAAAGTGCTCAGACCCTGCATTTCTTACAATAAGAGAATGATAACCAGAAGTAACATCAGTAACAAGACCTGACCCATTAAAGGTAAGTTGACCTCGAGCTGCAGGAACTCCGGTTCGTACTATTTCGAGAGTACTATCACTGCTAGAGTCAATTCCTACTCGAACGCGTTCTATTCCACCAGTATCAAATCGAATTATATCTTCATCTGAGCTTTCTTCAAATTGGATCTTTGTATCGCCATCAGTGTCAGACATAGAAGTAACCGCTCCTCCTGATACTGTAGCAAAACTTAATACACCAGATCCATTTGTCACTAGAGCTTGGCCAGCAGAACCATCAGATGTTGGTAATGCATATGCACCATTTACATTTACTGTTCCAGTTGTTTGAACTCCAGTAGATGTTGTATATAACTTAAGTGACCCAGCATGATATAAATACGCAGAACCATTGTTTTGACCCATAAAATAGTCACCAGCAGGCCCAGTTAATTTAAGTTGACTAGAACCTTCTATAATAAGATTACCAGTTCCAACATCTCTAATATAACTATTACTACTATCATGATATATTTGTAAATCTTGCGCATCACCAAATTGTAGCTTTTTATTATCTCCAAGATTAATATTACTACTAACAGATACGTCAGATTTATAAGCATGAATTTGAACCAGATCACCAGCATCAGCTCCTGTAGTTAATACAACTGATGTTCCATTTGTTCCTGTGTAGTCAGCAGACGATCCTTCATCAAGAAGAATACCATTCATAAAGACTTGAACTTTAGGAGGAGTGCCTGTGTTATAGGCTAGAGTATTAGAATAATTGTCAGAACCAGAAAATGTTGTTTGGTTAGCAGTTGCTGTATATTCATAAGCAGTAAATGTTGATGCAATACCTGAATTTGCTCCACCAACTTCTACAACACTGTCAGTACCGCCTACGCTCTTCTTCATGTAGACTTTACCGTCTGCAGTATTAAGTGCGAGTTCCCCTAGGTTTAAATTAGATATGCTGGGTATAGACCCACTGACGGCTGAGCGTCGTAAACGAATGTCTGATAATCTGGCCAATGTTGGCTCCTATGTTTCAACTCTTATATAAGAGATATTAATTAAAAATAAAATTTCTGCTAATATATATTAGCGTATATCTATTTATAATGTTTAGGAAGCCAATTGCTATGTTTTAGTAAGTTCCGCCATCAATTACTTCAGAAGCGAAAGGAACACCTGAACCATTAAACTGTATAAGTTTACCTTGAGTACCAGTTACTTGTGATAAAGCAGTACCTGCACCGTTTGATATAAATACTCCGTTACCTGTAAAGCTTGATACACCAGTACCACCGTGAAGAACTGCAAGGTCAGTACCAAGTGTTACAGTTCCTGATACATCCAGGTTACCATTAAGGTCAAGGTCTGCATTTACTTCAACTTCATTAGTAGCTGAATCAAGTACTAACTTACCAGCCGTTGTGGTAATAGTTTGGTCATCAGCAATACCGACTGTGATATTACCAAGATCAGCACCTGTACCATAAATGTTTCCAAATTCAGCATCACTCCATGGTGCCGAAGCGTTTTCTCCACCACTTAAATCTTCATCCTTAGTAAATACGAATCTTTGTGACTGTATATCAAATCCAAAGAATCCAGTAGCAACTGCAGAACCAGTTCCCCATTTAAATCTTACACCACGATCAAGACCATCTGACGTATTTGAAGAAGTGTTATCTGCTAAAGCAATAACCGGGTCGTCTAATGTTACAGTAGTTGATTCAACTGTTGTTGTAGTACCTTGAACTGTTAAGTTACCAGCAATTACAACTGTGTCTGAAGTTGCGTTACCAAGGTTAACGTTACCATTAACTTGTAATGTACCATCAACAACTGTATTACCAGTAGCACCTGCGACTGTTAATTTGTTTGAACCTACTACTAAATCTGTTGTTACTGTTAAATCGTTTCCTACAGTAACATCATTAGGTAATCCAACTACGACTTTTACATCTGTACCTACTTTAGTTACAGCAGTTTCAATTTCATTAGTTGTTCCAAGTATCTGTAAATCATCTGTTAGAATATCTACATCTTGTGCACCAGTATCACCGTCAACTGTTAATGCTGTTGCAACAGCAACTTGACCAGCAGCTGTTAAACGACCTTGTTGGTCAACTGTAAAGGTTGGAATTTGTGTGTTAGATCCGTAACTGTTAGGAGTTACCGCAGTATCATCTAGATCGATGTTAACTGTATTAGAAGTAACAGAGGTTGTAATACCAGTAAGACCATTAAAGTCTAATACTTCAGAATCGAGATCAATTGAATCTGTACCAGAGTCACCAGATATATCTAAATCTTGAGCTGTGACTTGAGCGTCAATATAAGTCTTAGCGGCTAATGCTGTAACTAACTGAGAGTTAGAAGCGCCAGCTAAAGTTGTTGAAGTAGAAATACTTGTTACTACTTGACCTGAACCACCAGAAGCTTCAAGAGCAAGAGAGCCAATATTTAATTCTGTTACGTGTTTCTGAGCATCTACGATTAACGCAGAACTTGCTGTTGTAGTACCATGTACGTGATCGAGTAATCCTACAAAATACTTACCGCCAATTAAATCGACACTAGAAGCAACCCCACCAGATTCTGTTCCAGTACCAATGTATAATCTATCACCATTATTTGCTTGTGTACCAGCTACATATGAGTATGCTAATTCACCTGTTTTAATATTACTAGGGGCATTGGTGGTTGCACCCGTAGTTAAGATTTTTATTCTTGTTAAATTAGCCACTAGTATGTGCCTCCAATTATATTGAGATTTTGATTCTCTAAACTTGTTACGACTTCGTATTTACCCGAAGATCCATTTCTTTGTAGCATTCCGCCATCAGGATTTCCATTAACAGTTACATCTGTTAGATCTCCTAATGTTAAATCGAAATTACCAACTGTTACAGACTTAGCTTGTATTTCTTGTTGAGCTTTAGATTTACCTTTAACTCTTCCGCCTGTCTGAATTTTTGCCTTCATGTTAGCCATTTATTCTTTACCTTATCTTGTTACACCTGGTGAAACTTCTACCTGTCCTTCTAAAACTCTTGTAACGACTCCTGTAGATGACGTAATTTCAACATCATATACATATCGTCCAGCCTTCATAGCATTAGTAGTTGAAGCATCTAGAAGTAATTTAATAGTTCCAGCACTAGCATTATATACTGTTGCAGTAAAGGCCACAGCTGTAGAGGAACTGAAGTTTTTTCTAATCTGTCCTGCTACATTGTAATTAGTTAAATTTAAGATAGCATCATCTGCATCAGTAATATCTACTTTTATATCAAAGGTACTACCTTGGTCAATATTTAAATTTGAATATATAGCCATTAACTTTTACCTATCTATTTATACTTTTAAGATTTTCAATCTCATCTCTGAGATATTTATTTTCTTCTTTTAATTCTTTTATTGCTTCAATAAAGAGTGCAGATAGTTGGTTATAATCTACAACCTTATGACTATCATCGCCTTTAAGATCTTCAACTTCTTTTACAGCTCTTGGCAATACTTCTTCTACATTCTGTGCAATTACACCAGCAGATTCTTTACCATCTCTAATCCAATCAAATGTAACACCATCTAATTGACATACTTTATCAAGCGCATTCTCTACTGTTTTGATATTAGTTTTAAGTTTAGCATCAGAAGCAGTAGTAGTAGAATATGCAATAATATCTCCATCAGCATGGAAGTTTCCGTTATTCGCCATTTTAAATTCAAGAGTTGGATTAGTACCAGTAGCATATGAAGTATAAAAATCAATATATCCTGTATCTCCACTCGCAACAGCTGAATGTAATTTGATATATGACTTAGCCGTTGCATGAGCATGACCTAAATATATATCACCAGAATAACTACTTCTTCTTTGGTCAGTAGCTAAACTAAATGTAGTACCACTTAAATCAAGGCCCGTTCCTGCAGAGTATGTTGTATTATTATCTGCTAAGGCAATTGTTGTATTGCCAGACTGATTGACAGTAAATGTTTGATTAGATATTCCAGTTTGTGTTATAGTAATTGTACCATTGCCTACAGTAGGTATACTAGGTGCACCTGTTAGGTTACCATAAGCATATCCAGTACAACTTGATACATCTCCCTGAAATTTTGGTGCATGTAATTTAGTGGAATTACCATTCCAATAAAATGATGCATGACCATTAAAGGTTTTACTAGTACCACCAATAGTAGCACCTACAGCAGTAATATGATAATTTACATTCTCTGTTGTTCTTTCTATTACTCTAAGATCTGTAGCAGTATCAGCATTTCCTTCTAAGTTACCATCAAATTTTGTTGCTGTAATTTCAGCAAAACCATGAAGATGAGCTGTAGCTGGATTATAGTTAAAATGACTATTATCAGTATCGATGTAAGGCCTTTGGTATGATGAACCATTGAGTGTACCAAAGTATACTTGATAATTAGCATTAGTATTTGTTTCATCGATATTAATGTTATCAGCATTTGTAGCAAAAGGTGTTGAGCTTGCTGTTGTAGCATTACCACTTAAAGCACCAGAAAAAGTAGGACATGTTAATACATTAGTAGATGGATTATAATATAAGCTTGCTCCACTATCTTGATATAAATCATGATAGCCTGCAGTTTCATTTGTAGCTCCTTTAAATACTAATCTATATGAAGCATTTCCAGCAGTTTGTGAAATATAAATTTTACTTGAGTTGGTAGCATTAGTAGCATTAGTAGCAGTATTGGCCGAACCAGCTGATGTCGCATATGTTGCGCTTGATGCTGTTGCGGCATTACCTGCTAAAGCTCCATGGAATGTTGTAGCATATAGAGTATTTGTATCCATCCTTGCAGTTATTCCTGAAGTTGAATAAACATTACCATTGGTATTGATACCATCGTGAGAACCTAAGATTCTCATTGTTGTACTACTATTATATTGAGTTACATACACCTTATCAGCATTATCAGCATCAGTAGCACTATCTGCGTTTCCTTCTAAGTTACCATCAAATTTTGTTGCTGTAATTTCAGCAAAACCATGAAGGTGATTTGTACTTGGATTATAATTAAAGTGACTATTATCAGTATCGATATATTGTCTGTTATATCCGCCATTGTTGTTAGCACTAAATGTTACTTGGTAGTTAGTATTACCATTTGCTTCGTCAATATTAATGTTATCAGCATTTGTTGCATGACCAACACTCGTAATATCTTTACTAGCAAGAGCAGTAATATGTCCAAATCCATCAAGAGTAATATCTTGGATAACAACATTATTACTATTATCAACACTGGCTTGACTTGAAGTATCTGCGTGAGATACGCTAAAAGTACTAGCGCCCGATTGATTAGCTGACCAGTTAGTATCACCACCAAGAGATATACCACTGCCAGATGTAACTGTGGTAGTTCCGTCACCTATTACAACAGCAGCACTAGTTGCACCAGTTACGTGACCGTATGTATCAAAGGTTAAATCTTGTATAAATGTATTACTAGAATTATTAATATTAGCTTGACTTGATGTATCAGCATGATTAATAGAAATATGATCTGATCCTACACTAACTGATAGTGTAATACCAGAGTTTCCAGCATCAAGATAAAGAGTATCATTGTTATTATCTGCTACTACTGTTCCTAGTACTGTATCAGCTAAATTCCTAACTGCGATATTCTTAAAGATACTCTGTGATGAACCTTTATCAGTATTTGTAACAGCAAAGGTAAGATCGAATGGATCTGCATCTGAACCAGGAGAAGTGTCTGTCCAATTAATATCAATGGATGCACCTGAACCAGCACCTTCAACGAATTTCCATTCTTTACCTTGAGTAATAGATAGTTCAGTACCATCTCCGTCTTCTACTTGGAATGATTGAATATATCTAGTATCGAAGTTTCCTGTTTGAATATTTGTTAAATGACCTCTGTCATCAACAACAAGTCCTGAAACATATATACCATTCTGTGTTGAAAGGTTACCGTATGCTCCGTTTAATGCGGAAGTATCAGAGTGATTAATTATAATCGTATCGCCAGATCTTGCTGAATCTAGCATCGTGCCACCAGAAATATATAGTGTATCATTATTACTATTTGCTGAAGTTGATCCACTATCAGTTGTAATATTTTTCCAGATATACTGTGATGAACCTTTATCGGTATTATTATATGTTACAGCAAATCCTGATACGCTTTCGCTTAATCCACTTCCTGCAGTAAATGTTAAATTATCACCAGGTCCAAAATCAGATCCTTCGATTTGAGGAGTTGAAAGAGTAGCAGTAGAAAGAATTAATGATCCATCTGCTTCCCATCTATCAGTTGCAAAGTTATATACAATTGAGTGAGCACCTGTTACTCCACCAGCCGCGTTACTATGAACACCAGCGAATGGTTTTGTTTCGAGTCCAAATCCGCCAGTTGTTGGTTCAGTTGAACCTAAATTGTTACCTGCTAAAATTAAAGTATCTTCTACTTCTAGTGTTGAAACATTTAATTTAGTTTCAGTTCCATTAACATATAGATCACCTGTAACTGTTAAATCATTTGCGATTGTTACATCATTCGGTAATCCAACAGTAACAGCTCTTCCTTCTGTTCCAGAGCCTGTAACTTCAACCTCTCCTGAAGTTCCTCCTATAGTTGCTACATAATTACCAGATGTTTTAGTTCCTAGGGTTACAGCATCGTTTGCGATCTTACCAGTAGTAACTGCAAGGTTTGCAATCATTCCAGTCGCAACACCAAGTGCTTTAATTCTTAAACCATCTGAGCTAATTTCAAGTGAAGTACCATTAACGTTAACATCAAGATCCCAATAACCTGATAAGTCTGGTGATGTACCAGTTTGTGTCCAGGTTGCAGTAAGTCCATTACTAGCACTACTGCTAATTAAATGTCTAGCGTTATAGAAGTTAACAAGAGGTGATGTTACTGTAGTACCATCGTTCTTCATGCCAACTACTGTCCATGCTCTTGATGGATCAGCTGATACCTTTGTTTCGTCCCATTGTAGTTTAACATCGTGATCGTTACTACCAGAAATATGATCTCTATCTACCATTAATCCCATTTGAGTATTAATGTTAGCATCTAATTTTAAGAATGCTGATCCGAAGTTTGCAACTCCACCTGCTGATGAGAATAACACAGTAGCATTTGAGAAATCAACTTGTGTTCCATTTCTAAATACGATTTGGTCAGTACCATTATTTTCACCGATGTTCATATTACCAGTAAAATCTATTGTAGTAGCATCGACTGATAAATTGTTATTAACTGTCATTGCATTACTGAAAGTTTTAGCTCCAGCAATTGTCTGTGCACCTGAAGTTCTAACAACTGTGCTATCAACTGATATTGATCTATTCGCTGTTAGGTTTCCAATAGTAGTAGTAATACCGCTACCGCCAGATAAAGTAATTGCTCTAAGAGTATTAAGTTCTCCATCGTTAGAAACAATAGCACCACTTAGGTTATCTAATACTCCGAATATTGTAGCAGATTTATGTGCGTGAGTTCCGCCACTGTGTGTAATACCATTTGTCGTATTAACTGGTCCAAGGTCTGCTACGATAGCTTGGATTGCGTTTGTAATATTTGTCTGTCCGTTTGTTGAGTGATCAGCAAGTGAACTAAATGCGTTACCACCAACTCCAACTTCGTCATGTAACTCGTTAAGTGCTAACTTAATATTATTAGTATTTGTAAATTTACCATTAAGGTTTCCAATATCTAATATACCACCAATAGTAGTATTACCATCAACCTGTAGCGTATAAGCCATATCTACTGCGCCATCAATGTCAACAACATCTAGGTTAGAAACACCATCAACATCTAAGACTCCGTGAATAGTCGCATTAGTAGAAACATCTACTGAGCCGTTTAAATTTAAGTCGCCATCAATGGTTGTACCATTTAATGTTGTAGTACTATCTACGTTAAATGTTCCAGCAACTTGTGTGTTACCATTTGATTCGTCTACCTTGAAAGTAGCATTACTATATTGAGTACCACCAACTCTAAAGTTGCCGTCGACACCAACTGTTCCGTCTACTTCTAAATTTCTATCAATCTGTGTATCACCGGTTGTAGCATCAACGTTGAATTTATTAGCACCTACTCTTAGGTTACCATCTATTCCTGCTGTACCATCAACTTCTAAATTATTTGTAACTGTTAAGTTATTAGCAAATGTAGCATTAGCTCCACTACCTGTAAGCATTGTACTTGAACCAGATGATATTTTTAAATTACCACTATTTACATTCTGAAACTCTGCAAATTGTGTTCCATTCTGTTTAAAGAATATTTGACTACCAGCTGCATCTAGGGTAATATCACCAGCAGTGTCAAACGTTAAAGCTCCTGATGTAACAGTAAACGCATTTGAACCTGCACTAATCTCATGTGTTGATGCGTCGAATACTGATTCGATTTCATTAACTGCACCAATTAATCCGTGAGCAGTCTGTGCAGTTGTTAATGTATAGTTACCTAAACTACCTCTTACTGCAGTTTCTATTTCGTTAATAGATCCAACCAATGTAGATTTTACTGTTGTTCCTAATCCAGTAATATC
>Ga0102814_10001901_pt1 | contig 14376 bp, 10 predicted proteins | sample ColrivemetaGS741_FD_79112 | JGI IMG/M metagenome (GOLD analysis project Ga0102814, IMG submission 79112) | Estuarine microbial communities from the Columbia River estuary - Flood tide ETM metaG S.741 | ecosystem: Environmental > Aquatic > Marine > Intertidal zone > Estuary | place: USA... | reverse complement strand
TGCAGTCTGAGCATCAAAAGATCTTGATCGGTCAGCAAGGCAAATTCCTGATCGTCGTTAAAGATCGACGGGCGCGCGCGGTTGCTGTCCGAGGCCAGCCCAAGGCCCTGCGTCAGTTCCTCGTGATAGCAGGCCAAACGCGTGAGGTCCGGGTGTTCGGCGCGCACAATGGCGACGGCTTCGGAATAAACGGCGCCACCGTCGCGCGAAAACGCCATCACAAGGCAAAAGGTCTCGCGCGGCATATTGGTGATCAGGGACACGGCGCCCTCGTCAATGCCGGGGACCAAGTCACGCAGGCGCGGTCCGGCGGCGCGGCGTTCGCTTTCCGACAGGACCAGCACGTGAAAATTGCCTTGCGTGGTGCCCAAGGGCGCCAGTGAGATCGGATGCCCCGAGGCCTGCGCAAGCCGGTTGGCAAGCCGCGCGACCTCGGCGTGGTCTTGCAGCCGCCGCGCGCGCCCCGTGGTTGGGCCAAATTCCATCGCGTAGGTGACCGGCTGTTGCCAGCGGCGCAGCACGCTGTCGGCGGCGCCAGCAAACCCCAAGGGGCCACGGGCGTGTTCTTCGCGCAGGGCGATTTCGCTATAGGTTTCGGCGAGGCGTGTGGCCGAATTTGGGACCTCTTGCGCGCCGCTATCGGTGCGCATCAAGCGATTGGCAAGACGTTCGGTTTGAATGCGGGTGTAATAGTCGCTGAGTTCAGCCGACAGAGCGTCCGAGGGCAGGGTCTCAACTGGACGCGGCGGGGCGGCGGTGGCCAGAGCCCGCGATTGGCCGGGCTGCAACGAGGCACACCCGGCCAGAGCCGTAGCAAAAGCAAGCGTCAGTGCGACGCTTGCCTGTTTCGTGACAGGGTGCGGATCAGGCCGCCGGAGTCGTTTCACGGGCCTTAGCCGCCGAGAGTGAATCGCGCAGCTCGGCCTCCATCTTGCGCAGATCTTCCTCGGCCTCAGCCCGTTTGGCTTTGCCGGCGTCGGCGATCTGCAGGCTGTCCTGAATGGTGGCGATCAACTGCTCGTTCGCGTATTTCACGGCCTCGATATCAAAGACACCGCGCTCCATTTGCTCGCGCACTTCGCGGTTGGTCTGGCGCAGATTGTCCGCGTTTTTGTTCAGCAATTCATTGGTCAAATCATTGGCCGAACGGATCGCCTTCGCTGCATCACGCGAGCGCTGAATGGTCAGCGATTGCGCCAACTGTGTTTCCCAAAGCGGCACGGTGTTCACCAGCGTCGAGTTGATCTTGGTGACCAGCGATTTGTCGTTTTCCTGAACTAAACGGATCGACGGCAGCGATTGCATGGTGACCTGACGCGTCAGTTTCAGGTCATGGACCCGGCGTTCCAGATCGTCGCGCGCGGCGCGAAGGTCACGCAATTCCTGAGCGCGAATGATCGTGTCATTTTCATCGGCAGCCTGAACCTCGGCCTCTTTTGCAGGGATGGTTTTGCTGTCGAGTTCTTTGATCTTCTCTTCACCAGCCGCGATATAAAGTGCGAGCTCATTATAGAAGTCGAGTGTCTTTTCATACAGCACATCCAAGGACTTAATGTCCTTTAGCAGCACCGTTTCGTGGTTCAAAAGGTTCTCAGTGATGTTGTCGATCTGGCTTTGAACCGTCTCGTAACGGGCCATGAAATTGGCCAGTGGTGCGGCTTTGCCGGTCAGACGCTCCCACCAGCTACGCTCGCGACGGGTGTCGAGTTCACTGACGCTGAAGCCACGGATCGTGGTGACGATCTGGCGCAGGCTGTCGCCAGCGGGGCCAACATCTTTGTTGCGCACATCGTTCAGCATCGCTTGGCTGATGGTCTGCAATTCAAGCTGCGCCCGCGAGCCAAACCCGATGATCGAGCTGGTCGAATCCATGTCGATCTCGGCCATGCGGGTGCGGATGCCGGCCGCTTCGGGCTCGTCGGCTTGTTCCAGCGTCACCAGTTCACTGACCGGCTCGGGCAGGTTCAACTGCGAGGCTTCAGCGATGGCGGCGGTCAGTTCTTCAGCCTGTTGGCGGACCTGATCAGACATGGGCGTTTCCTTTCACGGGCAATGGCACGTTCGCAGCAACGGCTGCGGTTAATGGGGTTCCGGGTCTGCGGGGCGCAGGCCCTCGCGTTCTAAGCGCTCACGCAACACATCAATTTCGATGTCCAACGCTTGGCGGTTACTGTCGAGTAAGGTTTCTGTGCGCAGCATGAAGTTCTCTTCGAGATCATCAAGGAGGTCGACGTATTCTTGGCGCGCAGTCTCATCGCGGGTGCGGGCGAACAAATCGGCGAATTTCACCGTGGCATCACGCGCGCCACGCAAATAGATGCCCATATACCGGCGTGCTGCGGTCAGTTGCGCGGGGTCGTTTTCGACGGCGCGCAGCAGGGTGCGCACATGCGACTGGAAATCGCCCAGACGCTTTTCAATCTGGCGGTTGCGGGCGCGTTTGATGGCGTCCGACATGGCCTCTAGCAGGTCCTCGGCCTCGTCAACGGCGCGGGCGACGCGGTCGGTCTGGAATTCGTCAATGCCTTCCATGCCTTTGTCGCCCAACGGGTCAGGCCCAAAGGAGGCCAGATGGAGACCAGCCCCCAAAACGCCGAAAATAACGGCATTCACGACGCTGGCGTCACTACCGAACCCGGCCAAGGCCAGAGCCAGCCCCATAACAACCGCGCCAAAAATCTTGCGCGGAATCGCGGGACGGCGGGCGATGCGGCGCTGATCATAGGCGTCGTGGGCGATAACCCCCTCGCGGGTGAGCCATGCACTGAGCAGCATCAGGCCGAAGACGCCCAAGTGCTGCACCATGCCGCCGGAGCTGCGGAAGAAGGCGCTGAAAGCCCAAAGAAACGGCACGACGAACAGCAAATTGACGCGCATTCCCACCGGGTTCAGGCGTTTGATTGCCGCAGGTTTGGGGCTGGATGTGGGTGCGCCAGACGTGGTTGCGCCAGACTCGGGGCGCGGGTTGCCGCCGGGGCTGAATTCACCGCCAAAACGTTTTGCCATGACTTAGCTCCCTACAACCCGGACATAGAGTATCAGGGCCATCAAAAGCATGTAGGCTGTGTATTGCAGTCCACGCGAGGTCACTGGCAAATCCCTGTCTGTCGCGCATTGTCTCGCGCATTGAAACATATGTCCGCATTCAGGACACTCAGTTCAAGACTATAGGACAATTTCCCTGTGGTTGAAAAGCGTGGAACGCTTCGATTAGCGGCCTGGACCGGGCTTACGTGGGGTGGTTGCCGTGGAACGTGCGGACTTGGTGCCCCAAGAGCGTGGTTTGGCAGCACTGCCATCCTCGTTTTTGCGCCCGCCACCATGGGATTTTGAGCCCCAGGATTTGCGGCCCGGCGCGTCGTCCTTGCCCGCGGGTTTCCCGGTCGCGGGGCCGCGTGTTACTGGCTTTGCGCCGGATCGCGCGGGTCCAGCGGTCGCGCCGCTGGGTTTGCGTTCAGGTTTGCCACCCGGTTTGGCACTGGGTTTGCCACCCGGTTTGCCACTGGGTTTTGTCTGCTCCATCGGTGCGGCACGGCCATCTGCAACCTCGTCGGTTTGCAGACCCAACTGATCGCGCAGGGCTTTTGGCCGCAATTCTTCAACCGCACCCGCCGCCAGATTGCCCAATTGGAACGGACCGTAGGCCGTGCGGATCAGGCGATTCACGGTCAGACCGACGGCGCTCAGGGCGCGGCGGATCTCGCGATTGCGCCCCTCGCGGATACCGACCGACAACCACGCATTCGCGCCTTGTTGCTTATCAATCGTGACCATCATCGGCTGAAACCGCTCGCCCTCCAGCGTGAGGCCTCGTTTGAGCGGGGCAATCATCGCCTCGGTCGGGGTGCCATTCACGCGCACCCGGTATTTGCGCAGCCAGCCGGTCGAGGGCAATTCGAGCCGCCGTTTCAATTCGCCATCATTGGTTAACAAAAGCAGCCCTTCAGAGTTCAAATCGAGGCGGCCAATGGACAAAACGCGCGGCATTTCTTCGGGGAGGGCATCAAAAACGGTTTCGCGGCCCTTCTCATCACGCTCAGAGGTCACGAGGCCCAAGGGCTTGTTGTACATCCAGACACGGATCGGCTCGGGCTTGGCCAAGGGCTTGCCGTCAACGGTGATCTTGTCGCGCGGCCCGATGTTCAGGGCAGGGCTGTCGATGCGCTCGCCATTCACGGCCACGCGCCCCTCAGCGATGATCACTTCGGCACCGCGCCGCGAGGCGACCCCCGCACGGGCGAGGACTTTGGCGATGCGATCACCCTCTTTGGGATCACTGGCTTTTGGATCACTGGCTTTATTAGCGTCAGTTGGCGTGGCTTTGGGCGGTTTGGACATTGTGGACCTGCTAGGCGAAGGGCGGTCGTCGGGCTTGCGCGCCAGAACGGTCGCGGGCATCAAGGCCCCATGAACCCGTTCACAAGCCCCATGTCAATCGCACTAGACCACGCACGTGCCGCCGCCGCGCGGGGCGAGGTGCCCGTTGGCGCGGTGATCACCGACCCGGATGGGCGTATTGTGGCGCAAGCCGGGAACCGAACGCGGGAATTGAACGACCCGACCGCGCATGCCGAGATCGTGGCCCTACGTCAGGCCTGCGAGGCTGCGGGCAGCGAGCGTTTGCCGGGCCACGCGTTGTGGGTCACGTTGGAACCTTGCCCAATGTGCGCCGCAGCGATTGGATTTGCCCGGATATCAAAGCTCTATTACGGCGCATCAGACCCCAAATCTGGCGGCGTCGGGCAGGGGCCACGGGTGTATACGCACCCTCAATGCCACCACGCGCCCGAGGTCTATGACGGGATCGCCGAGGAAGAGGCGGCACAACTTTTACGTTCGTTTTTTGAAACTCTGCGACGCTAAGCGTGTGGGGCTGACTCTACATATGCTAACCTGCGCGCCAGAACCCGCTAAATTTGCTTCAATTGTGGCCGATTAGCCGTTGATTCCCTGTGAGAAATCGCCACCGAAGAATGTGGATTGCGTGATTCGTGCAATTTCTCTAAACTTAAAAAAAAATAAAAGACTGAGGCAGAGGCAGAAACAACGCTCGCGTGACGGAGCAGACCGACTGACATACGTCAGTCAGGGCCGTTGGCGAATCACGGTGTTAAGACTCTGACCATGGTTAGGAAGCAGAGCAGGCATCATGATTGGCATTGTCCGGGCGAAAGCCTCTGAAACACCGAATCCCCCCCTTACGCGGCGGCATCGAACCCGTCGTGCTGGCCTTTTGGCGTCTCTGGCGGCGCTGACATTTGCGGTGGGCTGCTCGCAGACTGACGGCGATCGGACCGCGACCGGGCTTTTCCGTCTCTTGGGCAGCGAGCGAAATCCGCAATACGAAACGCTTGAAAATACGGTGCAATACACGATTGTTCCGGCCTCGCGGACGATGGTCAGCGCCCCGAACGCGCTGGTTGTCTTTGAGCGCAATCTGGCTGGTGCCATCGAGCAGCGTATTGTTCTGCCAAACGCGACGACGGTGCGGGGCGACAATGTTTTGCACGTGCGGGCACAAACCTCCGACAGTTCGCGCCTTGAAGAGTTCAACTTCAACGAAGTCTCGGAGCGGTTCGGCGGGCTACCCGCACCGTTCGAGCGGCTGAGTGCGTCGGGGCTGAACTCGGGAACGGATTCACTGGGCAGCTTCGTCTATGGCTCCGAAACGATCGGCACAAACACGGTCTGCGTGTTGGTGTTGCGGCGTCTTGGCGTCGGTGCACGGCCTTTGCCACGCGGGACGCGCGCACTGGATGTCGTGATGCGCAACTGCGTCAATGGAACGGTTCAAGACGCGCTTGCACCCATGAGCGAACGGGCCTTGTCCGTCGGTGGTGGGTCGCAAAGCGGAATTCTTACACTTTCGCCTCATGCTGCGCCTCAGACGTGACATCATTCGTATGTAATCGATTAGTAATTGTTAATGAGTAATAACAGGGAAACGCAGTAATGGCCAAGATGATAGGGACGAGACCCCTCTCGCTCGCGGACAAAGCGAATCTGCTCCTTTGGGTGTGCCTTACGATATTCTTGGCGGCGTTGGTCAGTGTTCCAACGTCGATTCAAGTGCAGGCAACCTTGGGTATCGCGGCGGTAATCGTCGTCGCACTGCTTAAGATTGTCGCGATGGACAATATGGTCGCGCGTTTTGCCATGATGGCAATCGCGTCGACATTGGTGATGCGCTACTGGGCGTGGCGGATCACGGAAACGCTGCCATCGATTGACGAATGGGTCTCGTTCATTCCGGCCTTTGTGCTGTTGGTGGTCGAAACCTACGCCATCGCCGTGTTCTTCCTGTCGGGCTTCATGACCGCAGATCCGATCCGGCGCGGTTTGCCGCCCAAGGTCGCCGCGCGTGATCTGCCGACGGTGGATATTCTTGTGCCGTCCTATAACGAGCCCATCGAGATGCTGGCCGTCACCCTGTCGGCGGCCAAAAACATGCATTACCCAGCCGAGAAACGCACGGTTGTTCTGTGTGATGATGGCGGCACGGACCAGCGCTGCAATCACGAAGACCCGGCGATTGCCGAGGGTGCACGCAAGCGTCGGCGCGACTTGATCGCTTTGTGCAATGAGTTGGAAGTCGTCTATTCGACCCGCGCGCGCAATGAGCACGCCAAGGCAGGCAACATGTCGGCGGCGTTGGAAAAGCAGCACGGTGATTTGGTTGTCGTCTTCGATGCCGACCACGTCCCGAGCCGCGATTTTCTGGCGCGCACCGTTGGCTTCTTTGTCGAGGATCCAAAGCTGTTCCTTGTCCAGACGCCGCATTTCTTCCTGAACCCGGATCCGATTGATCGCAATGTCGGGCTGCGGCACGATTGTCCGCCGGAAAACGAGATGTTCTATCACCTCAGCCACCGAGGGTTGGACCGCTGGGGCGGTGCTTTCTTCTGTGGATCGGCCGCCGTTTTGCGCCGTCAGGCCTTGGATGAGGCGGGCGGCTTTGCGGGCGACACGATCACCGAGGACGCTGAGACCGCACTGGCCATTCACCGCAATGGCTGGAAATCGCTCTATGTGGATCACGCGATGATTGCCGGGCTTCAGCCCGAAACTTTCGTGTCCTTCATTGAGCAGCGTGGCCGTTGGGCGACCGGGATGATGCAATTGCTCATCCTGAAAAACCCGTTGCTGGGCAAGGGTTTGAGCCTGACACAACGGCTGTGCTACCTGAACTCGATGACGTTCTGGCTGTTCCCGCTGGTGCGCATGACCTTCATTCTGGCACCGCTGGCCTATCTGTTCTTTGGTCTGCAAATCTTCGTCGCCACGATCGAAGAAGTCGCGGTTTACATGACCAGCTATATGGCCGTGAACTTCATGATCCAGAACGCGCTGTATGGCCGTGTGCGATGGCCGCTGGTGTCAGAAGTCTATGAAACCGCGCAGGCCCCGTATCTGACCAGCGCGATTTTCAAGACGGTGATGAACCCACGCGGTGCGAAGTTTAACGTGACCGCCAAGGATGAGGTTCTCGAAGAGGATTTTGTGTCGCCGATCTACAAACCTTTGGTGATGATCTTCACGCTGACCCTGCTGGGCGTCGTCGCGGCGGCCGTTCGCTGGGTGATGTATCCGGGCGATCACAACATCATCATGGTTGTGGGCGGCTGGGCTTTGTACAACTTCTTGCTGGTCGGGGCATCGCTGCGTGCGGTTGCCGAACGTCAGCAACGCCGCGCCGTGCCGCGCGTGCCGACCAATGTTCCGGCGACGGTTGCCTTGGGCTCGAACGATCCAGTGTTCCACGCGGCAACGATTGTGGATGCCTCGACCTCGGGGTGCCGTATTGTCGTGCGGATGCGGGCGAATGAAGAGGGCGTGAATGCGCGTGTTCCCGAAGAGGGCGAGACGTTCTTTTTCACCCCCGAATTCCCCAAATCGCCGCATCTTGAAAACGCGGTGCGGGTGCAGGTGCAATCCGTCTCGCGAGAGGGGGACTCGGTGTCTTTGGGCGTCAAATTCGACCCGACGCAGCCGATGGTCGTGCGCGAAACCGTGGCCCATATGATCTTTGGCGACTCGTCGTCATGGGAAGCCCTTCGTGAGCAGCGCAACCGCCGCATGGGTCTGCTGATGGGGATGTTCTATGTGATCAAACTGTCGCTGCAGGGCATTATCCAGACGCTCAAGGCACTGGCCGCCGAGCCTGCACGCCTTCAGCGCCAGCGCGCGCGTGAGCAAGATGTGGTGATCGTCGATAGCCAGCCTGCGCATTTGCTGGCCTTTGGCGAAGCCTTCGATCCACCGCCCGCCGCGCGTCCGGTATCCTTGTTGCAAGCCGCAATCGCACAATCGAATGCGCCGCGTGCGCCGGGCGCACCCAATGGTGCAGGCACCCAAAAGGGGACGGTCTGATGCGTGTGTTTGGAACAGGTCTTCGGCCCGGATTTCTGGCCATTTTGGCGATGATGCTTGTCGTGGCCGGTGCCCCGGTCGGGGCGCAAACGCTGATCCCTCTGCCGATGGATGACGCGGCGGACGTGATTGATAACGCCGAATTCGACCGGCTGAACGCGGATCGGATTGATCCCGAGCGCCATCGCGGCAACCATGTTGAGTTGGTCGCATTTGACCCATCGGTGATCAGCCCGCTGCGCCCGATTGAGGCGCGTGGACGCCCGGCTGGCACCGCGATCCGGTTCGACGGTGAAAGCCGCGTGTTGGAATTCGCGCTGTTCGTGCCCGAGCCGTCGCAAATGCGCGGGCTGCGGGTGACAACGCTGTCATCGATCAACGTCCTGCCAGAACGCTCGCGGTTTCGGGTCTATATCAACGACACGATGATCGGCGAAGCGCAGTTGGAAAACGTGACCGAATTCGGTCAGGTGGATTTCCCGGTGGGGGCCTCTGTGGTGCTGCCGGGGCAAAATAATGTGCGCATTGAGCTGGTCCAATATCACCGGATCTTCTGCGGGCCGGATGCTTCGTTCGCCCTGTGGTCGGATATTGATTTGGCGAATTCCGGGGCCGTTCTGGCCTCGTCCGAGGGGATCACGGGCCAAGACGGTTTCCTGATGGGGATCGCCGCCGCAGCCGCCACCGGCACGGGCATTGAGATTCGCGGTGCCGAGGGTCTTGGCGACTACCGCGACGGCTGGGTCTCGCAGATTACGCAAACGATTTCAGCGGCTTTGGGCGGTGATCCGATCCCGTTTAGGTTCACTGAATATTGGAGCGTTCAGGGTGCCACGCGCTCGGCTGCGCGGATCACCTTCCTGCCGAGCACGGTCACACGGCTGTCGTTTCGCACCTCGGGTGATGGCGCGCAGGTCATGCTGGTCGAGTTCGTGCCGGGCGAACGCCCACAAGCTTTGCCTGAGTTCGAGAATATTCTGCCGCGCGTCGCTGATCGTCGCCAACCGATCCTGATCGACACCGAGCGCCCGGTCGCGTTCTCGGAGTTCGGCTATCACACCACCGAAGTGCGCGACCGCTACGCGCTGATCGAGCAACGCTTCCGCCTGCCGGAAGATTATGTGGTTCTGACCAATGCCAAGGCCGAAATCGCCTTGGATTACATCTATGTGCCCAACCTTCCCAACGGGGCGATGCTGTTGATGCACATCAATGGCGAGAACATTCGCTTGCTGCCGTTACGCGGTGAAGCGGGCGAGTTGATCGAGCAATTCCCGGTGCGCTTCGAGGCGCGCTTGCTACGGTCGGGGATCAATACGCTGTCGTTCGAGGCGATTATTCCAGGCAATCCGGCGGATCTGCCGTGCCCAACACAAGACTCAGCGATGCTGGCCGTGGGGCAGGGCTCGACGTTGATGGTGCCGTTCAGCCCGTCGATGTATATGCCCGACATGCATATCGCGTTCACCGGGCTGACGCCTGAAAGCGTGCAGGTCAACGACATGTCCGCGCGCTCGTTTGATCAAAACGATGTGGTCACGCTGCGCGCCGCCCTAAGCGGTGGCGAGAACGCCGAGGCGGCAACGCTGCATCCGCGTCTGCATCTGCTGTCGATGGATGATTTGGGGTCGGTTCCGCTGGGCGGGTATCAATTCAGCCGTCACGCCATCGAGGCTGCGCTGCTGGGCGGACCCACGGAACTCGCCGATGCGGAGGCGTCAGCGGTTCGACCAAATTCACTGCTGAACCTTACGCAGCGCACGGAATCCACGGCCGCACTTGCGCGTGGCTGGGAGTGGTTGCGCGGCGGGTTTGAAACGGCGCTGCAATGGCTGCACCCGCGTGCGGGAACACGGCTGGAGCATTGGTTGGAAGAACAGCACGGCCAAGCGGTGATGATCCAATTGGACCCGGCGATGCCCAACCATGTTTGGATGGTGCGCGCCCCCGGCAGCGATATCAGCGCGATTTCATCGGCGCTGGTCGCCGCGCGAACCAATTCCGAAGGGCCGCGCGGTCAGGTGTCGATCCTCGACAATGACGGCAATTGGCAAAGCTGGATCGCGCCGGATCGGCAGCCCGTTTTGCTAGAGCCGGTGACACTAAGTAACGTGCGGTTTATCCTCGGTAATTTTGTATCAGCAATGCCAATTCGGTATGTGGCGGGATTGTTTTTCATCGCCCTTATCTCGGCCCTTTTCGCCCTGAGACTGGTCATCGCCACGCGGGAGCACAGACAATGAACCGACGCCATTTCTTGACCCTTATGGGTGCAACACCGGCGTTTGCCGCAGCCGGGGTGACCGGCGCTTCGGGGCAGGGCCTGTTGGCAACCGGAAACCTTGCCGAGACGGCGCGCCCAGTTTGGGAGGCGTGGAAATCCTCGTATCTGCAAAGTGACGGGCGGGTTGTTGACGGGTTGCAGCACAATGCCAGCCACTCGGAAGGGCAGGGTTATGGCGCTGTTCTGGCGACGGAATTCGACGACCATGACGCGTTTCGCCGGATTTTCGACTGGACTGAGGCGCGCCTATCGGTGCGCGGCGACGGGTTGCTGGCTTGGCGGTATTTGCCCGGCGAATCGAACCCGGTGCCGGATGCCAACAACGCCTCGGACGGCGATTTGTTCTACGCTTGGGCCTTGGTGCGCGCGGCGCGCAAGTTCAACAACCAATCCTATCTAACGCGCGCGATCCGCACGGCCCGCGCTTTGTCCGAAACCTGTATTGTCCCGAGCCTGTCGAACCCGGGGGAATCGCTGTTCCTGCCCGCCGCACAGGGCTTTGTCCACGAGGACCGGATTGTCTTTAACCCCAGCTATGTGATGCCCTTGGCGATGCGCGAAGTTGCGGCGGCGACCGGCGTGACCGACCTCGCGCTGACGGCACAAAACGCCGAGGCCCTGCTGCTGCGTCTCGCACAAAACGGGCCGGTGCCCGACTGGGTGCAAGTCACGGCGAATGGCATCGGCACGGCGCCGGATTTCTCGGCGAATGCCGGATACGAGGCGATGCGCGTGCCGCTTTATTTGGTGTGGTCGGGCCTCAACCGTCACCCCGCCGTGTCGCAAATGCAGCGGGTCTATGACCGCACGGTGCAGGCCGGTGTGCCGGTGCCAACGATCTTGGAACCCACGTCCGGCGTGGTGCTGGAAGCCAGCAACGACCCCGGCTACCGGGCGCTTGCGGCGCTGGTGTCCTGCGCGGGCAGTGCCGGGCAGGTCGGCTCGTTGATGCCGCCTTTCGATCCCACTCAACCCTATTACCCGGCGACCTTGCAGATGTTTGCAATGATCGCCGCCAATCAGGTGACCCCAGAATGCGTGCCAATCTGATGACCAACTCTTCCCTCTCGCTGCGCTCCGTGGCGAAAACCCTCGCGGTGGTTCTTGCGCTTGGCGTGATGACCCCGACGGCGTCTTTCGCCCAAAGCGCCGAGCCAAGCGCGAATGACTTGCGCGCGTTGATTTATTACCTCGACAATGATGACCAACGCTCCGTGCAGGCGGAAATGCGGCGCTTGCGCTCGCAATTTCCCCGTTGGACCCCGCCGGGTGACGTGAACGAGTTGCGCGCCATGACGACAGCCTCGGTCGCGACGGTTGATGTTGCGCCGATCTGGGCCCGCATCGAGCGCAATGATTATGCCGGTGCGCGGGCGCTGATCGACGAATCCCGCAGCCGGGTTCCCGGATGGTCGCCCGATGCCGAGATGCTGCGCGTCTTGGAAATCAACGAATCGCAAGCCGCCTTTGACGAGGCCTATGCCCGGCGCGACACAGCGGCTGCCATTGCCGCCGCGCGGCGCACCCCGGCCTTGATGCGCTGCGACCGGATCAACAACGCCTGGCGGATGGCCGAGCTCTATGAGATTGCTGGGCAGAACCAGAATGCGCTGACCACCTATCGCGGCGTGTTAACCGCCTGTACGCGCCTATCGGATGTGACTCCGACGCTTGAAAAAGCCAATACTATCGGGTCGTTAGAGGAAATCACCAGCCTGTTCGGCGTGGCCCGACAAGCGAGTGCGGCCAACACCGAACGCCTGAACCAGTTGGAAGAACGGCTGCGCGCGGGTCGCGGCGTGGGCGGCGCGACTGCCCGCACGCCAACGCGCAGCGCTGCCACAACGACGGCCGCAGCCCCGGCTCGCGCCCCGGCGCCCACCGCAACCGTGGCCCCGGTGGCCTCGGCTGTGCCAGCTGGCAATCTGCCTTTGCGCGGTGACAGCCGTGTGTCGCAGGTTCGCACCCATAAAGAGCAGGGCAACTGGCCCGCATGTTTGGCCGCCTCGGCCAATCCGCGCTCGCTGGAAATCCTCTATGAGCGCTCATGGTGCGCCTATAATCTCGACCGCGCGGGCGAGGCTTTGGCCGGGTTCACGGCAACGGCGCAACGTGGCTCTGGGCTGGGTGGCAATGTGCCTCGCGACACGCGATTTGGCATGATCCTGACCTATTTGGCGATGAACATGACCGAAGAAGGCGCGCGGCTTGCGGCCTCGACACAGTTGACCCAGCAACAGCGGGTTGAGGTTGAGGCAACGATCTTGGATCAGCGCGGCGTTCGTGCGTATCACAGCCGCGAATACGGTCAGTCGATTTCGTATCTGACCGCGCTTGAGCAAATGAACGGATCCCTGCGGCGCGACTTGGCGATGTTGCGGGCCTACGCCTATATGAACAACGGCCAGAACGACGCTGCTTTGGCCGAGTTTTCGCGGTTGCACACCGAATTGGCGACCGATGAGACGCGGGCCGCCATGCAATCGTTGCGCAATATCATGAGCGCCGGGTAAGGCGTGCGATGCTGTGCGGTTGATCCTGCATCTTGGGGCGCATGCCACGGACGGTGGGAAAGTCGCTGACTGGATGTCGGAGAACCGCGCGGATTTCGCGGAACAGGGGCTGTGCGCGCCGCCCCCACGGGCCTTTTTGCAGGCACTTTCGGCGGCGCTGCTAGATCAAGATACGGACCCGCGCTTGCGCGAAGAAACGCTGCTGCGGTCGCTGGGGGCTTCGGGTGCGCGCCGCTGGATGTCTGTGAGTGCGGCGGGATTGTTGGGCGCGCAAACCGATGTGATCTCGTCCGAAGGGTTTTACGTCAAGGACATGGTGCGCAGACTTCACGCGCTGAATTCGCTCTTTCCACGGAGTACCGTGACGGTTTTGCTATCGGTGCGCACCGCCAGTGGCATTTTGCCGGCGATGGTTGCGGGCAATGCCGATGCCCTTGCGAATCGGATGGCCTCGTTAAACATGGCGACCCTGCCTTGGGCGCATGTGGTGCGTCAGATCCGGCGGCATATGCCGCGCGCGCAGGTGGTTGTCTGGCGGCACGAGGATTTCGCGACCCTGTGGCCGCGCGTTTTGTCGGTGATGTCAGGCCCGTTGGACAGCGTCCCCTCTGAAGGGCTGCTGACCTTCGCGGCAAACGGCTTGTCCGCCGAGGGGCGCGTGCGGCTGCAACGGTATTGCGAGACCAATCCGCAGCCAACAATTGGCCATTTGCGCCGCGTTGTCGCGCTTTTCGGCACGCGCTACGGCAAACCCCCAGCCCTACCTGAAACCGGCCATCTCCCTGCTTGGGTGAGGGCCGAATTTGCGCGCCTGGATCAGGGCTATGATACCGAGCTCGATGATATTGCCGGGCAGTCGGGCGTGACGGTGCTGCACCCTTAGGGGGCTATAGCACCGGGGTGGCCAATTCTCGCCCCTCAACCAAAGCGACCAACGCACGCCGATCACCGATCGACCCGGCGGTTTCAGCCGCGCGCGCAAGCTCATCATCATGCAGCGACCGGCCAACCGAGGCCAGAAACTGCCCGGCATAGCGCAGGCGGGCGGGTTCCGGCGGCCCGACCAGAAGGTCACGCACCATGCGCAGGTCATCACGCAGCGCCAATGGGTCCGCCCCGTGGTTGCGATCGGCGCGCAAACGGCCCTGATGCAGGCCCAAAGAACGGTCAATGGAGGGCAAATCTGCGCTTGGATCAATTTCACGACCG
>Ga0102814_10001896_pt1 | contig 14401 bp, 9 predicted proteins | sample ColrivemetaGS741_FD_79112 | JGI IMG/M metagenome (GOLD analysis project Ga0102814, IMG submission 79112) | Estuarine microbial communities from the Columbia River estuary - Flood tide ETM metaG S.741 | ecosystem: Environmental > Aquatic > Marine > Intertidal zone > Estuary | place: USA: Columbia... | reverse complement strand
CCAGTTTAGGAACAATGAATTTTTCAATATTCAACCAAAATTCCCTTACGAATGGTCTATTAATTAATTCAGGAACTTCAGTAAATAATTCGTGACTATCATAAACTAGTTTTTTTCTAAATAGTTTACTTATTAGAAAATTTGGTAATAATGTGTCTAAATCATTACTTAGTAAAATGTCCTTTTTAGCAAAACAGAGTTTAAAAAACAATCGCAAATTATATTCGGCATAAAATAAAAACCCTTTGTTAAAAAATAACTTAAATCGGTAGACTTTATATGGCCTTTTAATTTCTTTACTACCGGATAGTTTTCGGCCAATTAACAGGATTTCATAATTCATTTTCAACAAGGTGTTACAAATTTTATAAACCCGTTGATCTGTTCCTAAGTCATTTGTTACCGAAACTATTACTCGTTTCAAAAAGAAGCTTTTTTAGGAATTAACTTTTTAGTTTGTTTAAAGTAAAGGTAATATATGTTTACCATTAAAATAAATCCATTAGTTATAATAATTGGCCAAGATGTTTTTAACATTACACCATAAAGTATAAATAATACTGCGCCTATTGAATTTATAATTCTTAAAGTTGATATGTTTTTCATTAAAAATGAAGTCATAAGTACTGCGGATGCTAAATAGCCAACCCATTCTGTATGCGAAATATTAAAAAGCATTTTTTAGTTTTTAGCTGGCAAAGATATAAGAAAAAAAGAAAGGTTTATAAAAAAAGAAACCTCACTCAAAAATGAGTGAGGAAAATTGCTATGAAAAAGATTGATAAGTCTTGCGACTCATCAAGTGCAAATATACAAATAAAATAATGTAAAAATGTTTTTTTTTGTTAAAATTATTTAAAAAAATAAAAAAGATAAAATAAGTGGAGACGCCGGGAATCGAACCCGGGTCCAAACAAGCAACCAAAGTAGTTTCTACATGCTTAGTTTTCGTTTGGTTTTAGATTTTAAGCTGACCGAAAACCGCCTACTTAAAACTTAGTTTCTTAAGTTTCAAAATACCAACGAAACAATAGTATTTCTATGTTAACTTTTACGATGCCCCTAAATTGACCGCCGCTAACCAAGGCTTTCAGGGGGCATTTAGCTTGCACACCTAGTGTGCCGAGGCCTTATCCTACTGTAATTCGGATTAAGCAGCTAAAGCGTAGTTATCTTCGCCGTTTAAAATGTTGAAATTGAGATTTACGAGTGCTATTTCATAACTCGACATGCTTCCAGTTTAATTGACCTTGCAGTCAAAACCAGTCGTCCCCAATAAATCAAAGAACTAAATCTTTTTTAAAGAAGGCAAATGTATAAAAAATCCATTAGATTAATTATTTGTTTGTTCCTTTAATTCATAATATCTTAGACACAAATTTTATACCAAATCATATAATGAAAATAGGAATCATTAAAGAACGTAAAAACCCACCAGACCGAAGAGTAGTTTTAACACCCAAAGAATGTAAACGATTGTTAAGAAAATATGAAAACCTTTCTATAAAAGTAGAAAGTTCTGATAATCGGTTTTTTACAAATGAAGATTATATAAATGAGGGCGTTAAGGTGGTAAATGATGTTTCAGATTGTGACGTGTTATTGGGTGTAAAAGAAGTTCCAATTAAAGATTTAATTCCAAATAAAAAGTATTTTTTCTTTTCACATACAATAAAAAAGCAGCCTTATAATAAAAATTTATTACAAGCCATTTTGGCAAAAAATATTGAAATGTACGATCACGAAGTAATTGTAAATGAAAAAGGAATGCGTTTGGTTGCCTTTGGAAGATATGCTGGTATTGTTGGTGCATATAATGGTTTTAGAACCTACGGATTAAAATACAATAAATTTCAATTGCCTAAAGCTGAAGAACTTCACGATCAATTAATGTTAATTCACGAATTACAAAAAATTGAACTATCTAATATTAAAGTTGTGCTAACCGGAAAAGGTAGAGTAGGAAATGGTGCAAAAGAAATGTTGAGAGGAATGAGAATGCGTGAAGTTTCGGTTAAAGAGTTTTTAAATGAAACTTTTTTAGAACCTGTTTTTGTTCAAATTGATGTGTTAGATTATAACAAAAGAAAGGATGGGCAAACTAAAAATCAACAAGATTTTTTTGACAATCCAACAGAGTATAGAAGTAACTTTATGCGTTTTGCAAAAGTTGCTGATTTATATATTGCCTGTCATTTCTTTGGAAGTGGTTCACCATATATTTTTACACGTGAAGATGCAAAATCTAAAGATTTCAAAATAAAAGTTGTTGCAGATATAAGTTGCGATATTGATGGACCAGTTGCATCAACCATTCGACCTTCAACTATCGCCGAACCAAATTATGGTTATAATCCAATAACAGAAAAAGAAGTATCTTTTAAAGATGAAAATGCTATAGCAGTTATGGCAGTTGATAATTTGCCTTGTGAATTACCAAAAGATGCTTCAGAAGGATTTGGTGAAAGTTTTTCAAAATATGTAATTCCAGCATTTTTTAATAAGGATAATGATGGTGTTTTACAAAGAGCCAGAATGACTCAAAACGGAAAATTAACGGAGCGATTTAGTTATTTGCAAGACTATGTTGATGGAAAATAACCAACAACACGCAATGGAAAAACTTGCAAATACAAAAATGCCTTACGGAAAGTATAAAGGCAAGTTTTTAATTGATTTGCCCGAGCCTTATATTGTTTGGTATAATAATAAAGGTTTTCCGAAAGGGACATTTGGTGATCAATTACGTTTGGTTTATGAAATTAAATTGAATGGTTTAGAAGATTTAGTTAGACGGTTAAGGACTGTTTAAGATTTACTTTTTAAAAAATATATGAATCCATATATTATATGGTATCCACCAAAAGCCATTCCCCATAATAAAATCGTTTGTTTTGGAAATATAATAGCGAATACTCCATTTACCATAAAAAGAATTCCTAATAGTAGTGAATTTTCATTTGTATATTTGTTTGAAAAAACACAGCCTAAGCCATACAATAAAAGGGAGCTTGGTAGAATAAGTTTTATAAAACCTTTAAAAATTAAAAAATAAGTAATTATCCCTCCTAAAATTAAAAGGAATAAAAAAAGCATTCTAATCTTTTTAGAGTTCTTTTCCCATCCAAATAGTTGATTTTTTTTTCTTCTCCTTTTATTAATAATAGCAACCATAAAATAGGTTTGTAATATATAAACTAGTGAAATTACCCCTAAAATAATTTCAAAAATGGAAATAGGTAAAATTCCAATTCCTTGTGAACCTGAAGAAAAATCAAGTAATAATAATTGTATGATCCAAATAAAAAGAAGCGATAAAACTCCAGTGAAAATTCCAGAAATACCTTTTAATGAAAGGTTATGATTTTTTAGTTTCAAAATATGCGATAATTATAATAATTAAATTTACAAAAATAATTTTGAAATCAATTTTAATAACTTTTCAACAATAAAATGTTATTAACTAATTTAGGTAAAAGACCAAATGGTTTTAAATATTCAATATTTTTAGTTCTTCAAAATATTATGACTTTTAAACCAAAATGAAAATGACAGAAGAACTAGTATTTCCCAAAATTTACGACTATAACGAGGTGTTAGAGAGTTGCTTAGTCTACTTTAAAGGCGATGAACTTGCTGCAACAACATGGATGAACAAATATGCCGTAAAAAATAAGAAAGGCGAATATTTAGAATCTTCACCAAATGAAATGCATAAAAGAATGGCAGTAGAATTTGCGCGCATTGAAAAAAAATATTTAGAGTCTGAAAAAAATACAGAAGGATTATCTGAATACGGAAAAACGCGTAAATTTTTATCTGAGGAAGGAATTTATGACTTATTTAAGGATTTTAAATACATTATTCCACAAGGAAGTGTAATGTCTTCTTTAGGAAATAAAAATGTAATTGCTTCGCTTTCAAATTGTGTGGTGGTTCCACCTGTATATGATTCTTATGGAGGTATTTTTCATACCGATCAGCAATTAGCACAATTGTTTAAAAGAAGATGTGGTGTAGGGGTAGATTTATCAAATTTAAGACCACGAGGTGCACAAGTATCAAATTCTGCAGGGACAACTACAGGAGCAGTTTCTTTTATGGATCGTTTTTCAAATACTACACGTGAAGTTGCTCAAAATGGAAGAAGAGGAGCGCTTATGCTTACTATGGATATTGCGCATCCAGATATTGAAGAATTTGTTACAATTAAGCAAGATTTAACTAAAATTACTGGAGCAAATATTTCATTAAGGTTATCCGATGAATTTATGTTGGCAGTTGTTAATAATGAAGATTTTAAATTGCGTTGGCCAATTGATAGCAAAACGCCAACATATACAAAAACAATAAAAGCGCAAGAATTATGGAATACCATAATTAAATGTGCGCACAATACTGCGGAGCCAGGATTAATATTTTGGGACCGTCAACATTATTATTCTACCTCTTCAATTTATCCAGGTTTTAAAAATAGCTCTACAAATCCATGTTCAGAAATTGCAATGCAAGGTGGTGATAGTTGTAGGTTAATTGCAATTAACTTGTATAGTTTTGTTGATAATCCTTTTACTGAAAAGGCTTCATTCGATTTTAAAAAGTTTTATAAAGTTGTTTATGAATCTCAACGATTAATGGATGATTTGGTTGATTTAGAGTTAGAAGCAGTTGATAAAATTTTCAACAAAATAATGCATGATAAAGAGCCGAATAATATTAAACAGGTTGAAATTGATACTTGGAAATTGTTGTATAAAACAGGTAAAAAAGGAAGAAGAACTGGGTTAGGTTTTACTGCATTAGCTGATGCAATGGCTGCTTTAGGTAAAAAGTTTGATACTGATGAAGCAATTGCTGTTGTTGATGAAATTATGAAAACTAAATTGCGTGGTGAGTTTGATAGTAGCATTGATATGGCAATTACCCGTGGTAAGTTTGAAGTATTTAACCCAGATATTGAAAAATTTTCAGAGTTTGTTCAAATGATGGAGGCTGAGTTTCCTAATGTTTATAAAAGAATGATGAAATATGGAAGACGAAATATTTCAATTAGTACCGTTGCTCCAACTGGTAGTTTAAGTATGTTGGCGCAAACATCTTCTGGTATTGAGCCGGTTTTCTTATTGTCATATAAACGAAGAAGAAAAGTTAATGAAGGGGATGCAAATGCAAAAGTTGCATATGTAGATGATATGGGAGATGCTTTTGAAGAGTTTGAAGTGTACCATAACAAATTAAAAACTTGGATGGAAGTTACTGGTGAAACAGACATTAGTAAAAGTCCGTATGCAGGTGCAACTGCCCCTGAAATAGATTGGGTTAAGCGGGTTGAAATGCAGGCATTGGTTCAAAAATATACTACCCACTCAATTAGTTCAACTATAAATTTGGCAAAAGATGTACCTGTTGATTTGGTGGGTAATATTTATATTGAATCTTGGAAAAAAGGACTAAAAGGAATTACTGTTTATAGAGATGGATCCAGAAGTGGAATTTTAGTTGCAAATGAGGAAAATAAAGCAAAAAAAGAGGGTGAATGTTATGCAGAAACTATTTTTCCAAAAAGACCAAAAAGAATTGAAGCAAAAGTGGTGCGTTTTCAAAATGACTATGATAAATGGGTAGCAGTTGTAGGTTTAATTAATAATAGGCCGTATGAAGTATTTACTGGTAAATTGGAAGATGCATTTTTATTGCCAACCTGGTTAGAAGAAGGTTGGGTTATAAAAAACAAAGATGAAAACGGAATTTCTAGATACGATTTCCAATTTGCAGACAGACAAGGATATAAAGTAACAATGGAAGGCTTGTCAAGAACTTTTGATAAAGAGTATTGGAATTACGCAAAACTAATTTCTGGTGTATTACGTCACGGAATGCCAATTCCTTATGTGGTAGATTTAATTAACAACCTAAATATGTACGATGAAAACATTAATACTTGGAAAAACGGTATTGCACGTACTTTAAAACAATTTGTTGAAGATGGCACCCAAGCAGTTGACAAAAAATGCCCTGAATGTGGAGATCCAGATGGTTTAATTTATGAAGAAGGGTGTTTAAAATGTAAAAATTGCGGACATACAAAATGTGGATAAATTTAAATTAATGCTAAACAGGAAAACACCAATAAATATATATGTTATTGGTGTTTTTTTATGAATCCAATAGACCAATATTTTTATAATCGGAAAGTGCTTTATTAGTCAATTATTATTTATAAAATAATTTTATACTTACCTAATATATTTATGTGAGCCATCACAATTAGGCATTCTTTTTGAAAGTCCGCAAACGCAGTCATTCAGTCCTTTTCCAATTAAGATACGTTCTGTATATTTTTCAATTCTAGATATACGCGTTTTGGATTGTTTTGGTTGAGAAAAAAACAACAAATAACCTCTTTGTCGTCCTGGTGTTAAAGCTTTAAAAGCAGTTTTTAAAGCTGATTTTTCTTTAAATTTTAGTTCCAATTCTTCTGGAATATTAAATTCTGAAGTTTTCTTCATTTTAATTTCCAACCCAGCTTTTTCAACTTCAATTGCCTCAAATATATATGCTTCAATAATTGCTGCTATTTTTTCAATTTCTGAAATATTAGTAAACCTAATCTGACGGGCAGCTTGAACATTTTCAGTTTGTTGGATTAAAATTTTTTCCGTGTCTTTTAATAAAACACCTTTGTGAAATAGGATTGCACAATAATCTTTAAACTTGTGAATTAAAACAATGTTGTTTTTTTTGTAAGTATAACAAGGTTGACTCCATTTGTATGTTTCTGTAAGTCCACAGTCAAGAATTAGAGTTCTTAAAAGTGCTAATTCTTTTTGCCATTTTCCAGCCTTACTTAGGTATTCATTAACTTCTGAAATCATAGAAATACTAAATTAAGGTTTTTAGTCAACAGCCAACAACCAACAACTAAAACCCATTAATTGTTTTTCTAATAGCAACCAAGTGTGTTAGTAAGTTCTCTAAATATTTTATATTTAACATATTAGCGCCATCACTCTTTGCGTTTGCAGGATCAAAATGAGTTTCTAAAAATAAACCATCAGCTCCAACAGCAATTCCTGCTCTTGCAATTGTTTCAATCATATCTGGTCTTCCGCCAGTAACACCACTACTTTGATTTGGTTGTTGTAAAGAATGTGTTACATCTAAAATTACAGGTGCATATTGCTTCATTTCAGGAATTCCTCTAAAATCTACAATCATATCTTGGTAGCCAAACATAGTTCCTCTGTCTGTTATCCAAGCTTTTTGGTTTCCGCTATCTTTTACTTTTTGAACTGCATGTTTCATAGCAGATGGACTCATAAACTGTCCTTTTTTTAGATTCACCACTTTTCCTGTTTCGGAAGCAGCAACCACCAAATCTGTTTGGCGTACTAAAAAAGCTGGTATCTGCAGTACATCAACATATTCAGCGGCTTTTTTAGCATCTTCATTTGTATGAATATCCGTAACGGTAGGAACATGAAAAGTTTCAGAAACTTTTTTCAATATTTTTAAAGCTTTTTCATCTCCAATTCCTGTAAAACTATCAATTCTACTGCGGTTTGCTTTTTTAAAACTTCCTTTAAAAATGAATGGAATTTGAAGTTTGTCAGTCACTCTTAAAATGTGTTCAGCAATACGCAAAGCCATTTCTTCACCTTCAATGGCGCAAGGCCCAGCAAGTAAAAAAAAGTTGTTACTAGTTGTATGTTTTATATTTGGAATCAGATTTAAATCCATTTTGTTTTCTTTTTGCAAAGATACTATTTTAAATAGCTGATTAAAACAGAATTATTCTTAATTTTATAAGAAGGAATTTTATTTGTTAATATAAATGTATGTTATGAAATATTTAAAGTTACTTGTTTTTGTCATTTTTATAGGATGTGGAGCTCCAAAAATATTGTATGACTATGAGGGCCAAGCAAATTTTAATAGTTATAAAACATTTCGTTTTAATGATGATATTATTTTAAATACTAGTAAAATTGAAACTAAAAGGATATTTAACCAATTAGAAAAAACTATAATTGAAAAGGGGTTTTCATTTAGTGATGATGCAGCCATTTTAATAGATGTAAAATTAAATCAATTTGATGCTCCAAAAAATTCAATAGGTGTCGGATTTGGAAACTACGGAAGACATTCTGGTATTAATATTGGAGGGCAAATTCCAGTAAATAATTCGTTACTTACCTATCAGTTTACAATTGATTTTGTGGATTCAGAAACTAATAAATTAGTTTGGCAAGGATATTATGAAGGTAATTTTAATGCAAATATTGAAATAGTCCAAAAAGAGCAACAGTTAGCAATTGCTTTTCAAAAGTTATTTAGTAAATATCCTCCAAAAAATAAATAAACTAATGTTATAGAATTAGTAACGAAGAAATAAATTAATTCGCTTTTATTTGGGATAATGGGTGTAATTAGCGTTGGATTTTAGTTCTTTGTTAAAAGCAAATAGAAATAATTAATTTTTTAATATAATAAAATGTAAATCTTATAAATTTTTGTAATTTGAAAAATTATTAAAGTAATAAATTTATGGTCAATTTTAAATCAAAATACGGTGTTGTATTTTTCTTTTCGGTAATATTAATTTCTTCATGTTCTAAAAATCCAAAAATAGACTTACTGGAATTACCTTTATTTCCAAAACCAGTTTCTGTAATTTCTCAGGGGAATTCGTTTAACTTAAATAATAAAACTAAAATTTTAGTATTAGGCGATTCAAAAGAATTATTAAAATCAGCAAACTATTTAGCAACAATTATTAAGCCTTCAACAGGTTTTGATTTAACTGTTGAATCAGTGAAAGATGAATTTAGTATAAATTGTATTTTATTGAATAACAATCTTCAGGATTTAAAATTTGGAAATGAAGGATATAAATTAACGATTTTAGATGAAAAAATTTTAATCGAAGGAAATTCAACAGAAGGTGTATTTAGAGGTATTCAAACCTTACTGCAAATATTACCTAACGAAATTGTAGCTTCAGAAATACAAGATCAATCTTGGTATGTTGCTACTGGAAAAATTGAAGATTATCCTGAGTATAGTTATAGAGGGGCTATGTTAGATGTTTCGAGACACTTTTTTGGTGTTGAAGATGTAAAAAAGTACATAGATTTACTTGCTTCTTATAAAATAAATGTTCTTCATCTGCATTTATCTGATGATCAAGGTTGGCGCATTGAGATAAAGTCTTGGCCAAATCTTACAAATTATGGAGGTTCAACACAAGTTGGTGGAGGAGAAGGTGGATTTTACACTCAAGAACAATATAAAGATATTGTTAGCTATGCAGCGGATCGTTTTATTACAATAATTCCTGAAATTGATATGCCAGGACATACAAATGCTGCTTTAGCATCATATCCTGAATTAAATTGTGATAATAAAGCTCCAGAATTATACACAGGTACCAAAGTTGGTTTTAGTACTTTATGTACCAATAAAGAAATTACCTATAAATTTATTGATGATGTTGTAAGGGAAATTTCAGAAATGACTCCAGGACCATACATTCATATAGGAGGAGATGAATCTCACGTTACAGCTATTGAAGATTATATTCCATTTATTAACAGAGTTCAGGATATAGTGCACTCTTATGATAAAAAAGTAATTGGGTGGGATGAAATTGCACATGCAGATCTTAAAAAAAGTACAGTTGTTCAATTTTGGGCTAGAGAGGAGAATGCTAAAAAAGGTATTGCACAAGATGCAAAAGTAATTATGTCTCCGTCTACTAAGGTTTATTTAGATATGAAGTACGATTCTTTAACTAAAATTGGATTAAGCTGGGCAGCTTTTATTGAGTTGGATAGTGCTTATTTGTGGACTCCAGATAAATTTGTAAAAGGAATTAATAAAGAAAATATTTTAGGTGTGGAATCCCCTTTATGGACTGAAACAATTACAACTTTAAAAGACATTGAATATATGGCTTTTCCAAGAATTATTGGTCATGCAGAGATTGGTTGGACCCCAACTGCATTAAGAAACTGGGATGACTATAAAACTAGATTAAAAAAGCATACAGAAAGATTAAAAATTAAAGGCGTAAATTTTTACGATTCTAAACTACTTTCTGAATAAAATTGGAAGAAGTAAAAAAGTGAATGATTATAAAATCAATCACTTTTTTATTATTCTATAGTTATTCTTACTCCGTCACTATGACTGCTAAATTCTGGAGCATACATGCTTTGTATTGTTGTAATTCCATTGCTAAAATTACCTGAATTATTAACTCTTAAATCATATTCAAAAACATAAACTCCTTTTGGTAAACGTTCTATAAAAAAGTTTGTTGAGGCATCTTTAGTGCTTTCGTAATAACCTAAACCATCTTGCCATTTATAAGTGGATAAAACATTTATTGGCTCTAAACCACTTGCGCGCATATCTTTCATATGTATAAATTCCATTGGTCTATCAGCTCTTAATTCAATTCTAACTGTTATTAAATCACCTAATTTTAAGGTTGATGTTTCTGTAATTTCAGTTAATTCTTTTCCAGTATCAGTGTTCTGTATTAAGAATAGTTTTTTAGATAATTTCAATGGAGTTTCTGCAGAAGTAATTTTATTTAAATCTTCAAAATATTGCCAGTATAAACCACCCCAAGCAATACCTTCATTTTTTTTAGAAATAGTAACGGTTCCCATTTCAGGTTTTATTTCATTTCCGTTCCAAGAAGTTTTAAAATATCCAGTTCCAGCTTCAACTTTTACGTTTTCTAACTTTGAAGGATTAATTTTTTGTGTTCCAACAGTGACTTCAACAGATTCATTTACTGAAAGCCAATCGCTTCCTTTTAATAATAGTGCATAAACAGCTTCAGTAGTAGCTTTGGTTGTTTTCCATTGATTAGTTTGTTTGTTTTTTAGTAACCAAACCTTTAATTCATCAACAATTTTAATATCATTTTCAATTTCAGCAAAAACTTCAATTAATAATGCTTGAGTTTCAATAGGTGATTGATACCAAAACCAACTTGCAGTATTTTCTTTCCAGTACATGCCTAATTCTTCCGAAGTAAGGCTATTTTCTTTTAACGATTTTAAAATTTCAGAAGTAATTTTAGCATTCTCATTTCTATGCTGAATTAAGGCAATTAATCCTTTTGAGTACAAGTTGTAATCTGTCCAGAATGATGCAGATTGTTTCGTATAATAATTAACTGCTTCTTGTACTTTTTCAGAAATCTTTAATTCTTTATAAAAACTGCGCATATACAAATAATGTAGTTGCGTATGCCCTAAATGATTTTTAGCTAAATATTCTTGTTCAGCTTTAATTCCTTCGTCTTTTATATTTGCTTTATCTCTTAACTTTTTAGCTTCAGTCAATAGTTTATTGTAATCTTCTATAATCTCATCATCTAAAAACTGAACAGCTTTTGAAATCATATTTACTGTTTCATTATTTTCAACAACATTTAAGTGTTTTAAATGACCATAACTTGAAGCAATATGTTGGGTTATATATCGGTTAGGGTACTTACTTCCTTTAAACCAAGGAAAACCGCCGTTTGAGAATTGTAATTCTTTCAGTTTATTCATAGCAATTTCTTGCTCATTTTTCATTTTATTTAAATCGAATAATAAACCAATTCTTTTCTTTTGTTCTGTTTCATTTTGTGCATCGCGTAACCAAGGAGTTTCCTGAATAATAATAGATTTCAATTCCTCATTCTTTTCTAAATTTGAAACCAAGGCATCACTAGTTTTCCATAAATTAAATACTTCTTGAATGTGAGGATTTGAATTCGCTATATGACTGGCCAGTGTATTTGCATAATAGCGAGAGAAAGTTTGTTCGGCACATTCATAAGGATATTCCATTAAATACGGCAAACTTTGAATTGCATACCACGCCGGATTTGAAGTTATTTCTAATGTAATTTTGTGATTCTTTAATGTTGAAGAATTATTGCTTTTCAATTTATCTAGCGTAAATGTTTTTGTCTGGTTACTTCTAACCCACATTGGTAAGGTTTCTGTAACTAGTATTCTGTTTGATAAAACAGGTAACACATTTTGTTCTCCATCTGAAAACTCATCAGCTTTTGCTACAATTTTATATTGAATTGCTTGTAGACCTTCAGGAATATTCAAGGTCCAATTTACGGTGGTATTTCCTTTTGAATCAACCTTAAAACTTTGTTGATCACTTAGTGGAGTCGAAGTGCCACTTTTCAATAATTCAGATGAAATTTCTTTACCAGTAATAGCATCTGTTAACACAAGTTGTGCAACTCCGTTTAATGTTTTGTCAGATAGATTAGAAATTTTACTTGAAAATTGTAAAACATCACCTTCACGTAAAAAACGCGGAGGATTTGGCAATACCATTAGCTCTTTTTGAGTTACCGTTGTTAATGTTTTTGTTACCGTTGCTAAATCTTTTGTGTGTGCTAATAATTGTAATTTCCAACGTGTTAGAGCTTCTGGAATTGTAAAACTAAAACTTACACTTCCTTCCTTATCGGTTTTTAAATGAGGGAAAAAGAATGCAGTTTCGTTGAAGTTTTTGCGGATTTTAACAGCTGATAAATCAATTTTTTCGTGCTCATTTATCTCTTCTTTTTTTACGCCATAACCAACAGTTACAACTTCATCTAATGCTGAAGAATCCTCCATAATATTTTCACCTAATTCCATTGCTTCAGCTTCAGCTACCATTACTTTTTCTTTAGGAGACGAAGCCATTCCACGAAGCATAATTCTTCTATTATTTCCTAAACTGAACCCAAACCAATTTAATTGATCAAAGTTTTGATAATAATTTTGATAATAGGTGCGAGGTTGGTTGTAAATTCTAAAATTAGTATTTCCAAAACAGTTTGCACTGTTCCAATTGTTATATGAATAATATAACGGATTTTGATTTGGGTTAAAACTCCAATTATGCGATTTAAATTGATCTAATGAAGCATCGTACATGCTTGCCAAAAGTTCGGCTGTAACTTTATCTGTATCTTTACCTTTTATTTTAAAACTCCAGGTTTCCTCTTGTCCAGGTTCTAATTTATCCCTAAAAGTTTGTGTTTCAATAGTTAAATTATTTACTGAATTTGGTACAAGAATTGGAATGGTGCCAGTTTTAAATTCATTGTAATTGGCAAAACTGTATTTTACTGCAAAACCACCTAAATCTTTTTCAGAAACAGGAATTTCAATAAATTTAACTTCATTAGTTAATTTAATAATTTGCTGATTTACTATTTGATAATCTTTCTCAATAGCAATAGTTACAAAAAGTTCTTTTGAGGCCGAACCTATTTTTAATTTTACAATTTCATTAGGTTTATAGCTTAATTTATCAGTTGAAATTTCAAATAGTTGATTGTCCGCAATCTTTGGTTTTTTTGAATTGAAAACATCAAATTGTGCTTTGTCTTCAACTTTTTGATCGTATTTATCGTTGGCTTCAACTTCAATAATATAATTACCAACTTCCCAGTTTTTTATTTTTTTTAGAATAATTTCTTTACTTGTTTCAGTATTAAAATTAGTTTCAAAAACTAGTGCTTCATTTTTCCAGTTAGAAACATTATTTTCATCATTTGAATAAGGTTCATGTGGAAAAAGAAGTTGGTAATCCTCTTTTGAAATTTCTTGATAATCAGGAAGATTCCAAGGTCTTGTGCGTAAAACTTTTGTTGGAGCGAGTAGTTTGTATATTTTTAAATTCCCTTTAGTTGCAGCAAATTCTCCATTTAAATTATTGGTTTCAAGAGTAATTGTATGGTTTTTTTCTGAAACATCTATACGTTCATCAATTGTTGTTGTAACGGTTAACGTATGATATCCAACTTTAACCGAAGTTGTAGCGCTTCGTGTTTCACCATTAATGTCGGTTATATCCGCTTCAATTTCATAAGTGAATATTGGTTTATCTTCTATATTTACACTTTTATCTGGAATAGCATAAAAGGTAATTTCAAAATTTCCTTTGGCATCTGTTTTAGTTTCTCCGTGCTTAATTTCCATAGCTTCGGAAGCTGTAAAAGAAGGTCGGTGCCAATAAAACCATCTTGGGTATTGAACTCTTCTGTGCACGCGATAGCTCACCTTTGCATCTGAAATATAACTACCAGCAAAAGCAATAGCATTTCCTTTAACATTAACCGAATCGTTTACTTTAAAAGTTTCTGTTACAGATTTAAATTCAGCTTCAAATTTTGGTCGCTTGTATTCTTCGACTGAAAAATAATTGTATTTACTAAAATTACCAGTAGTATTTAATTTCAAATAATACTCCCCTAATAATCCATTATTTGGTAAAATAAAAAGTCCACTTACCGAACCAAATTCATTCGTTTCTAAATCCAGTTCTTCAATTTTTTCATCATTTACATTAAACAAAGTTGCTGTTACATATT
>Ga0102814_10001894_pt1 | contig 14406 bp, 15 predicted proteins | sample ColrivemetaGS741_FD_79112 | JGI IMG/M metagenome (GOLD analysis project Ga0102814, IMG submission 79112) | Estuarine microbial communities from the Columbia River estuary - Flood tide ETM metaG S.741 | ecosystem: Environmental > Aquatic > Marine > Intertidal zone > Estuary | place: USA... | reverse complement strand
TGGTTACTGCTGCTGAAGCACCTCCTAGAGGAACACCATTTTTATTGGCTAAATAATTATATGTTAAAAAAACAATAGCTCCAAAAATTGCTCCTAAAAAATAAAAATTTAAAAACTGTTTTTTTGTAAAAAAGTCTAAAAAGAGGTTTCCAATATAATAAAGAATTAATAGATTTGATAATACATGAAATAACCTTTCATGTATAAATGCATAAGAAACAAGTGTCCAAGGTTTATATAAAAAGCTATCAAAACTAGCTGGTAATGCTAACCATTGAATGCTGAATTTTGTGAATAAAACAGTAACTAAAAATAAAAACACATTGATGTAAATTATTCTTTCTACAGTATTTGCCTTTTTAAAAGCTTGTTTTATGTCGTTTAGTATATTCAATTTAATTCCAGCGTTTAAATTGGTTTTGTTTCCAATACCAAGCAATTAAAAATCCTATCAATGCACCACCAACGTGTGCAAAGTGTGCAACATTTCCTATAGAGTACTTTGTCATTCCAAAGAATAAATCTCCCAAAATTATGGCAGGAATAAAATATTTAGCTGAAATAGGGACAGGTAAAAAAATCAATGCTAATTTAGCATTAGGGAAACTAAGTCCAAAAGCAACTAAAATACCGTAAATAGCACCAGAAGCCCCAACAGCTGGTGTGTGGTAGGTTGCGTAAAACTCATTTAATTTTGCCTCTGAAACTGTTTCTAAAATTTGATTGTTATAACTTCCCGTGTTTAAAATATTTTGAATGTCAGTACTTGATAATCCTATATTAACCAGTTGATCATAAATACCGTTAAATTGGTAATAATTAACCATTGTATAAATAACTCCAGCACCTAAACCTGCAGAAAGGTAGAAAAAGAGAAACTTATTTCTTCCCCACATTTGCTCAAGAGGTGTTCCAAAAGCCCATAAACCATACATATTAAACAATATGTGAGAAAAGCCACCATGCATAAACATATGTGTTGCAAATTGCCAAATTCCAAATTTTTCATTTTCTGGAAAATAAAGTGCAAACATACTTTGTAAATCAACACCTTGAATAAGTTGAGGTGCTATAAACAAAATAACATTTATTATTACAAGGTGCTTAACAGCTTCGGTAATTCTTCCCATAATTTTTAATTAAATAACAAATTAATAATTATTAAATTTTTTATCAATTTCATTAATATTTATTGTTACAAATGTAGTTTTTCCAAATGGAGATAAATCAGGTTGTTTACAAGAAAAAAGTTTATTAACTAATTCTTCTTGCTCTTTTAAGTCTAATTTACTTCCTGTTTTAATAGCTAAACTTTTAGCCAAACTTTTAGCCATAATATCTAACTGACTAAAACTTGCATCCGGAATATCATTTTTAATATCTTCTAATAATTGTTCTATTATAATTGTTATTTGGCTTTCTGTAATATTTACAGGCATTCCTTTTACCACAATAGTTTCATCTAAAATACTATCAAATAAAAAACCAACACTTACTAAATCTTCTTTTATTTCTTTTATTAATGAAATATCAGATTTATTAAATGAAATTTCTAAAGGAAACAATAATTGTTGACTCATTGCTTCTTTAACAGTAATATTTTCTAAAAATTCTTCATACAAAACACGCTGATGTGCTAAATTTTGGTTTATATAAACAATCCCCGATTTTATACTACTCACAATATATTTATTATGAATTTGATAGGTTTTGCTGTTAGATGTAGACTCTGAAAATAGCTTTGAATTTACAGTTTCTGAATCCACGTTAATGTTTTCAATGTCTAATCCAGTATATAAACTTTCCCATTTTTGAGATGATTCTCTTTTATAAGGAAAATTTATCGATTTTTGTTCTTCAGATTTGAACGGATTAAAATTTGGGTCAACAGTTACTTTAGGAGTAGAAGTTGATTTATTTTTAAACTCATAAGGAGTATCAAACGATGCGCTTCTTTCAAAATCTAGTACAGGTGCTACATTGTATTGCCCTAAACTATGTTTTATTGTTGAACGTAAAATTGCATACAACGTTTTTTCATCGTCAAATTTAATCTCAGTTTTTGTTGGATGGATATTGATATCGATACTTTTTGTTGGAACTTTTAAAAATAAAAAATAAGTTGGATAATATCCTCCAGAAAGTAAACTTTCAAATGCACTTGTAACAGCGTGATTTAAATAGGCATTTTTAATAAACCGATCGTTTACAAAAAAGAATTGTTCCCCTCTTTTTTTCTTAGCAAACTCAGGTTTTGCAACAAAACCTTTAATTTCAACGACATCGGTCACTTCATTAATTGGAACCAATTTTTCGTTTGTTTTTTTACCTAAAATTGCTACAATTCGTTGACGTAAATTACTTGATATTAAATTATAAATTTCATTTTCGTTATGGTAAAATGAAAATGAAATTTTTGGATGTGCCAATGCCACACGTTGAAACTCATTAACAATATGTCGAGTTTCAATTGTATTCGACTTTAAAAAATTTCTACGTGCTGGAATATTGTAAAACAAATTTTTAACAGCAATAGAAGTTCCATTTGAAGTTGCTGAATTTTCCTGCGATATTAAAGTGCTTCCTTCAATTTTAATATAAGTACCTAAATCAGTTTCTGCTTGTTTTGTTTTTAAATCTACATGAGCAATTGCAGCGATAGAAGCCAATGCTTCTCCTCTAAAACCTTTAGTATGTAAATTAAATAAATCTTCTGCTTTTCTAATTTTAGAAGTTGCGTGGCGTTCAAAACTCAATCTGGCATCAGTTTGGCTCATTCCTTTGCCATTATCAATTACCTGAATTAATATTTTGCCAGCATCTTTAATTATTAATTTAATGTCAGTTGCATCAGCATCAATGGCATTTTCCAATAATTCTTTTACAACAGATGCAGGTCTTTGAACTACTTCCCCAGCCGCAATTTGATTTGCAACGTGATCAGGTAAAAGCTGAATAATATCCGACATTAAAATAATTTGTGTAGTTCAAAAATATAAGCAACAATACCAACCAAGATAGCAATTATAATTGCCAACCTTAAGTTCGTACCTTTATCGGTGGCACTTCTTTTATTTTTAACCCAATCGTTTTTTAAATTGTTTTTTGATAAAGTTATTCTTGGTGCACCATCAATATCTTCCTTATTACCGTGATATTTATCCTCTAATTTTTGCAAACGCTCTTTGCGCTCGTTATAATAACGAGGTTTGTAATCAAAAACATAATGTGAACGCGGTTTAAATAATTTACCAAACATAAAATATAAATTATACAGTAAATCTCAAAAATACTGAATTATAAAGTTGTGGTCAAGTTTTTTAAAAAAGTAGCGTGTTAAAACTCTCTTAAAGCTGCCATTTTTATTGCTGCAATAGCGCTTTCTATACCTTTGTTACCATGTTTTCCACCAGAACGATCTAGTGATTGTTGTTTAGTATTGTCTGTTAAAACACAAAAAATTACAGGAATATCATATTTAATATTCAAATCTTTTATGCCTTGGGTAACACCATCACAAACAAAATCGAAATGTTTTGTTTCACCTTGAATAACATTTCCAATAGCAATAATTGCATCTACTTTTTGAGATTCAATTATTTTTTTACACCCAAAAATTAGCTCAAAACTACCAGGAACATCCCATTTTATAATGTTTTTTTCTGAAGCGCCATTTTCTAAAAGTGCTTGTTTTGCGCCTAAATATAAATTATTGGTAATATCTGGATTCCATTCAGAAACAACAATCCCAAATCGAAAATTTTTCGCATTTGGGATTGTAGCTTTATCGTAATAAGATAAATTTGTTGTTGCCATTACATCTTAGTTTTTAGATGCAAATTTCGCTTTATTAATATAAATATCAATATTTTTTGCTTCTTGTGAATTTGGATACTCTTTTTTAATTTTGTTAAAAAGATCCAAAGCTTTAGAATTCTTTCCTAAATCTAAAGCTGTATTTGCAGCTTTAAATAAATAAAGTGGAGTAGAAAAATTATTATCTCTTAAATCGGCTGCTTTTAAATAATAGTCTAAAGCATCTTCTGGCTGGTTAATATCAGCAAAAGCATCACCAATAGCACCCTTTGCAGTTGGGCCTAACAATTCATCTTCAGAAGAAAAATCTTCTAAATAATCAATAGCATCTTTGTAATTTTTTAATTTTAAATAAGAAATACCAGCGTAATAATTAGCTAAATTTCCTGCTTTTGTTCCACTATATTCACTTGCAATATCAACAAATCCATATTTTCCATCAGCTCCGTTTAAACCCAAAGTTAATAATGAATCTACTGCTACAGAATTTGTCATTGCATCTTCAAAATAAGCTTTTGGAAAAGCTAATTCATCAGCAGCGACTTTTTCTTGAGGTCCTTTCACAAATTTTTGATAAGCTAAATAACCTAGAATTGATGCAACTATTAAACCTAAAATAATAAAAATAGTTTTTTGGTGTTTTATTACAAACTGTTCGGATCTTGATGCAGTTTCATCTAAGGTATTAAATACTTCAGCAGTTGTAGAATGATTCTCTACAGAATTGTGAGCTTTATTTGCTTTACTCCCTTTCTTTTTATATGTTGCCATTTGTTGTTAAATTTGTAGGCGCAAAAATAGAATTTTTAATTGGAAAGTAAAAATGCAATTGTGTCTAAATTTTCATTTATTTTGAATAATTTTAAAGTTTCATATAAATTAGATGCATTTACAAAAAATTACTTTAGTAAATTTTAAAAATTTTGAATCACAAACCTTTGATTTTGAGGATAAAATTAATTGTTTTGTTGGTGATAATGGTGTTGGAAAAACCAATGTTTTAGATGCAATTTATTATTTATCTTTTGCTAAAAGTTACTTTAATCCGGTTGCAGTTCAGAATATAAGGCATCAACAAGACTTTTTTATGGTGCAAGGCGAGTATCAATTAGAAGAAAAAATGGATACTGTAATTTGTAGTTTAAAGCGTGGAAATAAAAAAGTGCTTAAAAGAAATGGTAAAGCATATGAAAAATTTTCGGATCATATTGGTTATTTACCACTAGTAATAATTTCACCTGCAGATAGAGATTTAATTATTGAAGGAAGTGATACTCGAAGAAAGTTTATTGATAATGTAATATCGCAATCAGACAAAAATTACCTTTTAACAATATTGAAGTATAATAAGGTTTTAGCACAACGGAATTCATTGTTAAAATATTTTGCCGCAAACAGAACTTTTGATGCTATAAACTTGAAAGTGTATGATGAACAATTATTGAATTATGGGACAATAATTTTTGAAAAAAGAACTGCTTTTTTGGAATCATTTATTCCTATTTTTAAGAAAAGATATCAAGTTATTTCAAACAGCAAGGAAGAAGTAAATATGTATTACAAAACACAACTTCAAGATAAAGATATGTTAGTTCTGTTTGAAAAAAATTTAGAACGAGATCGTGTTTTACAGTATACTAGTGTAGGTGTGCATAAAGATGATTTAATGTTTGAAATAGATGGTTATCCTGTTAAGAAGTTTGGTTCACAAGGTCAACAGAAATCTTACTTAATAGCTTTAAAATTAGCCCAATTCGATTTTATTAAGTTGCAATCAAATGTAAAACCTATATTATTATTAGATGATATTTTTGATAAATTAGATGATTCACGTGTTGAGCAATTAATAGGTTTAGTAAATAATGATCATTTCGGGCAATTATTTATAAGTGATACTCACGAAGAACGCACAGAAGAGGTTGTAAAGCGAACAAAGCAATCCTATAAAATATTCAAATTATAATGGCTAAAAGACAAAACGAATTTCATTCAATTCAGGATTTGATGAAAGATGTTATAAAAGAAAATAAACTTACAAAAGGAATGTATCAATTATCGGTAAAAGATTCTTGGGCAAAACTTATGGGAAATGGGGTTGTATCCTACACAAATAATATAGAATTACAAGGTAAAACGCTTATTGTTAAATTAAAATCTTCCGTACTCCGTGAAGAATTAAGCTATGGTAAGGAAAAAATTATAAAAATGATGAATGAGGAATTAGGTGAAAATTTAATTTCTAAAATAATATTGTGTTAATAAAAAAATCCGCTTTGTAGCGGATTTTTTTATAAGATATTTTTAATGTTTTTTAAAACATTTCTCTACCCGAAAAGTGAAAATAACTTTCAATAGCAGCACTTTCGTTACTATCAGAACCATGAATAGCATTAATACTCATAGATTCAGCATAAATTTTTCTAATAGTTCCTTCAGCAGCATCAACAGGGTTTGTTGCACCAATTAACACTCTAAAATCTTCAACTGCATTTTCTTTTTCTAAAACTGCAGCAACAATTGGTCCGCGTGTCATATATTGTACTAATTCACCAAAAAATGGACGTTGGTTATGTTCTGCGTAAAACTCTTTAGCATGCACTACACTTAATTGGGTCATTTTTAATGCCACAATTTTAAAACCAGCTGCAACTATTTTTTCTAATATTGCTCCAATGTTTCCTTTTTCAACCGAATCAGGTTTTAGCATTGTAAATGTTCTATTTGTTGTCATTTTAATTTTAATTATTAATAATCGGCGCAAATATAGTATTTTATAAATAAATGAAAGTAATCGGCTATAACATAACATTTAGCCAATATAAAAGATAGTCGTTTTGTTAAATTCTATTGAATAATTTACTAAATATGGTTCAAGCTGCTCAATGATAGCTGGTTAAGCTTATTCTCAAATATTTAAAAAGACATATTTTAATTTAAAATTTTAGATGTTTTTTAACAATTTACAATGAAATATAGAAATTAAATAATGTATTAAATTGTATATTTGCAGCTTATGAATGTAATTGAGTTTAAAGAAATAAAAGAGCTGCTTTCCAGCCCAAAAAATATAGTATTAGTTCCACATAGAAATCCAGATGGGGATGCTATTGGAGCTAGTTTAGCAATGTATCATTATTTAAAAAATAAAGGTCATGAAGTAACTGTTGTTGCGCCAAATGATTATCCTGATTTTTTAAAATGGTTACCAGGTTCAAGAGAAGCTTTAAAGTTTGATATGCAAAATAGACAAGCTAAAAGCGCAATAGAGGAAGCTTCTATTATTTTTTTATTAGATTTTAATGCTTTACATCGTGTAGGTTCAGATATGGAAAATACCTTAAAGGATTTTATAGGTACTTTTATTATGATAGATCATCACCAACAACCAGAAGATATTGCAAAGTACTTGTTTTCTGATACTTCAATTTGTTCTACTTGTCAAATGGTTTATCATTTTTTAGAGAAATTGGATGATTTGGGAGCAATAAATACCGAAATAGCTGCTTGTTTATATACAGGTATTATGACGGATACAGGTTCTTTTAGGTTTGCTTCAACAACAAGTGTTACACATAGGATAATTGCAGATTTAATTGATAAAGGAGCTGACAATGCATCAATTCATAACAATGTATATGATACAAATTCTTTTGGGAGGTTACAACTTTTAGGTTGTGCATTAAGTAATTTAATAGTGATAGATAAATTAAAAACTGCTTATATAACTTTAACACAAAATGAATTGGACGAATTTAATTATCAAAAAGGTGATACAGAAGGTGTAGTAAATTATGCCTTATCAGTTGAGGGTGTTATTTTCGCAGCAATTTTTATTGAAGATGTGGAGCAAAAAATAGTTAAAATTTCTTTAAGATCAAAAGGTAGTTTTTCTGTAAATCAGTTTGCAAGAAATCATTTTAATGGTGGCGGACATGACAATGCAGCAGGTGGAAGGTCTGAAATTTCTTTAGATGCCACAGTTTCAAAGTTTTTAAAAATTATACCAGATTATAAAACCGAATTATTAAATTCTTATGAGGCGTAGTTTTTATAGTTTTTTTATAATTTTAATATTGTTTTCTTGTAATAACCCACAACCAAGAAAGCCTATTTTAAGAAAATCATCTTCTGCAATGCAAGAATCTGTATTATACAATAAATCTTTAATTGCGAATCAAGAAAATAATTTTAAGGAATTGATGAAGATAGATTCTTTAAGCAGTTATTTTACGAGTGAGAATGGATTTTGGTATAAATTTAATTTGAAAACTAAAAACAATTATTTTCCTAAAGCCAAGGATGAGGTTGTATACTCCTATGAAATATTTGACTTAAATAATCAACTAATTTACAGTGAAAATGAATTAGGTGTTCAAAGTTATATTGTGGATAAAGAAGAAATTGTTGAAGGCCTTAGAGAAGGTATAAAATTAATGAATGTTGGAGACAGTGCAACTTTTTTGTTTCCATCTCATAAAGTTTTTGGATATTTGGGCGATCAAAATAAAATAAGGGTAAATCAGCCCTTGGTGTATAATGTTAAATTAATTAAAATAAATAAAAAAAATGAAAGTAATTAAATCCTTATTATTAAGTGTAATTGTAATATCATTAGCTTCTTGTAACTCAAATGGAGTTTCAAATAAACCATTAACCTCTGAAATAGACTCTGTGAGCTATGCTTTGGGAATGGATATGGGGCTTAAAGTAAAAACTAATTTTGAAAATGTTAATGAAGAATTATATTTTCAAGGATTAAAAAATGGAATTGATTCAACAAATTTTAAGTTAGATGAAAAAGAAGTAACAAAAATTGTAAATACTTATTTTCAAAAAATTCAACAAGAGAAGAGAAAACAACAACGAGAAGAAGCTGAAAAAATAGCTGAAGAAAAATTTGCTGATGTTAAAGCTGAAGGTGAAAAATTTCTAGAAGCAAATAAGTCAAAATCAGGGGTTGTAACAACAGAAAGTGGATTACAGTATATTGTATTAAAAGAAGGTAAAGGAGAAAAACCTTCACAAAGATCAAAAGTTAAAGTACATTATCATGGAACCTTAATAGATGGAACTGTATTTGACAGCTCTATAGATAAAGGGGCTCCAGCTGAATTTGGTGTTAATAGAGTTATTAAAGGTTGGACAGAAGGTTTACAATTAATGCCTGTAGGTTCTAAATTTAAATTCTTTATACCTCAAGAATTAGGTTACGGCTCAACGCCTCGTCAAGGAGGTGCTATAAGACCTTTTGATACTTTAATTTTTGAAGTTGAATTATTAGATATTGTCAAAAAATAAGATAATTAAATATGAGAATATTAAAATTATTTGCTATTGTTTTTTCTTTAATTGCTGTTTCGTGTAAACCTACTAAATATACAGATTTAGGTGATGGTATGTATGCGGAAATGGAAACGAATAAGGGAACTATTTTGTTGAATCTTGAATTCGAAAAAACACCAATAACTGTTGCCAATTTTGTTTCTTTAGTTCAAGGTACAAATAAGCAGGTGGTGGATTCTTTAAAGGGAAAACTTTATTATGATGGTTTAACTTTTCATAGAGTACTTGAAAACTTTATGATTCAAGGTGGAGATCCCCTGGCTTCCGGTTTAGGAGGGCCAGGATATAAATTTATTGATGAATTTCCTAAAGATGAAAATGATAGTCTCTTATTAAAACATGATAAAGCTGGAATTTTGTCAATGGCGAACTCTGGTCCTGCTGCTAATGGTAGTCAATTTTTTATTACACATAAAAAAACTCCTTGGTTAGATGGTATTCATACAGTTTTTGGAAATGTAATTAAAGGACAATCAGTTGTAGATTCAATTGTTCAAAATGATACAATTAAGAAAATTGAAATTTATAATATTGGAAGTGCAGCAAAAAGATTCAAGGCAGAAGTGGTTTTTTCTAAGTTTTATTCTGAATATGAAGCTGATCTTAAATTAAAAGAGAAAAAAATTCAGGTTGCAACAAATAAAACTTTAAAAAAGATAGAAGAAAATTTACCAAAAGCAACAGAATTACCATCAGGATTAAAGTATGTTATAACTGAAACCAAAAACGGTGAAGTTCCAGTTATTGGAGCTAAAGTAAAAGTAAATTATGCAGGTTATTTTACTAATGGTAAATTATTTGATACAAGTTATAAAGAAGTGGCTAAAGATTATCTTGTGTTTAATGAAGCAAGAGACAAGAAAAATGGATATGCTCCTTTTACAACTGAATATGGACCAGAAGCAAGGTTAATTCCTGGGTTTAAAGAAGGTATCCAGCAAATGAAAATTGGAGATAAGGCAATACTTTTTATTCCTTCTCATTTAGGTTATGGTGCTCAAGGTGCTGGGGGTGTTATACCTCCAAATACAGACTTGGTATTTGAGTTAGAACTTGTTGAAATAGTAAATTCAACAGAACAATAATTTATTTTTGTGTTCAATGATAGAATCAATTATTGATAAAGATATTGAATTACTAATTTTCCTAAATAATTTAGGAACAACGCAATGGGATGGTTTTTGGCTGTTTATTTCAAACAAGTTAAGTGCCATCCCATTGTATTTATTATTACTTTATTTAACGTTTAAAAACTTTGGTTTTAAGAAAACTCTTGTAATTATATTACTTGTTGTTTTATTAATCACAATAAGTGATCAAACTAGTAATTTATTTAAATATGGTTTTAAAAGATTAAGACCTTGCCATGATGAATCTATTCAAAATTTAATAAGATTGGTGAAAGAGCGTTGCGGTGGATTGTATTCCTATTTTTCTGCACATGCAGCAAACTCTATGGCAATTGCAGTTTTTTTTAGTACTCTTTTAAATGGAAAATTTAAATTTTTAACATATTTATTAATACTTTGGTCTTTATTCGTAGCCTACAGCAGAATTTATATAGGTGTGCATTTTCCATTAGATGTTTTAACAGGAGCATTAATTGGAACTATTTACGCAACATTTGTGCATAAAATCTTTATTTTATTTGACAACAAATTTATAAGTTAACGGAGTATATTTTTTTATTAAAAGGATTTAAAAAGATTAAAAGAAATATAACTCCAAATGCTAATTCATATAATTCCCATTTTCTATCTGACCCCATAAAAATTAACAACCCTGTACAAATTAAAAAAGCAATTGTTTGATGCCATTTAACGATTGGTATTGCAAATGAATCAGCTAATTTTTTAATTGGCTTAAATTTTCTATATAAAAATGGAGTAATTAACAAATAAAGCACCAAAACTGCAGTTAACAGCTGACTAAATATTATTTTGTTAATCTTCTTACCATCTACAACCATATTGTGTAAATTGGTTTCGCCTTGTGCATTGTTTTCTAAAAAATACTCTGAAGATTCTACCTTAAAAATACGCTGTCCCCAGGAGATTTCTTCTCCAGCGCCAAAAAGGAAAACCAGTGCCATTCCTAAAATTCCTATTTTCCATAATATTTTTTTCTTGGAGAAAAATTTAATAAACCTCCAAAATAAGAGAGCACTTGAACAAAATAATAAAAAGGAAGTTCCGTATTCAACAAACCCATCTTCTTTAGTGTATACATCATCAAAATATTGAAGATTTGTGTTTGCAAAATAAATACCCAAACCAAATACCAGTATTAAGAATAGGTAAGCAATTTTATCTGTTTTTGTAAGTGTTTTCATAAGTTAAATATACTATTTTTTTGAAACTAAATAAAGCTGTCTAATTAATCGTTCTTTGTTTTTTGAACCAACATTTAAATTGTAAGTATCAGTTAATTTCAAGTTATATGTATTAATTAATTTTGATGTAATTATTTCAACATCTTCAGTCATTATTAACAATCCAAAATTATTTTCAGGTGGTAAATCCAAAAAGTCATTTTTGTAAATATCTTTCAATTTTCCATTATAATTCCAAAGTAATTCTGGTGTAATTTCGCCAATTGAGTAAGTTTGAACAGTGTTATCTTTTTCAATTTTATGTAATTCGTTGATAGCTTTAAAATCTTCATTTTTATTTAATAGTTTGGATAATGGTAATCCAAATAAAAATACAGAAACCATAAATAATATGGTTAAATAAAATACATTAATAAATTTCTTTTTTATTAAAAATTTAATAATGAACACACTAATACATACTGTTGCTATTGAAATTAAAAAATAGTTTAACAAATAGAATTGAATGTTTTCTTTTAAAATAAAATACAAGCCAATCGGCAAACCCATTGCAATTACAGCAATCAAACCGAAATTAAAATAAACTGGAAAAGTTTCCTTTTTTGAAGTTAATTTTGAAAACTGGTTTATTAAAAACTGTATGTAAAATCCAGTGTTTAAAGCTAATGGAATTAATACTGGCATTAAATACCGCGCCTTCTTTTCTGGAATTAATGATAGTAAAATAACTGCAATAATTGTCCACCAAAATGTGAATTTATAGGCTTTTTTATTTTTAACACGATTAATTAAATAAGGATACAATAAACTGATAAATGCAGGGATTGTCCATAATCCAGATTGTGTAAAAAAGTTCCAATAATAATAAAATGGCTTTACGTTATAGCTACTCCAATTTCCCGTTTCTTTATTAGCAATTTCTAAAAATGCCTGAGCATCTGCAATTCTGACATATACAAACCACCAACTACCAATAACTATAAAAATAAGTGCAAAACTTAAAAGAGGTAATAGCTTTGATTTTAAGCTTTTAAATTTAAAAATAAACCCATATGAAATTAAAAATGGTAAAAATACAGCATATAAAGAAACGGGGCCTTTGCACATTATTGAAAGTCCAATTAAAATTGCAGCGAGTATTGCATTTTTCCAAACACGTTTATTTTCTTCAAAAAACCGGAACAAAAAATACAATCCGGCTAACATAAAACCGTGTGTATAAATATCCCAAGGTGCTTCATTCAAAATTGCAAAAACATAAAAAGAAGTCACTAAAATTAGACTATTTCTAAAACTATTTTTTTTTGATAAACTCAATTTTAAAGAAAAATAATAACTAAAAATCCCCAAAAACAAAACCATTAAGGCGGCTGGAAGTCTTAACGCAAAAAGGTTATTTATTCCGAAAATCAGCCCTGAAAAAGCTGTAAGCCAAGTTGGTAATGGTGGCTTTTGATAGCGTGGTTCACCATTCATCGTGGTAAGTATCCAGTTGTTATCTTGTACCATTTCACGTGCGGTTATAAAATTACGCGCTTCCATTATAGTGACATTTGGAATATCTAAATGCACTAAAAGCATGAAGATGATTACAATTGATAAGGTTGCAATTGGATATTTTTCTATCGTTTTAATCATTGCTAATTAGTTGAAAATATAGATACCTTTATTATAATTTGACTCTAGCTCTTTTAATTGTTTCAGAGCTTCCGGATTAATATTTTTAATTTTTTTATGGGGAATAATTATTAAAAACGGTTCTTTTAATGAAAGCTTCTCTGTAAAAGTTTTATTATCTTCCAAAGCTTTTAATTTTCCTTTTGAATAAAACTGCCCAGAATAACTTTTTGATTCCCAATGAAAAATAGGAATATCATCATTAATATGTTGTTCAATAAAATATTTATCTGAATTAGTATAAAAAATATTTTTTGAAGTAAATGAAATAGAAATATAAAGTACAACGGCTAATAATGGAAAAATTAAACCAATACCAATAATTCTTTTTTTGTGTTTAATATCTTCCCACCAATAAGTTATTAATAGTGCTATTGGAACCATGACAGGCATTATATATGGGTGAATTAAACTTTTTGAGACTGTAAAAAAAAGAGGAGTCCATAAAAGCCAAAAAACTAAGAATGCAACCCACTTATTTTTGAATAATGTTGTTCTGTTTTTCCAGAGTTTGCCAATTAATATTTGTATCCAAGGAATTGCAAAAATGAATAAAAATACCCATATCATACCAAGTGGTTGCGATTTTGGGAAACCATATTTATCACCTTTCCAATCCGAACTTAAAAAGCGTTTAAAGTGCTCACCTACAATAAAATAATCAATAAATCCAGGTGTTTTTTGTTCGGCTAAAAAATACCAAGGGATTGCAATTATAGCAGTAACAAATATTCCTAAAATCCAAGGGAGCTCTTTCCAAACGGTTTTGTATTGTTTAAATAAAACCATCCAAATAAAAATTGGGGGAGCTGTAAGTATTAAAATAATAGGACCTTTTGCTAATAAACCTAAACCTAATCCTGCAAAAAAGAGGTATTTCCAATAAGTTTGCTCTTTATTATGGATGCCTTCCCAAAAAGAAATCATTACTAAAGCAACACAAAAAGCCAGTGCAGTATCCGTTGAAACAACTCCGGTATGTAATAAAAATTCTGGAATTGTAAGTAGAATTAAAGCTGGTATTAACACATTTAAACCTTTGCGTTTTGCATATTTTCCAATTAATAAAATAACTAAAATGTTTAATAGTAAATATGGAAATCTTGCTGCAAATTCATTTATCCCAAATATATTGAAACTCATTGCAGATAGCCAGGTGGATAGTGGTGGTTTTGCCCAAAATGGAACTCCATAATCTATTTGTAAGGTTGTCCAGTTATTGGTTTCTGCCATTATTC
>Ga0102814_10001882_pt1 | contig 14502 bp, 15 predicted proteins | sample ColrivemetaGS741_FD_79112 | JGI IMG/M metagenome (GOLD analysis project Ga0102814, IMG submission 79112) | Estuarine microbial communities from the Columbia River estuary - Flood tide ETM metaG S.741 | ecosystem: Environmental > Aquatic > Marine > Intertidal zone > Estuary | place: USA... | reverse complement strand
TTATACATAGCTACATGTGGACTCAAATGTACATCATAACTATTTGGTCCTAAATTCTTACGATCGAAAGAAGATATAAGTATATCTCCTGCTTCGATTCGTTCTAATATTTGTGCATCACTTAGCATTATATTCCATTTTGATAAATTAATTCTTCACCATTATATATTTCAACAGTAGAATAACCATTGTTTTCTTCAACAGTCATTTCTTCATTAAAATCCATTACTTGATGAACATCTGTATCAAATCCTAATTCTGAAATAGCAATCCATATATCATCAAATCGTTGAATTTGTCCTAATAATGCTTGAGATTGTTCTTCTGTAAGAGGTTTACCTTCACTACTAATATGGATTCTATCCCATGTAGTTATTTTTTGATCAATGTGTGTTATCATATATGTTTTTTAAAGTTTCATTTAATAATCTTATTTGATCATTTAATTCTTTAAACAATTCACCAAATCCGGCTAATTGTTCATCCTTTGCATTACCATCTTCAATGAATAAATCATTGGTTCTTTTTGCTTCACAAATTTTTCTTATTTCGATTATATGTTCTATCTCATAACCTGTCACATCTGATAGATAATCTATGGTATCTATTTCATCTTGAGTAGTTATAGGTAATACGTAATGTTTTTGTCTTATTTTTTGATTGAATAATGTTCCCATGATATGTTTTATTTAAAAGTTTATATTAAAGTCTCTCTCTAAATTAATAGAGAGAGATTGATTATTAAATTATCTCTTTACGAGATTTAATTAATGCGTCAATAAATTCAGAATTATCTTTATCCAAAGATATATGAGTTTTCTTCAGTTGTTTACTGATTCTATCTAACAAATCTTTTTCATAATTCAAGTATTCATTTTCAGTAAATGGAGATTCGATTTCACTCCAATTACCTAATTCATCTTTCTTAATCTCAGCGTAAGGATAATATTCCGATACTCTAATTTTAGAATGATCATATTGAGGAATAGCTACAACATTCATTGGATTAACAAGACAAGCTAATACAGTTCCTTCTGTATTATAGAATTTCTTCACATAAGAATATGATCCAACGTGTAATCCAGTACTACAATCTCTTTCAGGATTACTATCAATTTCTGCTCTAGGCATAGTGACAGGAACACCTAATCGAATATCATTACCAAATACACCACCTTTATGAAATGGTACATAATCAGGCAAACTATTATACTTCTCATTATGCTTAATAAAAGCTTTTAAAGAATATATTAATTCAAGACTATCTGATTTTACAATCTCTCCTGTCTTACCCACTAGGTAAGAACCGAATCCATCATCATAAATACAGAAGTCATCAACTCCTTTAATATCTTCAGATTCTACTTGAAATATATCAATAGCACTAACACCAGTTAATGCTGGTAATCTGTTGAATAATTCATCAACAAAAACACCTTTAACATCATCATGTAATGAATCAAAAGGATGTTTTTTAATGACTTTTTCAACTTGTTTGTACATAATTACATAGCCATGTTTGGTAATTGGAATACCAAATGTTTCAACGTATTTATAGTATCCATAACGAGCAACTGGATCAGGATTAGCCATACAAAGCATCCAGAAATATTTAAAAGCTTGTACTCTATCTGGAAATTCAACCAAATCATTGATTTTACGAACAAGTTCTTTAGGTATGGGAACAGGAACACCTTCTAAGAAGATATTACCATCACTTACATATAGACCTTTTACACTCATTAAGTGTATTTGATCTCCATAATTTAGAACTAACTGTAACTGCTCTGCTAATTCTTTTTTAGCTTTAGGATCAGTTATGTTATCATACTCTCTACAAAGCGGAAGAATAACTTCTATCTTTTCTTCATCTTCATATCTATGATGTTTACCATTAATGATAACAGTAAGTAAGTTTTTTGAAAATTGATAAAACATGTATATATGTTATTTATGTTTTCTGTTTCTGTTTGTATTTATAAATAGGGTTTTGAACAACATCCATATATTGTTTACTTAAATCGCTATTTAAAAATTTGTTTAAGTCATATATATGTTCAAATATAGGATGACCTTCTTTATTAAATAAATTAAGACTATTAATTACAAGATTTAATTCTTCTATTAAAGCTGTATTAAGATAATCTCTATGATTTAATTTTAATCTATTATTTCTTGAATAACCATTTCTAGCATTAGTTATAATAGTATCTATTCTTTTGAAGTAAGGATACTTTTTAGATAATATTTTGATAAGTTCACATTGCTTGTAATCAAACATATTAGCAATATCCCTATTTAGATTCCATTCAATAGAACGAGGTATGATCTTATCTGTAAAATCTAAAATACCTATACACTTTTCTAAAGAAAGCATATAATGTATATTATCTTCTGATACTAAAATGAAGCGTAATCTTGTATTACTATGAATATTATCAGCTAAATTCTTTAGTATTTCTTTATCCTTAAAAGTACCTACTACAAAAATACTATCTTTATGATAATAGAATGGGTTCGTTTCAGTTGGTGTTACTTTTTCCCATTTCATTTTATTAATAGCAGTTGGTGCTTTAATTTCTATATAAGAAATTCTACCATCTTTTTCAGTAGTAGCAGATGTTGAAGGATAATCTAATTGAGATACTTTAGTAAGTTGAGATACTAATTTATCATAGATGATAGGTAACAAATATTCATGGTCTTCTAAAGTAGGATCAAATTTAATTTTAGTTTGATCTACATTTTGTTTAAATGTACTTCTAAATTCATCGTATGATTTTAAAAGAACTAAACGAGAACATCTACCATTTTTACCTAAAAGATATTTTATTTGATATTCTTTTAGTTCAACATCTTTGATTACTGTTTTACCACTCCAATTACCTTCTCTAAATGTCTTATAACAATAAGAACTTAAAGTATTTATTGAATTGACAGTTAGTTTAAATTGAGTAAATCCAAAATTAACAGTTGGTACTAAATTTAACTCTTGTTTAATTCGTTCTTTAATCGAATTAATAGGGGTATATTCATTCTTAAAAACTTTCTCAAGATATTCTTCGTTAATAGTATCTTTATAAGTTTCTATTTCTTCTAAAAACTCTACTACACGTTCTTTAATACATGCAATAGTTTTAGGATTATACTGTATTGCTTCTCTATTCCAGGTAACACCTAATTCACCAATGCTGAATTTTAAACCAATAGGTAAGTTTATCAATCTATTGACAAAAATATCTTCAAGTTGTAATTCAGCACAAATGTTTCTAATTATTTCTTTTTTTAGTTCATAGGTAACAGGACCATTAGCAATATGTAATTCTTTCCATGATGTGGCAGAAGAATAAAAGAATGTTTTTCCTTCTTGAATCTTAAATGAATTATCAATACCTAAGTTTTGATAAACTACATTATGAAAGTAAATAAGTTGTCTGCGAATCTCATTAGCAATATCAACACTACTTTCTCTAACAGGAACAATAACAGTAGTTCCATTTTCTTTATCTACTTCAATAGTATCAACTAAATCAATAGATGGTCCATTATCTTTTTTACTTATTAAATAATGATATTCCATACCATTATGAACAGTAATCATTGAGAAAGAATCAGTATATCCTAATGGAGATTTTGAACCTAATCCCCAAGCACCGATTTGATCATTACTTTCTCTTTTAGTTGATTTAAAGAAATACTTAACTACATTCTCCATTCTATCTGGAGATATACCTAAACCTTTATCTATAAAATAAAGACTGTTTTCTTTATAAGATATGATAACCGGTTCATCAAATCTATCATTTTCAACATTAGCATCCCATGAATTAGATGCTATTTCTCTAATGAAAGAACCTAATGGGTTACTATAATTGATAAAAGCATTAAATGCTATTCCAATATCTTTTACATCAAAAGCATAACTATTAGATTGAATCGGTTTTGATGATTCTAGTTGTACTACTTCTTGTTCAAATTTCATTCAAAATCCCAATACATTAAAGGTATAATTAGTTTTGTTTCTTCATTATAGGTTTGTGGAAATCCTACATCTAATGCTTGTGCTGCAGAAATAGTATAAGTTCCTTTTTCTGTTTTATATTCAATAAATTTGCAAAGAATTACATAAGGATAATGTACAGTCCATGCATCATACTTTCTTAATTTTGCTGATTCTTTTTCTTTCTTACATAAAAAGACACCTTTTTCTCTAGGTTCTAAATAGTAAGGAAATTTTACGTTGGTATCCATTCTATAGGAGTTAAATTGTGTTCAATTAAAAATTCATTAGCTAACCAAAAATGATTACAACCTTTGAATCCATCATTTACTGTTTGGGGTAGAGGAGAAGATGTTTTTAAGATTTTATGGAATCCTTCATCAAATTCTATTTTTGAATAAAAAGGAACAGTACCCCAAATCATAAAGACTGTAGGGGTAAATCGTTCATTTAATTCATTCAAAATTCTATTTGTAAAGTACTCCCATCCTCTACCCCCATGAGAATGAGGAAGACCTTCTCTTACAGTAAATATTCTATTCAGTAATAGTACACCTTGCTGTGCTAGATAGGTCAAATTGTGATTTTGGTTTACTGAAAAACCAAATTCATCTTCTATTTCATTCATTATATTGGTGAATGTTGGAGAAGGTTTTATTGGTTCTTTTTCGTAGGAATAAGCTAAACCATGAGATTCTCCTTCATAAAGATAAGGTTCATTACCTATGATAACGACCTTAACTTTATTATAAGGAGTCAATTTAAGAGCATTAAATACATTTGATTGTTTAGGGTAAACATTATATTTACTTCTTTCAGATGTTATAAATTGCATTAAATCTTTTATGTATGGTTTATCAAATTCATCACCAAGTATTTTTGCCCAAGAAGGACCTACAAGTGATGTTACATCCATGTATCTATTGGTAGAATATGAAATTCATTGAGATAATACTCAAAAGGCATATCCCATTTATCAATCTGGATATGTTGATCAAGCCTATGTAATAAACCTTTATATCCAATATATTCTCTGTTTCTTACAGTAAATGATTCACCAGAAGATTGTTCAATGAATGATTTAGGAACAGTAAACATAGCATGACATTTATCAACAGTAGAATACACTAAGAAAGAGAATGATTTACACTCGTCTATTAACTTAGAATAATGTACTGATTGAATATCATATCTAAATCCTAGATAATAAGACCAAAAGAAACTACGAAGAGGTTGATTAATGATTTTCATATCAATAATATCTGTTCCTTTATGTAGAATATCCAATTCTCCTTTAATAGTAAAACTCATATTATTTAATGTAATTGTTTTTACTAAAGGAACATGAAAAGAACTTTCTTGTCTTATTTCATTAAATAAAGGAATAGATTGAAAGTATTGAATGATTTCAAAGATGGTATTCTTTTCTTCAGCAGAAATTACATTATGTCCTTGTAATCTATGCTCTATATATTCTTTACCACCATTTTCTTTCATTTTAGCAACTACAGTAGGTACTTTCCAGTTAGCAGCACCAAAACCTACCATTTGAGATACATCATAGAGATGATCATCACTTTCTTCAAATCCTAATTTAATACGATCAGTATATAAATCTAAGATATGTTTTATAGTATCAGTAGGTACTTGAGCTAGTACAATATTTTCTTTAAAGAATTTAGTTGTAGATTCATCAACATCTTTAGATAAGAGTATTTCATCTACAAACGTTCCTCTCATCATTGCTTTAGAACGATTCTCATCGTTATAAGTAAAGTTTAGAAACTCAGAAGGTTTACTTTCAATCAGTTTTAATTGTGATTGAGATAGTCCTTCTATTTTTTTATAATCATCTTTAGCCATTATAATAAAAGTAAAATTCAAATTTACGTTGTTCCCAGTTTTCTACACCACATACATAGGGTGCATTACCAGGTTGTTTTACAAAATGATGAGTATCATTGCTTAATTTACCTTCTTCTACTACAGTATCTTCAAAATACTTGTAATAAAAGAATAAATTAGAAGGATCCCATTCACCACTTAATAGTGTATGGAGTTTCCAAAATACTCGTATTTGTTTAGTAGGATCAAAAACAGGTAATTCTTTGACATATTTTCTATAATAATCTTTAAGAGAATGTACAATCTTACTTCTTATACCAGGATGTAAACCTGACATAAAATCATTACCTGAAAGTGTTGTGTATCTAGGTTTACCTACACTTAGTTTATTTTTGATAATAGGAATACCATTATCACATAGTATCCATTTAGGTTTTTTCTTAGAACCTTTATTCTCATATTTGTATTCACCATTATCTATTCGTTTTTGAATATAAGCTGGTGGTTCTTTTTTATCATCTTTTTTATAATGAGTAGCTCTCCTAGCTCTTGATGTCAATATTTGTGTAGGAAATTCCGGTAAAGTAAGTTTACAAATAGGAATTAAATTGTTTATTTGAAACTCATTTATAAAATCATTATTAGTTAGTTGTTCTACCATAATAAATGTTTCACATACTCTTCAGTAGCGGTATATCCAGTCTTTTTCATTTGATCACTTAAATCTTTAGACTCCATAAATTTAGATTCTAAATTAAATTGTTGACTAATTAGTTTAGATGCTATTATTCCAGGTTCATCATTATCATAGATAACAACAATTCGTTTAAATCGTTGTTTTAATTCATCTATAATAGATTCATAAAACTGAAATGATTCACTTTGAGGTGAAATAGCATGATAACCTAATCTATTGAAAACCATTACGTCTTTAAGTGATTTAGTAATGACTAGTATATTTCCGGTTGAAGGTAATTGTATCCAACCCGCAATTCTATTTGTATTGCAGATAAATCGTACAGTTGATTTTTTTCGTTTATAAAAATATATTTTCCATCGTTCTTCACTCCCATTAGTACCAAAATAGTATCCTATCATAGGATCAAATGAGGAGTAAGTATGAAACATACTACCATTTAAGAATAAATTTCTAATAGAGTAAACTCTAAACGTATTACATTGTTTACTTGTAATGTGATACGATTTGAAATATTCTATATCTAATTGGGTATAAGGTTGTTTAACGACAGCAATCTTTGATTTTTTAGATTTACTTATTTCAATTGGCTCAGATTGTTCGATTAAACTAACATCTTTGAGTTCTAATTTGAAATCATCATAAATCTTATACATTGCATCAGTATTAGACATACCATATTTATTAGCTACAAAACCAATTGCATTAATAGTTTCATTTAATGTCCAATCTTTAAGCAATAATGTACCATCACTACCATAGAAAAAACTACAACTAGGATGATTATCATTTCTAAGAGGTGATTTGAATTGTTTAGTAGTATATTCTACACCATACTGCTCAAATATTTGTTTCTGATCAATATGATTGAATAATGTTTCTTTATTAATGAGAGGTCTTGAACTAATAAACATAATATATATCTGTAGTTGCTTGTTTGTTAAATAAAAAAAGGTGATGCTTTCACACACCACCTCTTACAATAATCTAACAATTAAAATCCAGCAGCTTCAGTACTGAAACCACCTGTTGTAGCAGGAGTTTCTTCTTCTCCTTGAAGTGAAGCAGTAATTAAATTACTAACTACTTCTTCAGGTATTTCAGAGAATACATAATTATCAGGGAAGTTAAGAGGAAATGGTTTACCAGTTGTAGCATAATATTTGCGTTGATTAGCAATATGTTTGCTCCAATTAGATAATCCTGTTACAGATGCTCTTTGGAAGTATCCAGAATAGATATTTGAATACACATTACCTTTAGAAGCTGTTGCAGCAAAGAGTACTGTTAATTCATTTTTGCTATTTGGATCTTTAAATAAAGATTTAAAGTTAGCAAATTTACCTTCAAATTCTTTCTTGTAATCATCTGGTCTACAAGGACTTCCTGGTTTTACATTAAACCATACTTTTAAGAAATTGACTAATCCTTCTTCACCTAAAAATGCTGGTCTTGCTGTTTTAACATCAAAACCGTATTTAATAGATGTCTCAGAAATAGAATCAATATCTACTGCCCAAGAAGTGTTACCAGCAATATCAATAAATTGTGTTTTACCTGTTTTAGATACAAACTCTTTATCTGTTACATTGAAAGAAACAAAAGATTTCTTTTCTTCACCTTTTAGGTCCATATAAGAAACCCAAAAACGGAAAGAAGCAGTAATTACATTTTCTACTAATTTTAAGTATTCCGGTTCTTTATCCGTATTAATACCTAAATCTATTAATTCTTGTTTAGTAGGATTAAGCGCAATCGGTCTTACGTTTCTTAAACCCCAAAAATATTTAGGGGAAACTACTACTTTTTCGTCTTGACTATTACTTTGAATAAATGACATATATGTTTTAAATTAAATTGAAATTAAATTGAAATAAAAAGATAGTAGCATTTCTACTACTATCTTGGGTTTATAAGATACTTAATCTTATGCGAACTCTTCTGTAGATTCTACAACTTCTGGTGCTTCTTCTTCAGTAACATCATTTTCGTAAAGATCTTCACCTGAAGCAATAACTTTAACAACAATAACACCATCTTGGTTATAAACTTCTTCAAAGCTCATATTTACTGTTTTAATGTTTGCATCATCTAAGTGTTTTCTTAATTCAGAAGAAGTAAAAGTACGACCTTCGCCTTTTAACATAACTGATTTTTCGTTTTCTTGAATCATCAAGTAACGACTTTTTTCTTTATCAGCAGGATCAAAACTTAATGTTAAACCATTTTCTTTAAGATTGTATTTTTCAACAATTAAAGGAGAAACAGTAAAACGACCTGTTTTGTTAGAGTACATCATATCGTAGTTTAAGCTTACTTTACGAGTGTTTGCTCTTGATACTGATACTAAAGAAGAAATATTAAATGCCATATAGGTTATTTTTTATAAATGAAATGATTGTTTGATTACTTTGTTTTTTATACTATCAAGTAATATAGAGGGATATAATTAAAATAGAATCTTATTGAGGTAAGCTGGTTGTTCATCACCATTATGAAATGCTGTAATACACCTATCCACATAATCTAAATCATTAGGGATAAGTAAATCAGGAAACATATCTTCTGGAGATTTACATACTTTATTACCATCAGAATTGGTTCTGAAAAAATAACTAGCTTTGTTAGAAGAATACTTCATTTCTGTATGAAGCATTACTGTAAACAATCCTGCTAGATTAACGTGATTATCTAAGACTTTACCAACAGTTTTGACATTAGAAGTACCATCTTCTTTTACATCATTATGTGCTAAGTAATAAATTCTTAAATCAGGTCTCAATGATGCAATGAATCTTGGATTTACTAAATCATAAATGTGTTTTGCTAACTCATTAAATTTAGTATAACCAGTTTCTTTTGCTCTTGTCATAAACTCATCAACAATAACATATTGAAAGTCATCTATGACTACTTTTTTTATCTCAGGTCTGTTTGTTGACACGTTTAATAAAGAAACACCAATTTCACTATGATCCATAGTAAATTTATAGTTCTTATTAACTATGTTAAATAATTTAGCACTTCCTTTAAAAGGTAAAGCTTTATTAGCTACGTTAATAAGAATAGTGTCTTTAGGGTTCATATTTAAAAGAGATCGTGATTTACCACTACCACTTTCACCTATGACCAATATTGCTTCAGCCATTATGTATTAATTAAATGGATTCAATAGAATCATATTCTACTAAATCACTATGTTGAAGTGAATGTTTAAAAGGAATCCAAGTTACATCACCATCTCTATTTTTAAGTATATGAGCAGCAATCATATTCTTTAGAGGTTTATCCCAGTCAAGATACTTTCTAACAGAAGGGTATAACTCAGGTCTTTGAAGAATAGTAATTACATTAGCAAATTGAGAAACAGAATCTGCACCAAATAAATCCGACATAACCGGATAAGGATTTGATTGTCTATTCATGTTTTCAATATCTCTATTTAACTGAGATAAAATGACAGAATTAATTCTATCAGATACACTTATCTCATGGAACATAGCTATTAGCTTTGTAATCTTTTGTTCTTCAGTTTTCTCATTTTGAGAAGATATTAATCGAGTATGATCAAACAAATTCACAATATGAATATCGGGAAATTGTTGACGTAATTCTTGATTAATAAGTTTTATACGTTCTGGAGTTATTCTATTATTGAAAAAATAAAAAGGATAATCATTAACATATAACTTCATCTGCTTGATGATGTTAAAATCAGTATCACTAAGTGTTTCTTTAGCAGAATTAATCTCATTAACTGTTTTACCAGTTTTTGAAGAAATGAAACGAGTAACCTGTTGGGTATTTCTCATCTCTAAATTCCAAAAAAGAATAACAAACTTAGATAAATTATTATGTTCACAAATACCATATAACATTCGTGAACTAAATACTGACTTACCAACTCCAGGTCTTCCTCCTATGACCATTACAGTAGATTCTTGTAATCCACCACCTAATGTAGCATCATAGGTATCCCAACCAGTTTTGAGAGGTTGTATTATTTTATCTTTTCTTTGTTCAATTTGAATAATTGCAGAATCATAAGAAGTAGTTATGTGTTCAAACTTATGTTTAATCAGTACTTCTTCGTAAGAAGCTAGGAACTTCTTTCTGTCCATATTCTTCCATCATTTTATAGTGTTCTCTCCAAATATTAGAAATCAAATATTTTTTGATATTCATATTTATGAGATTATTTTCAATAGACCAATGAAGCGTTTTCATCATTCGATCAAATGCTAATTTGGTATTGATTTTGTTTTTGAATACTTCTTCTATCTCATCTTTATCTACTATCTTGAGTGGTATTTTAGGTAAATGATTACCATTAAAATTATCTACCCAAGTAGGATAAGTAAGAAAGAATTGTTCAAATTCACTATCAGATGTGAATAAGGTGTCAATATAATAAGGAGTTATTTTAAAGTTATCTGCACGATACTCTCTATCGTTACTTGTTTTATTAAAAAACTCAATAAAACCTATACTTTCTAAATATTTAATGTCATCTTTATTCCATAAAGTCTTATTGTTTTTCTTCCAATGTTCCATTATACCATACATATTGGCAATAGGGTGAACATCAGTCTTCTTTTTATGATAAAGTCTCTTACCATCAGGTAATACTTCATACGCATCTACATAAAGAAGAAAACATAATAAAAATTGATTAGGAGATACATTGTACTTAATTAAATATTGACAGTATTCATCTATGTCTAAGATCATGTGTTCGTGTTTAGTGTTCATTGCTTTATACAATATCTAAAACTGAACGCACACTTACAATATATTTTTGAGGAATTAATTTTAAACGAGATTTTAACCACTTCTCATCTTGAGTTCCTTCAACATAAATTTGAATATTACGAGCAATTTTATCTTCAAACTTCCTTATTCCTCTACCCCTACGCTGTATATCTTGAAGTGCTTTTGATGTAGCAGAATGAATCACAGTAGTTTCAATATCTGGAATATCAGCACCAACATCAAGCATAATAGCAGTAGATAGATTGGTAAATTTGTTATCAATATAATCTTTCATAATTGTTTCTAATTGTTTGTCTTTAGAAACTCTTTTATAAATCTTACTGTTTAATTTAGATTGTGGAACACCGTTGATATAGTAGAGTTTAGTTTTACTTTTTTTATTAGTAATAATCTGACCTACTTGTTCACCATTTTCTTTATCTATAATTATAGTATTTAAGTTACTATGGTAAGATTTACACGAAGGGATAAGTTCAGTAATTCTATCAGCACTTTTACTTGTTTGAGAGAAGTAAAGCGTTTTAGTATTACCAAATCGTTCATTGATTTGTTTAACTATCTCATATTTGTTTTCAGCATTATAAAGTAGTTCTTTACGAAGTCTTACAAATTTATTACCATTAATAGCAGCAAGATGTATCTTATCTGGTTCAGAATTAATTGAACGAGCATAAGCAGTAGCAATATCTTTATTAAGACATTTCATCATCATTGCATAATCATATCCAAATAAGGATTGATAATACATTGCTTTATCATTGTAATTATTATAAGTAAGTCTTTCTTTTAGTGTCAAAGTAGTAGGTATGGTATAGATTGTAAAATCATTTACCCAACCATTCTTTAGACATTCCTCAATAGTAACTTCGTCAAACACCGGACATTTATCTTTAATGATATTGAACCGTTCATCTGCGAAATCTATTGTAGCTGTGAGTCCAAGTACGTTATTGTAATTAACGCAATCATATACTTTACCAAATTCATCTGCCACATATTTATGGATTTCATCTAGTATAAGTAACGTTGCATCAATCTTAGTTGATTCACATTCGATCAATAAAGAATTGATAACAATAACACGAACATTAATTAACTCATGTTCTTTTACTTTTTCTTCCCATTGTTCTTTTAAGTAAACAGTAGGTACAACAACAAGTGTATTTTTATAAAACGGATCAATTTTCATCAATCTACGAATAGTTATAATACCTGTTGTTGTTTTACCAAAACCTGTGCTTGCAAGCAATAATCCAATACGACCAGCTGCAAACCATTTTTTAATAATACCTATTTGTCTACTTAAACGAGTTGTTTCTAATTTTAATTCAGAAAGCTCTTTCATAAGAATAAATCATATTGTGGTGGTTCAATAATCTCTTTGATTTTATTACATTCTTTTAAGTAGAATGAATAATCAAGATCATAAGGACCATCTACATACTTATTAAATAGAGTTTGATTTCTATTTACATTAACGAACTCTTCACGTTTATCAGCATATACTTTAATTAATCGACCACCTTTATTAGATATATAATATCTAATGTTTTTTTGGGTAGAGGAAATGGAGAGTTTTCCATCAATTAATTCGTGATAATCATAATGAATATCACCTATACCTTTTACTCGTAAACAAAAGTCATAAATAGTTGTTTTTAATGGTTTACCATCAATAACAAAGTCTTTATCTATGAGCAATGATTCTTCAAAAGGTATGTTTTTATAGAAATAATTATCTAATGCTATGGAAACAATTCGTAATGAAGGATCTTTATGAAGTTCTTTATTAATTTCAAATTCACCTTTACGTTTAATCTTACCTTTAACATCAATACAAGTATAGTTATTAACATCTCTTATTATAAGTTGGTCATAATCATTATACTCCAATGATAGTTTAGTTAGTTTTTCCCATTCTTTACATAGGTTCAGTACTTCTAAATAATCTTTACGTTTGATTCTAATTTCAAGACCATCCGTATTAAGCATAAGTAATTCACCATACTTATATAACTTCTCAGCTAACATAAGTAAAGATAACTGACCATTAATTGTAGTAGTCAACATATACTTTACATCTCTGAGTGGAGAATGTTTACTACCAGTTTTACCATAAGCAGCATTACTAGATACTTTTAAACCACCATTTTCATCTGTTCCTTTTGGATAAGACATTCTATCTTTAAAAAGTAATTCTAATACTCTACAATAAGCTTTACCAAATTGAGAAGGATAGAACTCATTAACGATACTTAATTTTGGATAGTAAGAAATGACATCTACGCTTACAATAACATATTCTTTATCTGAGACATATCTTCCTGGTTTTGTACAACCATGAATACCACCTATACCATTAACAATTTTAGAACCACCAAAGAAATAATCTTTTTTAAATGAAGGTTCTTCTCCATCAAAAATACTTTCTTCAATTTCTTTCTTCAATTTCTTAAAGATAGGTTGTTCAAAATTTACATAAGGAAGAGTTAAATCTTTACCTGGTATAGTAGTATAACTAGATCTCATGTTCTTAATTATAGGTATTGATAAACTCATCTCTTTAGATAAATAATGTAAGATTACTTTCTCACCAAGAGATGAATCAGATAAATTCATTAAATCTAAATCATACTTTTGACCTAATGTTCTTCTTACTCTAATTTTATCAGAACAATGTTCATAATTCATTTTAGTAGATAGAACATCATTAAAATTGTACTCTTTAATCATTTCTATTTCTTCAAAAGAAGTAATAACATGATTATGTGGTACAGGCATATCCATTACATTAGGATAATTCATTGCTATTTGTAAAGCTTTTAAAGATGTACTTTTAGCAGGATTATCAAAATGTTGAATACGAAACAAATCTAATTGATATTTCCAATTACTATAAAACTTCTTTGGACCATTAATTACTTCTTGTGCTTTATCATAAATGGACATAATTATGTTTGATACAAAGTTCAAACTATCTTCACTAGTACGATCACGATGATAACGTACTAAGTATCTTCTCATTAATTGATAAGCATGTTGAGCAACAGGTGCATCAAAAGCAATATTATTATATCCTACCATGTGAGTCATTTTATCTATATGCTCTACAAAGTTTTGAATAAGAGAATAAGGATCTTCATCTAAGGTAGATACATATAAAAAAAATAGTTCATCTGTTTCTTTA
>Ga0102814_10001880_pt1 | contig 14504 bp, 9 predicted proteins | sample ColrivemetaGS741_FD_79112 | JGI IMG/M metagenome (GOLD analysis project Ga0102814, IMG submission 79112) | Estuarine microbial communities from the Columbia River estuary - Flood tide ETM metaG S.741 | ecosystem: Environmental > Aquatic > Marine > Intertidal zone > Estuary | place: USA: Columbia... | reverse complement strand
TAAGTTCTTTTATCATCAATTTCTTTAACAGTTAGACTATAATCAAAACCATCTAAAAATTCAAACAGTTCTAAATTTTCTATTTCAAATGGAAAAAAACCGTTAGGGTAATTAACTTTAAATGGTATTTTTTCATTCAATTCTCCATTAATTTCAATTCTATTACTCGGTAGTGTATAAGTAGTATTGATGTCGCCAAAATTGATTGTAAAAGTATCGTTAATGGCTACGGTATTTAAATTGCCAATTTTTATAGAAGCATCTGATACACTTTCTAGTTTAAGAACAACGGATTCATTGTTGGCTAAGCGTTCGTTGAAATTTACGTAAATAGTATCTGTTAATTGATTTCCTTGAAATGATAATTGGTTAGAAGGACTAATACTAAATGCATTAGAGCTTCCTGAAGAGGTTATGCTATAGCCAACAGTTACAGCATTTTTTAATGTGTTTGAAGTTAATGTTACAGGTATTTTTAATGGTTTTACACGTGTGTTCGTAAAGGTGCTTTTAGCAACTAAGTTTCCATTTACAGCAGGAAATTCTAAAGGAACATTATTGCTATTTACTAAAAAATTAAACCTAACGTGTGGTTGGATATTGGCCGTTGAATCAGCATCATCATTCGAACACGATGATATAATACTGCATGATAGAACTAAAAATAATATAGTTTTAATAGGATTCATTTTGTTTTATATTAGCGTTAAGATTAATATTATCTTGGGGTATAGGTAAAATAAACTTAGGGGATGGATAACTTAAATTACAACTGTTAGAAATACAGCCATCGTTTCTTATAATGCTCTTTTTATGTCTTACTAAATCGAAAAGTAAATGACCCTCAAAGGACAACTCCTTTCTTCTTTCCAATAAAATGGCATCTTCTAGATTAATGGTGTTTAAAAGTAAAGAGGCATTCGCTCTTTCACGTAATGCATCAATATCATTTTTTGCAGCATCTAATTGATTAAGCCCTAAGGAGGCCTCGGCACGTATTAAATACATTTCACTTAACCTGAAAGCGACATAACCAGCGTTATCTTTAAATTTTCTGTTAAAAAAATATGGTAAATTTTCAAATATTTTCACACCATTATCTTCTCTAATAAAAGTAGGTAAATCAATTTGAGTAAATAAATTACGCCTTACATCATTTGTTTCATATAATGATATAAGATCATTTGAGCCTACATATCGAGAATAAATCACCTCAGATGTCGTTAAAACATATCCAAAATATTGAGACATGGAACTGCCTATACCTCCATCATCACCCTTTGGAATTGAAAATTCTAATAATATTTCAGAAACAGGTAAATCTGGTTGTTCCCATTGGGAAATGTAATTTTCTTTAGTCATTAAAACTACACCAGAATTTTTTATAACATCATCAGCCAGATTAAAAGCATTTTCCCAATCATTTTTATATAAATAAACCCTTGCTAGCAAAGCCTTGGCAACATAACTGTTAAAATAAGAATAACCAGGCCCAACTGAAAGGGCGTTATTGGTTGTATATAAATCAAGAGCTGTATTAATATCTTCAATAATAAACTTATACGTATTAAAAGCGGTTTCTCTTGCCGGGTATGTGATGCCATTTGTTAGAGTTCCTCTATTGTAAACGACTCCTAAATGACTAGCATCTGATGTAACATTATAGGGTTGACTGTAAACATTACTTAATAAAAAATGACAATAGGCACGCACAGTTAAAACCTCTGCCTTTATCTGATTTTTTTCTGAAGCGGAAGCGTCACTTAAGGCATCAACATATTCTAAAATTAAATTTGTTTGGTTTATAACGGCATAAAAACCATCATATATACTTTCAAAATTACTTTCTATAGCTTGGTCTTCAAAACCATAAATATTTTCAAAGATTGACGGAGTTGAAATAGTTCCTAGAGTGTTACCGGTCGATGCTGGGGTAAATTTTAAATTACCTCCTTGTAAATCACTATAAACAGCGAAAAGAGGGTTTTTAACACTAGCTTCAAGGGTTTTATAAACACCAGCTAAAGCTTCTAATACACCATTTTTTGTTGCCAATTGCTCGGTAATAGATGTTTGAGAACCCGGTTCTTGTTCTAAAAAACTACTACAACTTGTTGTACAAGTAACAATACTTATTAAAATTAAATTATAAAGGATTCGTATGTAAGTTTTCGTAATCATGAGTTTAAAATTTAGCATTTAATCCTAATGAAATAGTTCTGGCTTGTGGATATTGGAATCTAAACTCCCGTAGCCCATTTCTATCTGCTGGACTTTTTTCTTTGTACCAGTATAACACATTGGAAACATCCACAAATAAAGACAAAGCATCTATAAATTTTATATCTTGAATAGGTACATTATAATTTAAATTTATATTACTAATCTTTAAAAAAGTTGCATCGTATAGAAACTTGCTAAGGTTGGGTAAAATAGGGTTATTATTAATTACCAAAGGTTGTAAGGCATTGTCACCTTGCTGTCTCCAATAATCATAAGCGTTAACCGACATATTTCGATTTGTTGAAATTCTATATTGAGAAATTAGTTCATCTTGAACTAAAAATTCACCGCCAATTTGAAAACTACCTCTTATGGATAGGCTTACATTTTTGTAAGACATGCTATTGTTAAAGCCTCCAAAAGCACTTGCTTGTCTATCACCAATTGGCACCCAATCAGTATTGTTAAAGAGACTATTGTATGTAGCTGCATCATATATTTCACCATTATTTTCAACCAATTCTCTACCAGTCGCTGGGTCTATTCCAGCATAGCGAATACCCCAAATGGTAGATGTGCTATAGCCAACTCTTTGAGCAAGAGCCTCTTGTGCTCCAGAGAATTCGCTTCCTAAGCCCACTAAGTTTGTAACTTTACTTTGTAATGTAGAAATATTGAAAGATGTAGTCCATTTGAATGAGTCTTGCTTTAACCATTTAAATTGCGTGGATAACTCGAACCCCTTGTTGTACATACTAGCAGCATTTAGCTGAACAGAACTATATCCAGTTTCTGTTGGTATATCTCTTCCTGTAATAAGATCTTCTAAATTATCGTAATAAAATTCAAGTGTAAGATTAATACGGTTTAAAAAATTAAAATCTAAGCCAATATTGAACTTTGTATTTTTCTCCCAACTTAATTTACCGTTTGGGGGATCTCCAGAATTTGGGTAGGCATAATCTAATCCATTATACCCATTTTCCAAAAATGTATAAAGACCTTTGGAGCGGTAAGACCCAATTCTAGAATTTCCGGTAGTTCCATAACTTACTTTGAGTTTTAAAAAGTCAATCCAATTAGTGTTGTCAAAAAATGTTTCGTTGGTTAAAATCCAAGCTAAGCCAATACCTCCGTTGTAAGCAACATCAGTATCATCACCAAATACCGAACTTTGGTCGCGTCTAAAATTTCCTAAAAAATAATATCGCTTCTTGTAGTTGTAGTTTAATTGCGAGAATAGCGATACGCGAGAATTGTAATTGATGTCATCACTATATGTTTGATTATCATTTGTTTCATCGTCTTCAGTTAGTGGGTTATCATCTCTTATAGCATCGGAAACATTATTAAGAATGTTTGGGTTTACAAAACCTCTACCTGCTGCATAACTAAAATCTGCTTGTTCTTTTGATAATTCGAAACCTATAAGTCCGTCAATTGTGTTGTTTTCGTCCAGTTTTTTATCATATAGGACCTGTCCTTGCCAATTCCATTTAATAGAATTTCGCTTATTAATAACGCGCCTTCCCCAACTAGGGTATTGGGTTCCATTAAGTATAAAAGAGCCACTAGCACGACCACTTTCGTTTTCCCCTGAAAAATATCGGTCCTGGTCTTTGTCTTTCAAATCAACACCGAAAAGTGTTGAAAATTTTAAAGACTGACTTAATTTGTATGAAAAATTAATACTTCCAAATAAGCCATAACTATCGCTTATATTTTTATTTTGTTGAATCGCCGCTAAAGCATTTCCTAAGCCAGTAACACCAACAAATGAATAGCTTCCATCTGTTTCATAAGGGGAGATTGTTGGCGCAAATGCATAACTGTAATAAATGTTTGGAGCATTCTTTTGTATGTAACTTGGGTTTAAAGAAAGGGATATATCAATCTTATCTGAGTTATAGCCTAAATTAATACCAGCATTGAATTGTTTTGTGCTATTTCCTAATTGAGGTTCATCAATTTTTAAATAGGTAAGACTGGTGCGAAAAGAAAGTTTAGAGCCTCCACCAGAAACGTTAAAATTATATTTGTTAAAAATGCCGGTGCCGTTTAATAAATCGAACCAATCTGTATTAACACCATTATAAGGAACAATAGTGACACCTGTGTTAGAAAGATATTCATTTCTTAATTCGTTATACTGGGCGCCATTTAAATACTCTATTTGATTAATGGCACTAGAAATACCCAACTGTGAAGAAAAGCCAAATTTTGTCTTTCCTTTTTTACCTTGCTTGGTGGTTATAATGATAACTCCATTGGCACCGTCTGCTCCATAAATACTTACTGCTGCGGCATCCTTTAAAACGGTAAAGCTTTCAATATTTTCTGGAGATATTTGAGCCAATGGATTTGATAGGTTTTCAGTAAAACTACCACTTCCATCAAAAAAGGAACTGTCAATTCCAGTCTCTTCTGCAATTATAACACCATCAATTATGATTAAAGGTTGTGTAGATGTACCTAAAACTTGGTTTCCTATGGGTGTCAAACTTCCCTGTCCCCGAATATTGATTTTTACTGGCCCACCGATACCCGATGTGTTTTCAATAAGAACTCCAGCTATTTGGCCATCAATCATTTTGTCTATACTTTCAGATGCTTGGTCAACGGCTATATCTTTTGATGTCAAGGTTGAAATACTTCCAACTAATTCTTCTTTAAGTTTTTTAGTGCCATAAGACGAGGTTATTACAACTTCTTTTAAGCTTGAAAAATTTTCATCTAAAAAGATTTCAAAATAATTTCTATTGCCAATGACAACTTCCTTCGTGTTATAACCTAAAAATGATACTAATAACGCCATATTATCAATATCATTTCCTTTTAATAAATAAGTAAATTCACCATCAATATTGGTGATGGCTCCAGCATATTTTCCTTTCAGCAAAAGGGTAGCACCCGCAAGCGGAAAGTTGTCTTTGACACTTATTACTTTTCCTTTAATAAGCCTTTCTTCTTTTTGAGTTGTGGATGCTTTCGTGTTTTCTAATTTTAAATCAGTTAATAAGACCTGATTGTTTTTTATAACATACGATATATCAGAGCCTTGGAATAATTGCTTAAAAACGGTCTCGATCGTGCCTTTATTTATCTTTATGGTTACCTTTTTGTTAGAATTAATTTTTGTGGAATTATAAACAATTCGGTAATTTGTTTGTTGTTCTATGGATTTAAAAACTGTATTTAAGGTTTGATCTTTATAGTTTAATGTTATGGTATTAGCTTGGGCAAATGCCATTACATTAATTAACAGAATACCTAGATTCAATATAACTTTTCTGATAGAGGGGTTTAGATTTAGTTTCATATAAAAATGATTCCTTAATATTTTGGTTTTATTATTTCAATACTGTTTTTATTAATTTCATATTCAAAAGGTGTATCAAGCTTAAATAAATCTAGTATGCTTTCTACACTAGATTCTTTAATTTTAATAGTACCCGTGAAATTTTGTTTAGCCAAAAGAGGGTTATTGTTTTTAATTTTTACACCATAAGAGCGTTCTAGTTTTTTAATAACATGCTCAAAGGGTTCATTTTGAAACATTAGTTCGCCGTAAACCCAAGCTGTATATAATTTTACATCAATATTTTCTATTTCAAACTTTTTAGTATCATTGTTCCAAGCTGATTTTTGGTTGGGTGCTAGTATGGTGTTGTTTTTGTAATTTGTGGATTCTGACATGCGCACTGAACCCTCAACAAGTTCACAGTGAGTTGTTATATCGTCAATATAAGAACTTAAATTGAATTTTGTTCCCAGCACTTCTACATCCACCTGACCAGAATGAACAATAAAGGGATGTTTTTCATCCTTTGACACTTCAAAAAAGGCTTCACCCGTTAAATAAACGTTTCTTGTATTTCCTGATACAAATTGTTCTGGATATTTTAATGTGGAGCCTGCGTTTAAATGAACAATACTAGCGTCTGAAAGAGTCACTTTAAAAGTTTTCCCAAAAGGAATTGTAATTGTATTATAAATAGGTTCTTTTGCTGAAGATTCAATGGGATGATATATAATTTCATTGTTATGCTGTTCTGCAATAATATTTCCATTGGAATCTAAATATTTTTTTTCCCCTTTATCTTTAATTAAATTAATTTTTCCATTGCTCAGTTCTAAAACCACTTCTTTTAAAGGTGATGTTTTAGATTCTGTTAAAACTGAAAAGGTTTTCGATAAAGCAATAGCTATAAATAAAATAGCCGCATATTGCCAAATCCTTAAAGATTTCTTTTTAAAGGTTTTTAAATGATTTTTTTTGAAGCTTTCCCAAGCTAATTCACTTGAAAATTTAGAATTAGAACTTATGATCCATTCTTTTTTTAGGGTGATGAATGTATTTTTATTTTCTTCACTTGCTTCAATCCATCGAAATACAATCGCCACTTCTTCTTCGGTAGCTTCATTATTAAAATACTTATATATTAATTTAAAAATCATCTAGGTTAATTATAATAAGTTTAGTTTATTAGTTCAGAATAATTAAAAAAAAGCAAATACAAAATACTTCTTTTATATAAGTACACGCAACTTTATAAATACCCTAAGTTTTTTATTAAAAATTAGTTAATTAATTAAAATAGTAAGAAAAATGGCGGGAAGATAGTCAAGTAGCTTAACCTTCATTAGTTTTATGGCCTTAGTCATGTGAGCTTCTACAGATTTTAATGAAATATTTAATTCTTTTGCTATTTCTTGATTTTTTTTATTTTCAAAACGTTTTTTTAAAAACACCAACTTTGTTTTTTGCGGTAGTTCTTCTATAGATTTATTTATCAAAATCTTAAGTTCTGATAAGGTCAAAGTATCAAAATTAAGGGATTTTAGTACTTGTATATTTATTTCTCTTTCTTTTTCATTTAAAATGTTATTCTGATATTTATTCTTTACTTTTTCATGTCTGATTGCATTTAAACATTTTGATTTTGCATATGTGTATAGGAAAGAGGTGATACCGTTAACAGTGACGATATTAGTCCTGTTTAGCCATAAATTAAGGAAAGATTCTTGTGTTATACTATTTGCTTCATCATGGTCAAAAAGAAAATGACCACAAAACCCTAATATATTATTGTAATATCTATTAAAGAAAAACTTAAAAGCAACTTCATCACCTTTTTTAAAATTATTAAAATATAGTAATTCGTTATTGATGTCTTCCATTTAAAAAAATTAACGTTTTACTAAGAATAAAATGCTGAAAAGAGGATGTTTATAGTAAAAGTGCAATTTAAGTAAAAACTTTATGTATAAACATTTATTATATTTTATTTAATTAAAGTTTTAATAATAACTGGAGCTAATTTTTAGCACGCTAGATTATGTCTTATCCTGAAGATACGTTAATCAATATTCAATAAAATTTTTATGGGCAATTTTCCCTAAAAATTCTTTTATAGTTGTTATAACTGTTCCTAATGATTTACTTCTATTTTTTTTGATAACTTTGTTCAATTAAAATCAAGTTAAATCAAAGCACAAGTTACCTATACGGTTACCTGTTTTTGAAAATATTTAGTAACTATCTGATTGTTAGTATAATACAGAGCGTTTCGTTGTTCTGTCATGAACTCCGAATGCTCCGGCATTGAATGCCTATTTGGACCAGGTTTACGCTGACTTGCTGGAGTGTCAGAAACAATTACTTTCTGAATTCAAACTGGTAACTGCTCAATCTATTAAGGCGCGATATTTAGGGGAGGACGACGACCAAAAAACGTTATTGGATTTGGTAGGCTACCATAACACCAATATGAAAGCAGTTCTAAAGCATGGAACATTAAAGAACTATTATACTACAGAGCGGTACTTAAAAAGATTCCTAGCGGCAAAAATAAAGTCAAGTGATATTTACTTAAAACAACTTTCCTATGGTTTTATTATTGATTTTGAGCTGTTCCTACGAAAAGGTCCTTCTATTAATAAACGACAACCATTAAAAAATAATGGTGTTATGAAACATTTAGAGCGTCTGAAAAAAATAATGAATCTAGCGCTTAATTTAGAATGGATAGAAAAAGACCCCTTTGTACGTTTCAAACTAAAATTCACTAAACATCAACGTGATTACTTGTCAAAAGTAGAACTACAAAGATTTGAACAATTTTTATTGGATGAAGAAGTTCATAGAAAGACCAGGGATATCTTTGTTTTTTCCTGTTACACGGGATTATCATATACCGATGTCCGGTCTCTTACCGATAATAACATCGTAAGGGGAATAGATGGAGAATATTGGATTTTTACCAAGCGTGAGAAAACAGATCAACCCGTTAAAATTCCACTGTTGGACAAAACACTCAACATTATCAAAAAATACGATAATGTTATAGAAAATAACTCTGGATTATTGCCAGTCTATACAAATCAAAGATTAAATGTCTATTTAAAAGAAATTACAGTTCTACTTGGAATAAATAAGAACATAACCTTTCATTCTGCGCGACATACTTTTGCAACAACCGTAACTCTATCTAACGGTGTCCCCATAGAGACTGTTTCAAAATTATTGGGCCATTCCAAACTTTCAACAATACAGGTTTATGCCAGAGTCATAGAAGAGAAAGTGAGTATAGATATGAAGGCATTAAGGAATAAATTAAATAATTGTATAAATGAAAAGATTAATAAATCTATAGTGGATTTTTAAGTGCCTTAATAAATTTCAGTTGGAATAAGTGGTACTATCAAAAGTTTCATTTTTGAGTTTAATTTGCTATAAATTAGTGTCCTTTTAATGGTGTGCGAAATAGTTGTTTTGATCGATTATTATCGATTTGTAGATATCTTGGGGTATCATGGGATATTTTGTAAACATTGGGTTTAACCTATTAAACAGGTTTTGTTATAACGCTGACTGCGAAAGTTGTTAATACAGTTTCTTAAAAAAATTTCTTCTACAATGTTAATGACATCAAGCTTTTATGAGATGCATGAACTCCTCTAAAACAATAAAATGCTTGTGAACAAACACTTTTTATGCGACGACGTAGAGGGGAATCATAATATGTATGGAATAGTATAATGGAAAAAATTCTCTATTCTATAAATTATAATGGAAAATATTCTCTTATTTAGCACTTAATGCTCTTTTTACTGGAAAATATTCTTTTTACCATTTTTCACATACAAATTGAAAACACACATTATAATGGAAAATATTCTCCAAAAGATATATTATAATGGAAAATATTCTCTATATTTACATTATAAAGCAGTTTAAATGGAAAAAATTCTCCCAATACATGTTCAAGAAATTATTTTCTCTTCAAGTGATAAAAGCTTAAGTAAGCAGATTTCTAAATTAGTGAAAAATGGAGAAATAAAAAAAATTGCGCCTCGCATCTATACGTCTAATTTCACAGATGAACCAGAAGAAATTATTAAAAGAAATATTTTTAAAATTATAGGGACACAATATCCGAATTCAGTATTAAGCCACAGATCTGCATTAGAATTTAAGCCTACAACAGCAGGTCACATTTTTGTTACATATACATATACAAAAAAAATTAAATTACCTGGAATTACAATCCGTTTTATGGAGGGAAAAGGTCCAATAGAAGGTGATAACCCTTTTTCTGGAGAATTATTTGTTTCACAACAAGAAAGAGCATTTCTTGAAAATTTGCAAGTTTCAAGGCAACCAGGCCCTAAATCCAAAACATTAACACTACCTGAAATTGAAGCTAAATTAGAGCAAATAGTTCGCATAAATGGTGAGGATGGAATAAATCAAATTAGAGATAATGCAAGAATAATTGCTGAAAAACTTGGAATGCAAAGCGAATTCGCGAAATTAAATAGGCTAATCAGTGCATTATTGACAACTAAACCATCAAAAATATTAACTTCTCCAATAGCGATGGCGAGAGCTTTTGGTAATCCTTATGATCCAGCTAGAATTGAACTATTTGAAATTTTGTTTAAGTACCTCAAACAAAATCAATTTAAGAATATTCCGGAAATAAATACGAACAAAACAGCATTCAAAAATTTTGCTTTTTTTGAAGCCTATTTTTCAAATTATATTGAAGGAACAATTTTCGAATTAGAAGAAGCAAAAAAAATTATTAAAACAGAAACTCCAATTGCTAACAGAGATGAAGATTCCCATGATGTTTTAGGGACATATAGAATAGTTAGTAATTTAAAAGAAATGAATCAAACCCCTGCAACACATGAAGAACTTTTAAAAATACTGCAATATAGACATCACATTCTTTTAGAATCTAGAAAATCAAAAAATCCAGGTCAATTTAAAGACAAAAACAATAGAGCAGGTGATACGCATTTTGTTGATTTTAATTTGGTAAGAGGGACTCTTATTAAGGGATTTGATTATTATAGGGCATTAAGCAACCCTTTTGCAAAAGCGGCATATACAATGTTTATGATAAGTGAGATTCATCCATTTCTAGATGGCAATGGGAGAATAGCAAGAGTAATGATGAATGCCGAACTTGTAAAGGCAAAACAAACGAAAATAATTATACCAACGGTATATCGTGATGATTATTTAGGAGCATTGAGACGTTTATCAAGACAGAAAGACCCGGTTGTATACGTAAATATGTTACAAAGAGCTCAAGAATTCAGTTCAACTATAAAAGCAAATGATATGAACGAAGCAGAAATACATTTAGAAGCATGCAATGCTTTCAAGGAGCACGATATGGCTATTCTTAAAATTATTAAACAAGACTAAAGGCTTGACGATACTCTAATATATTTAAGTTGTTGGTTTATACCTGTAGTGGATAGGGTGGGCATAGTATAAAACCCACAGCGGATAAAAGTGAGCATAGCAATAATTATTAAGAATCCTTTTAACAGCTTAGACTGAAAAGAGTTTTTATGTGGCTCAAAAAATTCCGTTTTCAATGGTTCACTTCAACCGTTTTTTGCACTAAATACTCTCTATTGAAAAATCCAAATTAGTTTGAAGACGTACAATATAATATAAAAAAACCAATAATATTTCAAAAAGTATTATTGGTTTTTTTGTGTTTTACAAAAATAATGGTAATGTGTTTCTTGTGGTTGAGCGATTAATGGTATCGGTTTTGTGTATGATTAGTAGCATGTTGCACGCGACTTCACTTTAATACCGAGATGAAATACAAACGGTCTAGAAACTTTGATATTTTGCAATACCCTTGCCATTACTTATATAAAATGTTAGAAGAGGTATTATTCTAAATCTATAATTATCTTCATTGCTTTTTCTTTAGAAGCATTCAAAAACACATCATAGGCCTTTTCAATTTCGGAAAATTTATAATAATGGGTAATCAATTTTTTTACAGGTAACTTATCGGCTGCAACTGATTTGATAAGCATTGGGGTGGTGTTTGTATTGACAAGTCCAGTGGTTATTGTAAGGTTTTTTATCCATAGTTCTTGAATTTCAAAATCTACTTTTACTCCATGTACCCCCACATTGGCAATATTTCCTCCTGGTTTTACTATTTTTTGGCAAATATTCCAAGTGGCTGGAACACCTACGGCTTCTATAGCTACATCAACACCATCTTCACCAACAATTTTCTTAATTTCTTCTAAAACATTTTGACTACCCGAATTAATAACATGAGTAGCTCCTAATTCTTTAGACAGTTCTAATCTATTATCATCCAAATCAATCATAATAATGATGGCAGGTGAATAAAATTGAGCCGTTAAAAGAGCAGACATTCCTACAGGTCCCGCCCCAACAATTGCGATGGCGTCACCTGGTTTAACATTTCCGTACTGAACACCTATTTCGTGTCCTGTTGGTAAAATATCGCTTATCATTACTGCTACATCATCATGGATGGTATCAGGTATTTTGTAAAGGCTATTGTTTGCATGTGGAATTCTTACATATTCAGCCTGTACACCATCTATCATGTGTCCTAAAATCCATCCACCATCTTTACAATGCGAGTAGAGTTGTTTTTTACAGTACTCACATGATCCACAAGAAGATATGCAGGAAATAATAACTTTATCTCCTACTTTGAATTGACTTACGCTGCTTCCTACTTCTTCAACAATACCAACGCCCTCGTGTCCAAGAATAATACCGTCTTTCATATAAAGGTTTTTACCTTTATAAATTCCGATATCTGTACCACAAATGGTGGTCTTTGTAACTCGTACAATTGCATCTGAAGACTTAATAATAGATGGTTTTGGTTTTTCTTCCAACGCGATATTGTGATCACCATGATAAACTAATGCTTTCATAAAATTCGATTTTGAAATTAATAATTCGGATAACTCGTTATATGTTGAATAAATGTTCCACTATAAATTATCAAATAAAGGATAATAAGAATATTTATTCCATAAATCGATTTTAAAAATAATCAATTGATTGAACGTATTTTATGACAAATGTTAGGTTTTGAAAACCAATCACATTACTTACAATACTATAAATTATCTAAGGAAGAATGTTACAGGATGCCATATTAGAAATATCTAAAACTATCCAGCATACTTATACAAACTATGCCCGTATTTAAAACTCCACAATAAATTACAAAGCAACCTTTAAAAGGGTTATTTCGTCTTTGTAAAATGTCATTTGAAATAAATATTTAGAAATATTAAATATTTTGTTGTTATTTGCCCGCCATAACCAAAAGGTTTCTATTTATCTCTTCTCAACTAAAAATCGGGCCGATTTAAGTTAAGGCTTTTTATAAAAAATCAACTTAATGAAAAGAATTTATTTACTATGCTTTGCTATTGTTTTTGTTTGTTTTTCTTGTGAAACTAAATTGGAAGGCAGTGGCGATATGCCCATCGATGCTGATGGCGATGGCTATTTTGATGTTTCAGAGATAATATATCCAGGGGCAGACTGTGACGACACGAATCCAAATATAAACCCAGGAGCAACCGAAATACTGTTTAATGGTATTGATGACGATTGTAATCCCTTAACATTAGATGATGATGAAGATGGCGATGGTTTTGGTGTTAATGATGATTGTGATAATACCAATGCAGAAGTAAATCCAGACGCCATAGAAATACAATACAATGGTATTGATGATGACTGTAATACATTAACTTTGGATGATGATTTAGATGGTGACGGGTATACAAATGATTTAGACTGCAATGAAATGGACGCCAACATAAACCCAGGCATGACTGAAATACCTTATAATGGTATTGATGATGACTGTGACCCCTTAACCTTAGACAATGATTTAGATGGGGATGGCTATAATAATGATGTAGATTGTGATGATACAAATGCTGATGTTAATCCAGGGGCTGAAGAAATTTTTACGGATGACATCGACAACAATTGTAATGGAGTTGTAGGATATATTGAATATGAAAGCTCACCATGCTCTGGATGCCAATCAGGATCGGGCAATTATTATAAAGAAGGAGGAAGAAGTGGCAGACAATGTACAGATTTTGATTCGCTTGAAGAAGCACTGGCCGCAGGATATTCTCCTTGTTATGGCGCTCCTGTTTATATAGACTAATAATTTCCAGAAGAAATGGAGCAATTGAGCAAATATGCAATTAAAAAGACATATTTAAGAGCATTTCAGACTACGTTCGGTGGGTTTGGACTTTTAGTTATTTATCCATTTACAAAACTCCTCATTTATTGGGGAGTTTTTTTGTTTATTCAATAGTGACGTTCGCAGAATATTTATCTAAACTATGTCCGTGTTTAAAACTTCTTAGTTCTGTTATGGTGTTATGTTCAGCATCATAAAGAACTCTAATGATAAAAGTTAGATTTATTCTTTTTAAGAAGTCGTGTTTCTATAATAGTTAATCTGTCTAATATTGATAAACATATTTTTTTTTCAGTGTAATCAGTTATTTCAAAACTTTCGTAATATTCAAAATCTTCAAGTTCATCTTCATGCATTATAGGTTTCAACGGTTGCATTCTCGAAATCGTTTCTTTTTTCAATTCCTTTAATTCAAGTATGTGTTTACTATTCATTTACTAATATTTCATTTTACTTTTAAACATAATCGGTTTTATAATTTTGGATCATATTTATCTAATAATGTACCTGTTTTAAAACTTCTTATTTCTGTGATGGTGTTATGTACAGCATCATAAACAACCTCAATAAAGAACTTATCAATAGCAAAACAGTTAATCTTTGGTAATGTAGTTGTCTAATATATTAAACTCGTACAAGGTCATTTTTTCATAAGTAGTCGAAAACCAAGCAATTACTTATACATGATGAAAACTTTGTTTTAAAATCAGCTTAAAATAGCTT
>Ga0102814_10001873_pt1 | contig 14518 bp, 13 predicted proteins | sample ColrivemetaGS741_FD_79112 | JGI IMG/M metagenome (GOLD analysis project Ga0102814, IMG submission 79112) | Estuarine microbial communities from the Columbia River estuary - Flood tide ETM metaG S.741 | ecosystem: Environmental > Aquatic > Marine > Intertidal zone > Estuary | place: USA... | reverse complement strand
GGTAATTTGATTTTTTCAAACCATCTTCCAGCATATAATCCAAACAATAAAATAACTCCTAAAACCAATAAACTCTGATACGAAGTTGATTCCCCTGCACTACTTAATAAATTAAAATACAAAATTGTCATCTTCTTTCCTATTTAATATATAACACTTTTCTCGCAAAAACAATTATACTCCTGTGTATATATTAATTCAAGAAGAAAAGAAAAAAAGAGCTTACATTTGTAAGCATCTTTATTTTTTAGTTCCATCCAACTTTTGCTGCATCAATTTCACCAGCTCTATTAAGTGCTGATTTTACCACTATTAAGCCAAGAACTTCATAAATTACAGTTGCTGCTAAGACAATTGTCATTATATCTGAACCAATAGATTCAAATCCAACAATTGTTTCAAATCTTTGATCTGCTGTAATTGCCATGTCAATTGCAACACCAGCTTGCGGTATTAGTGTAAATCCTAGATATTTTACAACTGTAGGTGGAGCGTGAACGGCTTTTGCACTGAAATACGCACCTGATATTTTACCAACAACACGCACAACGATGTAAATGACTCCAATTGCTCCAATTGCAATTAAGTTTTTGAGTTCTAATTCTGCACCTGCTATAGTGAAAAATGCTAGCATAATTGGTGCAATAAATAAGTCTGAAGATTTGGTCAAGCGATGTTCAAATGATTCCTCAACCGTATTGGCTAATACAACACCAATTGTCATAGGTAATAAGATTGCTGAAGCATGTACTTCTTGCCCAATCCCAATACCAGCAAATACAATACCAATAATTATCATTAAGAGAACTTTATCAGCATCTCGATTATATCTTCGAACAAAGAAACTAAGTATATATCCAAGTGCTGCTCCTATAGAAAGTGATAAGAGAATTTCTTTTGCTGGTTCCCATAACATATGCACTATTGTCATTTCGACAGCACCATCAATAGGCAATAAAGCTGTACCAAAAGATAACATAACTGCAAACAACATTATACCAATTGCATCATCTAAAGCTACTAGTGGTAATAACACGTCTGTAACTGGACCTTTTGTGCGGTAGTTCTTTACCACAGCAACAATAGGGCCAGGTGCAGTCGCTGTCGCTATTGCTCCTAATATTAATCCATATGTCCAAACATATTTGTCATTTGTCAAAGTCATGTATGCAACAATTGCTAAACAGACTAACACAGCAGTTGAAAATGCTTGAGCAAGTGTTATTATAGCAACTTGTTTTCCAGTTTTTTTAAGCTTAGCAAATTTTAACTCAAGTCCAATAGTGTAACCTATAAAACCGATAGCAACTTGCCTAATAACTGTAAAATTATGAACCATTTCACCAGATAATATACCTAAGACACTTGGTCCTATTAGAATACCCATTAAAATATAACCTGTAACTTTTGGGAAATTTAGTTTTTCAATTAGTTTCCCACCAATTAAGGCAAGTAGAATCATAATTCCTACGTTAAAAATATTATTTGCATGTAGTAAATCAATTACATTTGTTTGTTCCGCACTAACACTAAGTAAAGTTATCATCATCTATCCTCTCTTCTTCTTAAGTTGAGTGAATAGTTTTACAAATTCTTCTTTTACAACTGCTTTTGAATAAAATTTCCCAGAACCGATGTTTATATCAAGTGATTTTGCTAATTTAACATGTTCAGCATTGGCAATACCAGTTGAAACTATTGTTAAATCAAACTTTTTACCAATATCTGACATAAACTTGTAAATACTATACATTTTCATATATTCTTGATCAGTGTCCATTTTCATTAACAAACACTCTCCAAGTTTTAAAATGTCAACTTTTAAATCTGCTAAATATGTTAATGATGAGTTATTGTTAGTATATTCATCTAATGCAATCAAAAACCCTGCTGAGTGAAGCTCTTTTACTTTTTCATAAGCCTCATCATCAGTTATATAGTTTTCTCTTATTTCTATTATAAAATCACTAGCGCTACATCCATTACTATATAGAATTTCTAGTAACTTGCTAGTTTTTACATGTATTAGTGTATATGATGAGAAGTTCAAAGAAGCTTTAAATCTAGAAGATAATTTAATTGTTTTATCATTTTTCAACTCAACAAAAAATCTTACGGCTTCTTGAAACATATACATTTCAATCGCATATATTAATCCTGTCCATTCAGCAATCTCTAAGAATTTTTGAGGTTTCAGTACTTTCCCATTTAAATTCCATCTAGATACAGCTTCAAAGCCAATAATTTTGTTTGTGAACGTATCAACAAAAGGTTGAAATTTAGGGAAAAACTCTTTTCTTCTAACCGCTTGGAAAATATGTTGTTCTATTTCTTTTTTCTCCAAGTAGTAATCCTTCATACTTTGATCTGCAAAAATAAGAGTATTTTTTCTCTTTCGCTTTTCTATATTTATTGAAAACTTCATAAACTTAACCAAATCTTCTAAGGTATCACCCTTAAAGTCATCGTAATCTAAAACACAAACACTAGCTTTTATGATATAGCTACTTCCATTTCTTTTAACCGGTTGCTTTAGGATTTTAGAAAGTTCTGAAGGCTCACAAATAATGTGGCTTTCTGTAGTTAATAAAAATTGGTCCGCACCAATCTTATAAACATCAGAATTTCCACAATAATCAACCAAAGTTTTTGCAACCTCAAATATTATTCCATCAACAGCTTCATTACCAAAAATAGCGTTCATAGTACTAGAATCATCAATATCAACATAAATAAAATGAACATTATCTAAGGGCTTTTTTTCAAACGCTTCATATAACCCATGCAAGTTCTTTAATCCTGTTAAGTCATCTAAATAAGCAAATTTCTCTAATAAGTCTTTGTTTTTAATCAAGTATAACCCTCCTCGTATAATTTATTATTAAAACTATTATATCAAGAAAAGGCTTTCAAATCAAAATAAATAAAAAGCAACCACAAGGTTGCTTTAAATTTCATTATGGTGCGGATGACAGGAATTGAACCTGCACTCCTAAGAACTAGAGCCTAAATCTAGCGCGTCTGCCAGTTCCGCCACATCCGCAAATAATGGCTGGGCTAGAAGGATTCGAACCTTCGATCACGGAGTCAAAGTCCATTGCCTTAACCACTTGGCCATAGCCCAGTATGGGGCGACTGATGGGGATCGAACCCACGAATGCCGGCGCCACAAGCCGGTGTGTTAACCACTTCACCACAATCGCCATCTCTAAAAAATGAGACTATATACATTTTATTCAAAACAGTATCAATTGTCAAGCAATATTTTAATATTAAGGAAATAAACAACTTATGCACTTTACTTAAAATTAAATAGTGTTTTTTATAATGTTACTTGGATTATTTTTTTAAATCTAGTATAATGATTAGTTGTGAAGGTCGTGATTATTTATGAAACAAAAAATGAACAACTCAGGAAAGCTATTTGGAATTGTTTTCCTATCTATTTTATACTTGGAAATATTATTTAAAATAAGGCTTTTTGAATCTGTTTCATTCAACATGGAACTGTTCAGAATTGTCCTATTCTCATTTTCATATTCACTTATGATTATGTTTTTCTTAATGTTCTTTGGTAAGAAAACTGTATTTATATTATTAATGGTGTTTTTATCTTTTGTAACATTTGCTTTTTTAAACCAAGAAATTTATTCATCTATAGTAAATCAATTTTACAGTGTTACCGTCGCTGGTGATTTTACTTTAGGTTTATCTTTTATAAACAAGTATTTCGAGTCCCTAAGATTCTCACAGATAACTTATTTATTACCTATAGTAACCATTTTGCTATTAAGAAATCTGGAAAAGATTTCATTTGATGTTATGTACACAAATATTAAACATCCATTGATTATCATTTCAACAATGACTATAGCTTTCTTCTTATCATTACAAAGTATTGACGAAAGAATTGAAGAAGGTATTGATGAAAGTATTGCATTTAGTGATATGGATTTGTATACATTTATGTTTAATCCTCAAGTTGCACTTAAGAAATTCGGATTATTAACGTATACTCAACGTGATTTCTTTAGTTTGTTTAGAGTAGATCCTTTAACTCCTCAAGATTACGAAGTATTGCTTGATAAATATCTCGCAGAAAAGAAAGTACCACCTTTATCAGGTAATAATGAATACACTGGTATTTACGAAGATAAAAACTTTATCTTAATTATGGCTGAAAGTCTTGATACTTATGCTATAGATGACATGATTACACCAACGTTGTATCAATTCGCACAAGAGTCTGCCTATTTCGAGAATTTCTTCTCTCCTTTATATTATAGAAGTACAGCAGATACTGAATTTTTGGTTCAAACATCATTTTATCCAAACAAGAATGTTACATTGAGTATGACAGAATATATAGATAACTATTTCCCATACACTTTACCAAAATTATTTAAAGCGACAAATAAGAGTTATCAAACATACTCATACCACAACTATACAGACTACTTCTATCCTAGAACTCAGTTTCATATAGAAACGCTTGGATACGACAACTATAAAGGTGCTGCTACTGAGTTTCCAATTGATCCGAGTGATGATTACTATATCTCTACAGAAACAGATTCTAAAGGAAATGAAGTAGATATATATTATGCTGGTCTTGGGTTATTACCTGAACCTGTTGGAATTGTAAACAATCATAACTGGCAGTCAGATGTTGCTTTGTTTGAAAGATCACTTCCTGATTTTATAAACAATAATGGAAAATTCTTTGCTAATTATATCACTGTTTCCGGACACTTCAGATATTCAAAGGATCACGAAGTTGGGATGCTACATTACCAATGGGTTATTGATCAGTTTGAAGCAAATGATGATAGAGATACCCCTGATGATAGTATTATTTACTATCTTGCCGCAAATAAAGAATTTGATTTGGCTCTAGATGAGTTAAAAACATCTTTAATTGAAGCAGGACAATGGGACAATACAGTTATTATGATTTTTGGAGATCATTACGCATACGCAATTGATGATGAAGTAATTTGGGATTATGATGAAAACAAAGTCGAAGGTGATTTAGATTCAGAGCTTAGATTACATAATGTTCCTATGATGATTTGTGTTGGTGATGGTACTACTACTGAGACAGCAAATTGTAGTGGTGGAGACGATAATATCTTACAAGGAACGATATCTAATTATATGTCTACTATCGATATTATTCCTACAGTTGCAAATTTATTCAATTTACCTTTAGATGATTATAGATTGGTGTTTGGTGAAGATGCGCTTAGTACAGATAAAAACATTGTTCGATTTGCTGATATGAGCTTTATCAGTAAAGATTTCAGTTATGATTCATTGAGTGAGAAGTATGCATTGAAGAATGGATTTATCAGTGACTCATTATTCTTTAAAACGTACTATTATAATATCGTAAACGAATATGAGTATAACTTAAACATGCTTAATCTAGATTATTTTAGAGATCAAGAAGATGTAGATAATTAAAAAAGTAACCAATTGGTTACTTTTTATTTTTTCACTAATGTTTCATAAATTTTTAAAATGTTTTTTGCATATTTATCAGCTGCAAAGCTTTCAATAGATTTGCTTGAATTGGCAGTTATCTCATCTAACAGAACCTTGTTATCATAAATCTTAGAAAATAAACCTAAAAATTCTTCATCATTTTTGAAACTAAATCCATTAATATTGTTTTTAATAACACCTTCAAGATTATCATCATATTTAACCAGCAGTGGTACACCTGAAGCAAGAGCTTCTATATATGTTAATCCTTGTGTTTCAGTAGTACTAAAATTAACGAATAAATCTGCGATTTGGTAGTATGATGCGACTTCATCTGGAGATACCATTCCTACAAAATATACTGAATCTGATAGTCCTAAGTGTTCCACTTTTTTTGTGAAGTAATCTCCATCAGGTCCTCCACCAACTAAAACCAACTTGGTTTCAGGGTATTTACTATGTACTTTTTTGAATTCAGTTAATAAATCTACTATACTTTTCTCTCTAGATAACCTTCCTAAGAATAAAAGTACGAAATCTGAAGATGTTAAACCAATTTTTAATTTCATTTCAACTATTTCAGATTGCTTAAAGTTGATTCTTCTAAACTTTTCTAAATAAATTCCTGTAGGGACGATATGACTATCTTTTTTATATCCATATTCTTGAAACTTTCTTTTTACCTTAATCGTTGGAAAGACCACTTCATTTGCTGAATTAGCAAAACGTTTACTGTATGATTTTGAAAATTGTCTTAAAGTCGCTTTAAATACTGGAGTTACAAAATGAATATAATCCTCATACATTGTGTGGTACGTATGAACAATTGGAATTTTGTGTTTTTTGGCAAATTTTCTTCCAAGACGACCCATAGTAAATTCTGTGTGAATATGAACCAAGTCCAAATTTAATTGAACCAATTCATTTATTTTTTTTCTAGTAACTTTTGCAATTGAATATTCTTTTAAGCCCTTCATAGGAAGAGATGTTCCTTGAATTCGTATAACGAATTTTTCTTGTGTTTCATTTGGATGATTGAACGTAATTATATATACTTCATGTCCAAGCTTTCTTAACTCAGTCGACAGTGTCTTAATAGAAGTAGAAACACCACTAATAATCGGGAAATACGCGTCAGTAAAGATTCCTATTTTCATTTTCTCACCTTCATTTGTTATACTTTCATATTTTTAAAGATATTATAATAGATGCTAAACAAGCAAAAAACAGCAAATGTATGAACTATTATAAACAACATTACATGTGCATTTGGAACCAAAAGCCCAAATACTGATTGATCTGCTAAATAGAAATAATCAGATCCTAAAACATAATTAATAGGAATGAATATTGTTAATATGGCAAAAACTACTCCTGTTATAATAAATAAATCTTTTCTAACTGGTTTATATCCTTCATAAACAAGTAAGAAAAACGGAGTTATTGATAATAAATAGTGATCAATATAAAATGTTTCTGTTAGATTTGCTACATTTGACATTGGTCCATTTGGATATAAAATACCGGCAAACCCAGTTGCACCCCAATAAAATAGAAACGAGGCAACTCTTTTATCTTTTGTAATAACATAATATAGTAACACAACAACACTTAATCTGCATATATAAAATGGTAGATTTTCAGTTAATAGGAAGTCTCCACGTAAATACACAACAAAGTATCTTGCTATTTGAGTCCAAATAAGTAGTATGGTTACTATAATATAAATTAATTTCTTATGTTTTCTAATAAAGTCTTTTTTAGTAAATATCGCATATATTGAAAATATTGTAAGCCCTAAAAAAAAGAAATAGACTATATATGGATTAATAAAATCAAAGTATAACATATAATCACCTCGTAGTATTATTGCATAAGTAATTATATCATAATTTTATGATAAAATCAGCGTGTTTTTTAATCTGATAATTGTCAAAATATTGATTTTCTAGTGGTATCCACTCTTCAAGCCATCTTTGTAACATTTTATCTCCATTTCTGGATTTTATTCTTGATATTTGTTCTTTTGAATCAACTTCCATAAAAACCATTAAATCATAATAACCTCTAAAAATAGGGTTTTGTGAATATACACCCTCAATTATAATTAAATTATTTACTTTTAACTTTGTACCACTTTGTAATACTTGAGTCTTACAATTAAATGGATTTGAAGTAATGAATTCTTCTGATAAGTGATCAAATACTTCTAATTTTAACCTTGAATAATCCAGATTCCATCCTGGTTCTTTTTTTGTAACCTTTTTGTCGTTTTCGGATAAAAAGTAATCATCAGTTCGTATTAATAATCCATTGTATTTTTCAGCTAGCAACCTACCAAAAGTAGATTTTCCTGAAGCGCTAGGACCATCAATACTGATAATTACTCTGCTTTTGTTTTGAAGTAACTTTTCTAACTCTTTTTGTATTTTCATTTCTATCACCTATTTCTATTTTATCATAATTCAAATTTTATTCATTTATCTTATTGATTTTGTTATAATTTTTATAAGGTGGTGATTTTATGAGCAAAGTTGTCGTATTAAAATGTACTGAATATGATGTGAATGATGTGTATGAAAAAATAAAATGGGGTGTTGATCAATTAGGTGGATTAGAATCTATTATACCAAAATCAAAAAAAGTATTACTAAAACCTAATATGTTGGTAGGAATAGACCCTAAAAACGCCGCTACCACACATCCAGTAGTATTTGAAGCAACGCTAAAGTTATTCTTAGAAAATGATTACAAGGTAAAATACGGTGATTCTCCAGGTTTTGGAAATCCAGAAAAAGTTGCAGCAAAAACTGGTTTGAAAGCAGTTGGGGATAAATATAATATAGAACAAGCTGATTTTTCTAACGGGCAAACAGTTAGTCTTCCAGACGCAGTTCTATGTAAACAGTTTGAAATAGCTAATGGTGTATTAGAAACAGATGCAATTGTCAATTTACCAAAGATGAAGGCTCATGCTTTACAAAGAATTACTGGAGCTATAAAAAATCCATTTGGTTGTGTTGTTGGTTTTAACAAAGGACTAATGCATTCTAGATTTACCAATGCATATAATTTTGCTGAAATGTTAATTGATCTTGATAATTATTTAAAAGTTGATTTGCATATCATGGATGGTATAGTTGCTATGGAAGGTAACGGTCCAAGAAATGGAAATCCTATAAATATGAATGTAATCCTCATTTCAACAGATCCTGTAGCTTTAGATACAGTTTTTTGCAAACTTGTAGATGTCAATCACAATATTATACCAACTATCACATACGCAAAAAAATATGGACTAGGTGACTATGATAATATTGAGCTAATTGGAGACGATTTAGAGCCCTTAATCAACAAAAACTTTGATATTGACAAGAATACACTTAAAAAAGAAGATTCTTCATCGTTATCTTTTTTAAGAAAAAGAGTAATCAGAAGACCATATATTATCGAGGTTGATTGTAAGAAATGTGGAGTATGTGTTGAGGTTTGCCCACTTGAAGAAAAAGCAATAACCTTCATAGATGGAGATAAAACCAAACCACCAAAATATGACTACACTAAATGCATAAGATGTTATTGCTGTCAGGAAATGTGTCCATATCATGTAATTGAAGTAAAGACTCCTATTATTGGTAAAGTACTGTATGGTTTAAAAATTATAAAATAAAAAAGCGCAATGCGCTTTTTTTTATTCTGCAAACCAGCTTAATCCATATCCTTTTTTTCCTACATGTATACTGAATACAGGACCAAGATAATCTGTAAATGTTATTTTTGCTTTGGGAAAATGTTCCTCAATTTCTCCCTTTAACACCAATCCACTTTCAGGTGAACTAGTTTCTGTGATATAAAACGTTATGTTTTCATATCCATTTGATTCTTTTTTAATTGTTTCAAGGAAGTAGTTATGTACTTTTTTATAACTTCTTTCTTTCTTATCAAGTTTTAATTTTCCATCAACAACTTTGATAATTGGTTTCACTCTTAAAACTGTCCCAATCATAGCTTGAGTAGCGGTTAATCGTCCACCTTTAGCAAGTGAAAATAAATTTTCTACTGTAAACATTTGGCCACTAGTACCAATGATTTTAGTGATTCTAGTTACGATTTCTTCTTCTGTTTTCCCTGAATTAATCATATCTATCAATTCAATCCCAATCATTTCAGTTCCAAAAGCAGCAAGCATAGTATCAAAAACATGGACATTATTTGGTTCTTCTAACATGTTTTTTGCTATAAGTGCACTTTGATATGTCCCACTAATATTTTTAGAAAGTGTAACTACAAATATTTTTTTGATTCCTTGATTGATTAATTCTTCGTAAGCATTTAAAAACTCACCTGGAGCAGGTTGGCTAGTTGTAAAGCTAGCTCCTTTATCTTGCATGTCAAAAACAAACTTATTATCAATATCTAACTCTCGATAACTTTCTGTGCCAGCTACGACGTTCAATGAAGCAACTTTTACATTGTTTTCTTCTAATATTTTTTTATTTATATAAACTGTACTATCAAAAACTATCCCAAATTTATTCATAGTATTACTCCCAACACCACGCAACACCGTATCCTTTTGGTCCGATATGAACACTAAATACAGGTCCGATATAATCATTAAATGTTATTGCAGCATCTTTAAATGCTTCTTTTACCATATCAACTATTTGATTTGCTTGTTCTAAATTATTCTTACTTTGTACTCTTACGAATAATTTTTTATATCCTTTTGTTGTTGATTTCATCAACTCTAACATTTCTGCTATTACTTTTTTATGTGATCTTGCCGATTTATAAATTAATAACTTCCCATCTTCCATATTAAGAATAGGTTTTACTCTTAATACCGTTCCAATAGCAGCTTTTGTCTTTGATACTCGACCAGATTTAAATAAACTGATTAAGTCCTCAACAGTTATAGCTAAGTGTGAATTGCTATTAAGTTTAGTAACCTGAGTAATGATATCCTCAAACTCTGTATCTAATACCATTAAATCATAAATTCTTTCAATTAACATTTCATTACCAAAAGCAGCCATTTTAGATTCAAATACATGAACTTTTGATTGATCTTCTAACATATTTTGAGCTAATTTCGCACTTTGATAAGTCCCGCTTAATGGCTTACTTAGAGTTACAACAAATATTCTCTCATATCCTTTTTTTAGTAAATCCTCATATATTTCAAGAAATTCACCAGGTGCTGGTTGACTTGTAGTTAATCTATGTCCACTATTTATTTTATCTCTAACAAACTTATTATCTACATCTAACTCTTTAAATGATTGATCTTTATCTATGATATTCAAACTTGCTTGATAAATATCAAATTTTTTCAAATCCTCTTTTGAAAAATATGCTGTACTATCTGTTACTATACCGTATTTTTTCATAATAAATTCTCCTTTTTTTTAGCCTAATAACCCTACATATATACTAATGAAGTGAAATACACTTCCCCCTAATACAAATAAATGCCAAACAAAGTGTTGATATTTAAACTTTGAAATATAAAACAAAACACCAACAGTGTAGCTAATACCCCCTAAAAATACAAAGATAAAATTACTACCAAATCCTGATACTACATCCTTATATATAAGTAGTATACTCCAACCCATAACCAAATATAAAACAAGATGCACTGCCTGAAACTTATGGATCCATATTGATTTCATCACAATTCCAATAATTGTTATTATCCATAATGCAATTAATAGTGCATATGCTCTTGGTGTTCCAACTAATAAAACTAAGAAAGGTGTATATGTCCCTGTTATAAGCAAAAATATGCTTGAATGGTCTAATCTTTGGAAAACAGTATACACTCTTTTCATTTTTTCTGGAAATGAATGAAACAAAGTACTTGATGTATAAAGTATAATCAATGAACTACCAAACGCAATACTACATAATATTTGTACAATACCCTCAGCCTTAATCAGCATAAGAACCAGAGCTGTAATAGCAAATGCCATACCAATTCCATGAGAAATAGCGTTTGCGATGAGTTCTCCTAATGTTGTTTTTTTCATGATGTCACCCTCTTTTATAAAATTACTCTACCACACATAATAATTTATCAAAAAGTACTCTATCTGTCAAGGTAATTATGTGACAAATAAAAAAAGCCTAAGTTAATAGACTTTTCATTGATCAAAAAAATGCTTAAGTTGTTTTATGTCAGTTTTAGAGAACACATATTTTGGATCCTCTTGCATTTCAGTAATTTGTTTATATAATCTATTAATTTTAGAATTTTCAAGCATGTGGTCAACTTTTTGACACATCTGAACAAAAGTAAAATACCAAAGCTTATAATCATCGAATTTTCCAAATGATTTTACACTTTTATTCTTCATACTCCATGGTTTTAATCCAGCAAAATGGATTCCTTTAATATACTCTATTGCTGGGTAACCATTAAAAGAAGAATACTTCAAATCCATATTCGTCCATAACCCACTAAGTTTATCTGTTATATATTGCATCTCAGGCCAATTATAAGAACTAATTTCTTTTTGGATTGATTCATCCGCTAAATCTTTCATTATTGAATTGTATTGTTCCATCGATGGATGAAATAAATACAACGAAGCATTTACACCCATATTTTCTTTATCAGTTTTTATCCTATCAGTAATCATTTTAGGTATCAATGTTCCATGTGGAACATCACGGTAAACTTCATGCCAAATCCAGTTTCCAATACTATAAACAGTATCTGGGATGGTATAAATACCCTTTTCATTATACTCCATACAGTATTCTTTTTTCTCATTAATGATACCAGCTGGTGCATTTAAATCAAATAGTGAATCATAGTCATATAGTGGTAAAAGATCACAATCAGCTATGATTATTTTATTATAATCCTTTTTTAAATCTCCATCAGATCCTAATCTGAATGCGTTAAATCTAGAAAATAAAAAAGGTCTATCCTGTCTTTCATGTCTTCTCTCATGAGGAACAAAGACTTCAGGCATCGTAATAACATCGTCATATACGAGTTTTAATGTAGTTCTTGCATTATCAGTAATGTTTTCTGAAACAATGCATACCAAATCAGCTGTAGTTCGTTGTAGCCTAAGGGCATATGCAAATACTAATGCTCCTGGCAAGTAAGAATCGTTTCTTATAATAAATGTTACAAATGCGTTTTTACTCATAATATCAAACCTAATTTCTTATATTACTTTTTTTTAGTTCATATTTATTATACAATAAATTAGAGAATAGTGGTGATTAAAATGGATAAAAGACAATTATACATCGAAAGAAAAAAAGAGGAAGCAGATAAAGAAGGAGTTCTTTGTGTCTGCAAACTTGTCACAGAACGTAAAATACGTAAAGTAGTGCAATCAGGTAGAAGACGATTTGTATCTGTTAAGCAGGCAACTGATGCTGGAAGTGGATGTGGTCTTTGTCAACCATTTGTCGAAGATGTTATCGCTGATGAATTAAAAAAATAAAAACGCAAATTAAATTGCGTTTTTTTTATAACCTATTGTGTACTTTAAATAAAATTGAATCTTTTATTTCCAATGCTTCTTCTAAATATTCGTTTGTTTTTGTTGTATATTTTTCTACAACTTCTTGATCAGAAATACCTGGAATATTAATTTTAACATTTAATAATGCACCTTCTAATCCAGCATAGATCATTAATGCTGCCACAGCTAAATCTGACAGTGTATTTTTATTACCATATGCTAGTACATAATCTAATTGTCTTAATGCTACAATTGATAATGTTGCTACTTGCATAGGTACCTCGATTGCTACTAAAGTACCTTCTTCAATTTTGGTTTTTCTAAACGCTTTTTCTTCATCTGTTTCCTTTGGTAATTTGAATGCATCCATTATTAAATTAAATGCTTCCGTATCTTTATCGATCAACTCGATTAGTTCTAATTTGATGTTCGCAAATTCACTCATTATACTGTTAAATTTATTTTGGATATCTTCATCTAGAGCTTTATATTTTTTCTTTGTAACTGTTAATTTTCCAACCATATTTGATAGTGCCAATCCAAGACTTGAAGCAAGTGCAGATACACTACCTCCTCCTGGTGCTGGACTTGATGAATCAACTTCATTTATAAAGTCTAAAACTTTCATTTCTACTAGTTTCATATGTCTCTCCTTAAATAAAATTTCTATTCTTATAGATTAGTGTTCCATCTTTGAAAACGTGTTTGGTATGGTTCACGCCGAAGTGATAATATAAGTATTCTAAATTAGGTGAATCCATTAATACTATATCAGCTTTTTTTCCTAGTTCAATTGAACCAACTTTATCACTGATTCCTAGATTATATGCAGCATTAATTGTTGTTGCATTTAGAATTTCATTTGGTGTCATTCTCAGTTTGTTCGCAGCTATTTGAGTCATCAGTTGAAAGTTCTCACTTGGACTACTTCCCGGATTGAAATCTGAGCTCAATGAGACAATACAATTTGCTTCAATTAACTTACGTGCTGGAGCATAATCTTTATTCAAATAAAACGAAGTACTTGGTAACAAATTAGCGACAGTATTTGACGCTCCTAGAACTGCAATATCTGCATCACTAATTGCCATCAAATGATCTGCCGAACTTGCCCCTAAACTCACTGCAAGTTCTGCTCCTCCAAGACTAACAATTTCATCGGCATGAATCTTGATTTTAAATCCCAATTCCTTACCAAATGCAAGTATCTCTTTGGACTGTTTATAATTGAATACACTGTCTTCACAAAAGACATCTATAAACTCGGCAAGTCCGAGTTTTTTAATTTCAATCATATCCTTCATAATCGATTCAATATACTCTAACTTTTTATGCTTAAATTCAATTGGATATGCATGAGCTCCTAAGTATGTGCTTATAATATCAGCTGGTGTTTCTTCATTCAACTTTTTAGCAACAAGGAGTTGTTTTATCTCATTATCTTTGTTTAACCCATAACCACTTTTTGCTTCAATTGTAGTAACTCCAAAACTCATCATTTCATAAACAGAATTAAGAGATTTACGATACAAGTTATC
>Ga0102814_10001865_pt1 | contig 14562 bp, 10 predicted proteins | sample ColrivemetaGS741_FD_79112 | JGI IMG/M metagenome (GOLD analysis project Ga0102814, IMG submission 79112) | Estuarine microbial communities from the Columbia River estuary - Flood tide ETM metaG S.741 | ecosystem: Environmental > Aquatic > Marine > Intertidal zone > Estuary | place: USA... | reverse complement strand
CATTTGTTCTTTTAATTTAATACACATAGCAACTTTCATAGTTTGTAAAAATGCTGGGGTTCCGCCATCTTCACGAGTTTCTATGTCATCTATGTATTTATGTTCGCCCCAAGGATTAGTAAAATCTACCGTACCGCCTCCAGGATTATCAGGTATTTGGTTATGATATAAATCTTTATTAAAAATAAGAATGCCAGTAGAACCAGGGCCACCTAAAAATTTATGAGGAGAAAAGTAAATAGCATCTAAATATGCTGTTGTATTTGGGTGCATATTAATATCTACATAGGGTGCCGAACAAGCAAAATCTACAAAGCAAAGTCCGCCAACTGCATGAATTTCTTTCGCAATTGTGTGGTATGGAGTCATAAGTCCCGTTACGTTACTACAACTAGTAACAGCAGCTATTTTATACTTTCTGTTTTGGTATTTTTTAAGTAGATCTTTAAAGTGTTCTACACTTACCAAGCCATCTTCTGTTGGCTGAATAATTTCAACGTCTGCAATAGTTTCTAACCAACTAGTTTGATTAGAATGATGCTCCATATGAGTTACAAAAACGATCGGTTTGTCTTCAATGTTTACAATGTATTTGTCTCTATATTTTTCATGAATTCTAAAACCCAATATTCGTTGAAACTTGTTTATAACGCCAGTCATTCCACTATTTGCTGATATCAATACATCATTTTCGTCAGCATTTACGTGTTTCTTTATCAGATGTTTAGCTTTATGATAAGCGTGGGTCATTGCCAACCCGGTAGAATTAGTCTCGGTATGCGTATTAGCTACGTAAGGCATAATTTCATTACATAGGCGTTTTTCTATTGGCAAATAATTTCTGCCGCTAGCCGTCCAATCTGCATATATAAGAGGTAAATTATCCCCATATGGTGTTTGTAGTGTATTGTTAATACCAATTATGTTTTTTCTAAACGATGAAAAATAGTGTTCTAACTCCATATTTACGGCAATTTTAGTACATAGGCTTTAAATTGCTTAGTTATCATGATAATAAATGTATATAAAGTCGAAGGAATACGAAATATTAAGAAAATAGAAACTATACATTTGCACTCTTTTAATTTAAATGAAGGTAATAATAGCGGGTGCAGGAGAAGTTGGTTATCATTTGGCAAAATTGCTAACCAAAGAGTCGCACTCCATTGTATTAATAGATAATACAGCAAAAGTTCTGTCAAGGGCTGACTCAGAAATGGATTTACTAACAATTCAAGGGAATGCATATTCTATAGCTATTCTAGACCAAGCAGGGGTGGCCGATGCAGACTTATTAATAGCGGTAACATCTAGCGAAACGGCAAATCTTACGATTGCTACAATAGGGAAACAATTAGGGGCCAAAAAAACTATAGCAAGGGTAAATAGTTCAGAGTTCTTGAAGTTGAAGGATCGCTTGGATTTAAGTGGTATGGGAATAGATGTAATTATTTCGCCAGAAGAATTAGCATCAAAAGAAATTGTTCGATTGCTTCGAAGATCATCATTCTCAAATGCATTTGATTTTGAGTTTGGTAAACTTACGTTACTTGGTGTTTATTTAACTGAAAAAAGTAAAATATTAAACAAAAGTATAAAGGAATGTGCTATTTATAATGAAGATAAAAAGTTCATTACCATTGCAATAGAGCGAAAAGGAGAGGCCATAATTCCCAGAGGAGATTTTGTTTTCGAATCGCACGATCACGTATTCTTTTTATGTTTACCCGATGGTATAGATCAAATTCGGAATATTTGTGGTGGTGTAAGATTTGAAGTGAAGAATGTAATGATTTTGGGAGGTGGAAATGTTGGATTTAATGCGGCTCGTAAATTAAGTAGAAGAAAAAATGTAAAGATTATTGAATCTGATTTAAATAGATGCAACGAATTGGCTGATAAACTACCAGAAACACTTGTTATAAATGATGACGGACATGATGTGCATTTGCTTGAAGATGAAAATATCTCTCAGATGGATGCATTTATTGCAGTTACTGGAAACTCCGAAACTAATATAATGAGTTGTTTGGTGGCTAAAAACCACGGGGTTAAACGCACTATAGCTATGGTGGAAAATATGGACTATATAAATTTATCGCAAACCATTGGCATAGATACACTTATTAATAAAAAACTAATTGCAGCCAATAATATATTTAGATATGTTAGGCAGGCTGAAATTGTGAATATTGCGGGTATACATGGTATTGATGCAGAAGTCTTAGAAATACAAGTAAAAGAAAATTCTAGGGCAACGCAAGTGCCTATAAATGAACTTCATATACCTAAAGATGCTATTATTGGAGGTATTATTCGAGATAATAAAGCTTGGATTGCCGACAAAGAATTTCAGATTAATGCGGATGACAAAGTGGTTGTATTTGCCTTACCTGCCTCGCTTAAAAAAACGCTTGAATACTTTACTTAATGTTTCATTTTAAAGCTATTGGCCATATTCTTGGCACATTAATTCTATTAAACGGTTTGTTTATGGCTACAGCGTTGCCAATAAGCTGGAGCAGCGGTGGTTCAGATTTTGATGCCTTGCTATATTCATCTGTAATTTTATGCAATTTAGGTGCTCTAATTTGGTTTTTAACCCGAAAAGTACCCAAAGAGGTTAGTAAAAGAGACGGTTATTTAATTGTTACGTTTGGTTGGATAATTTTAGGTATTACGGGTTCATTGCCATTTATTTGGAGCGGAACTATACCTCAATTTTCATCGGCTATTTTTGAAACAATAAGCGGTTATACCACAACAGGAGCATCCATACTAAACGATATTGAAGCATTGCCTGCAGGCCTAATGTATTGGAGGAGTATGACGCAATGGATAGGAGGGATGGGTATTATTGTACTTACTGTTGCAATATTGCCAATGTTTGGTGTTGGTGGTATGGAAATGTTTATGGCCGAAGCACCCGGTCCATCTTCAAGTAAACTACATCCAAGAATAACTGATACAGCAAAACGCCTATGGATAATATATGTGTTGCTAACAGGAGTAGAAGCAGTAATGCTAAAATTCGCAGGTATGACTTGGTTAGATGCCGTAAATCATGCCTTTACTACAATGAGTACAGGTGGATTTTCGACTAAGAATGCAAGTATTGCTGCGTTTAATTCCCCTTCGATAGAATATATTATCACTTTTTTTATGTTAATCGGTGGAGTAAACTTCAGCATGCTGTACTATATCTTTAAAGGAATGTTCAAAAAGGCATTTACAAATGAAGAATTCAGAACCTATTTGGGGGTAACAGCCTTCTTTGTCCTTACGATAGCAGTGATTTTATTCAATACACAGGGTACAGATTTCGAAACATCGTTTAGACAAAGTGCTTTTCAAGTTGTAACTATTATAACAACTACTGGTTTCTCCACGGTTAATTATGCAACGTGGGTTCCATTTGCATACATGCTAATTATTTTTGCAATGTTTACTGGGGGCTCCGCTGGCTCTACTGCGGGAGGTGTAAAAATTGTACGACATTTAGTTATCTTAAAAAACGGATATTCAGAATTTAAACGTTTATTACACCCTAGAGCAATTATTCCTGTTCGAATAAATAATAATTCGGTAAGTCAAACAATTGTATACAATGTGCTGGCATTCTTTTTCATCTATTTGCTAATTTTTATACTTGGAGCCTTAATTATTTCAGCCTTTGGTCATGACATTGTAACATCTGCTGGTGCAAGTATTGCTTGTTTAGGCAATATTGGCCCTGGAATAGGAGGAGTGGACCCTAGCCATAATTTTGCTTTCTTTTCAAGCGGAGCACAAGTTTTTCTATCTTTTCTTATGCTTTTAGGTAGGTTAGAACTTTTTACAGTTCTCATTATTGTAACGCCTTCTTTCTGGAAAAAAGTGTAATTAGGGGTAGATTATTTATTCGAAAATTTAACTACATTTGAGTGTTATTCTTATTAAAATTAGAAGAATAAATAAGTATATATAAAATATGAATAAGTGTATCAGTTTTTCATTGAGCCTTAACCTTAGAAGAGTGTTATGCGTTGTACCTTTTGTTTTTTTATTTGGTTTTAGTCAAGCCCAGGTCAAATCTAACAAAGGAAAAGAGTTTTGGATTGGTTTTATGAACCACTCTGAGGGTACAAATGCGGGCATGTCTTTGTACATAACTAGTGATTCAAATTCCTCTGGTACAGTATCTGTTCCTGGTCAAAGTTGGTCTACTAGTTTTTCGGTTACTGCAAACAACCTGACGGTAGTCACAATTCCATCAAATAGAGCATATGTTGATTGTTCTGGCTGTATTGAGAAAAAAGCAGTAAAAGTAACTTCTGACAAAGATGTTATTGTTTTTGCTCACCATTACGAGGGAAATAAATCAGATGCAACGCTGGTTTTGCCTACTCGTACAAATGGAAAAGAATATATTGTGATGGGCTACAAGCAAGGTTTAACAGCTGAACGAAGCCAATTTATGATTGTAGGTAGTAAGGACAGTACCAAAATTAAAATAACACCTTCGGTAAACTTACTTTTAGGAAACAATGGTACCATAGCCGCAAATACTCCGTATATGATAACATTAAACGAGGGTGAAGTTTACCAAGGAAGAGCTAAAAATGGAGGAACAAATGATGATGTTACTGGAACAACCATAGAAGTAATAGATACAGGAAGTACTGCAAATTGCAGAACAGTGGCTGTATTTGCAGGTAGTTCTTATACTGCAATTGGTGGTTGTACATCTGGTTTTGGAATTAATAGTGGGGATAATCTCTACGAACAGATGTTCCCAGTTAATTCTTGGGGAAGAAGTTTTGTAATGGTTCCAGCACTAGGGAGAGTTTCAGATAATTTTAGATTTTTAGCTTCAGAAGATAATACCCAGGTATTTGTTTATAAAAGTGCAGGTGCACCAGATGTGCTCTACTTGAATGCAGGTGAACACGCTGATGTTGATAATGTTTCGACATCGCGTGGTGTACTTGCCAATAAACCAATTGCGGTTGCTCAGTTCCAAAAAACATCAAAATGCGATGGAAGTGGAAATATTGTTGGCGATCCATCAATGACTATTCTAAATCCACTTGAACAAACATTGAAGGACATAACATTGTATTCAAGTAAGTTTTTTGACATAGATAATCATTACATCAATGTTGTTATTCCTACTCACGCCACTAGTTCATTCAGAATAGATGGTAATTCAGCTAGTTTTTCAACTGTCCCAGGTTTTGCTTCTCAAAGTTTTACTAGACTTACGGTTTCAAGCGGAACACACAGATTAACAGCAACAACGGGTTTTGTGGCTACAGCATATGGAGAGGGAAACTACGAAAGTTATGGTTATGCCGCTGGTGCAAACGTTAAGGATTTAACAGCAAGCATTGCTGTTACAAATTCAGCTCAAACCACTGAAGTTTCAAATTGCTTAGGTTCTGCTACTAAATTCCAGGGGCAGGCGGAATATTCGGTTACTCGATGGGAGTGGGATTTCGGTGATGGAACCATAGATTCAATTCAAAATCCGAACCATATATATGCAGATACGGGAACTTATTTAGCACGGTTATATACCTACAAACCAGCATTCGATGGTTGTTCTAATTACGACTCGGCTTTTCAAGAGGTTAATATATACGCAAAGCCTATTGCAAGTTTTACTACTAATCCTTTATGTGATTCTAGTACGGCAATTTTTACCAATACGAGCACAATACCTGCTCCAGAAGAATACAACTTCACCAAATGGATTATTAATAATAGCAACCCTATTTACAGCTTAAATGCATCTAAATATTTTGATACAATTGGCAGATTCCCAATTGTAATGGAGGTTGGCACAAAACATCAATGTAAGGATACTATAACCGATTCGATAACCATTTCGCCAAATCCTGAAGCCAAATTTAGTGCATTTGCCACCTGCTTTAAAGATACTACAGAATTTACTAATTTAAGTACTATTTCTAGCGGAGACATAGTAAGTTATACTTGGAATTTTGATGATGGTGATACAAGTTATATTCAAAATCCTATACACTATTATACTTATTCTGAGGTATTTAGAGTAAGGCTTAATTTAGTTTCTGATTCTGGATGTGTGGGTACATATTTGGACTCCGTTTATAAGTACCCTTATTTTAAGGCAGATTTTAGTGTTAAAGATACCTGCCTGGGATTTTCAAGTTTATTTAAGAATAACTCTGTAATTTCAGGTGGAAACTTTACAGACACTACTTGGTATACTTCAGAAATAGACACTTTTAAAACATTTGATTTAACTAAGACTTTTGCTAGTGCTGGTAATTACACTATTCAACTGATAATGGAACAAGATACTTTTTGTCTTGATACGATTACAAAACAAATAAACGTTCATCCTTTAGCTTCTGCAGATTTTAGTGTAACTGATTTATGTTTTGGAGACAGTACTATTTTTACTGACAAATCTACAATAAGCAGCGGGAGCTATACCACTTCGTGGGATTTTGATAATGGTAAAAGCGGAGTAGGATCTCCGATTAAAACGTCATATACTAGCCAAGGCACTAAAAATGTAAAGCTTACACTTTTAACAGATAAAGGATGTAATACATCAACAACAAAACCTATTGTAATTACAAACCCAAAAATCAATAGCATAAACAAATCAAATGTTTGCGAAAATATTAATCAATTATTAAGTGCAAATGTGTCTTTAGGTTTAGATAGCTTTATAAGCTATAATTGGAAAATTGACGGGACCTCAGTTGCTTCTACAGCTACATGTAGCTATACTCCGACAACACAAGGGAATAAAATAATAGATCTAACCTGCACCACAAAAAATGGGTGTAGTATAGCTTTTAGGGATAGTATTTTGGTGTACGATAATCCGAATCCAAACTTTTTTGTAAACTCCGTTTGTAGACAACAGAATTTTAGTCCCACAAATAACTCGACAATTACAGCTCCCGAAGTTATTGCTCAAAACGTTTGGTTTTTAAATGGAACACAAGTCTCAACTAATGCAAGCCCTACATTATTGGCAACTGTTGATGGATCAAACTCACTTAAGTTGGTGGTAACAAGTTTAAATGGATGTAAAGATTCAGTTACTAAAAATTTTACTATTCATCCACTTCCAGTTGTAGGTTTTACTGTTGGCACAGTTTGCTTAGGAGATAACACAAGTTTTAACGATAACAGTACTATAAATGCAGGAAGCAATTCTTCATTTAGTTGGCAAATAGATGGAAATAATAATGCTGGTTCAAGCACCACATATACATTCAGCTCAACTGGTAATTATGATGTGAAAGAAATTGTTACTAGTAATCAAGGATGTAGAGATTCTCTAACAAAAAGTTTAACAATACATCCTTTGCCGGTTATTGATGTAGACTTAAATAGCTATGAGGGATGTGTACCGTTTACCCCTTCAGTTATTAATAATTCTACAATCGAAAGCGGCAGTATAACTTCCTATGATTGGGCTTGGGGAGATGGAAACACTAGCAATGGTATTTCTCCTTTACATAGTTATAATGCAGAAGGAACTTACAATGTTTCAGTTACAGCCACTTCCAATTTTGGTTGTGTAAGCACTTTAATTTTAGGTTCTTCGATAATTATACATCCTAGTCCTAAGGCAGATTTCACAATGAGTCCAGATGAACCAAGCACCTTAATCACCCCGTTAGTTCTAAGAGATTCATCAAGCAATGATGCTGTATCTTGGAATTGGTACATAGGAGATGGAACAAATCTTTCTGGCAAATATGTAGATCATATTTTTCAAGATTCGGGAACCTTTGCAGTACGGTTAATCATAGAAAATAGCGATGGTTGTAGAGATAGCATTACCAAGTTTGTTTCGGTAAACGCAGAACTGTTTGTACATATTCCAACAGCATTTACTCCTAATGGTAACGATAGAAATGAACAGTTTGGTTTAAGCGGACTAACACAAGGTGTACGCAAGTACGAAATGAAAATTTACAACCGCTGGGGCGAAATGATTTTTGAATCACTAGATGTAAATGAAAAATGGGATGGAACATATAAAGGAGAATCGGCACAAGCAGGAGTTTATTTATATATGATGCAATTTACTAACCCTAAGCAAACTAAGTGGTTCTATCACAACGGGAGTGTATACTTAGTACGATAAAAGAGCAATAAAACATTTTTATCAGAAATTTTGTCGAAGTTTTATTATTGATTCGTTTATACTACTTAATGTTGAAATGAAAATGATAAAACTAATAACAGCTATGAGCATTATATCACTTTTTGCATGTAAAACGGGCGAACCAATTCCTTCATTTACTTATCAAACCATAGAAGGTAAAACACTTTCAAACGAGGACTTAAAAGGGAAAGCAACTATTTTAGTAGTTTGGGCTACTTGGTGCGGAGATTGTATTCGTGAAATTCCTGAACTTAACGAGCTTGTATCTAAGTATGAGGCGAATGAAAATGTTGTTTTTATAGCCTTTAGTGACGAAGATGAACAAACAGTCAACAAATCATTAGCTAGATTTCCTTTCAGTTTTCAGCATATAATAAACTCTAAAGCATACAGTGATAAATTAAAGAGTGGCTTGGTAAAACATTTTCCACAAGTAATGGTTTTGAATAAGGATACAGAAATAGTATTCGAAGTTACCGAGAATAAAAAACCAATTTTCCAAATTCTCGACAACCATATACAGGACATACTAAGCAACTAATTTTGACCATCGATTGCGTTACAGAAACAACACAAGATATTCTTGTGCGTACTGATATATTATCATCTATTAAGGACATTGATCAAAAAGACTGGGATTGTCTTAACACTGATAATAATCCTTATCTATCTCGAAAATATTTAAGTGCATTAGAAGAAAGTTTACCCTATTTTGATTTTAGGTATGTAATTTTCTATAATGAAAAAAAAGAAACGGTTGGTATTGCCTATTGCCAAATAATAAAAATTACGCAACACGAAATAAATACAGAAGCCCTATCTAACAGATTGGGAAGCAAATTACCAAATACAATAATTAATTCGCTTGATTTAAGGGTGCTAATTTGCGGAAATGCATTTGCAACGGGAGAAAATGGTTTCATATTTCACCCGTCAATTAGTAGTAATACTGCTTTTGATTTACTTACCAGTGTTATTGAGGAGATAAATCTCGTTGAAAAAAAGCATAAAAAGAAAATAAGCATAACGCTTATAAAAGAGTTTTGGCCAGAACATTTTAAAAACAGCCAGCATTTTAAAGAAATGGGGTGCTGCGAAGTAAATATTGATGTAAATATGGTTTTGAAGCTAGATGACTCATGGAAGACTTTTGCCGATTATTTGGCCGCAATGAACTCTAAGTTTAGAACTAAGGCGAAACAAGTTTTTGCCAAATCTGCCGATTTACAGTTGATTGATTTTACCCCTGAAATTATAGAAGAAAGATTAGATGAGATAAATTCTTTATATAATATGTTGGTAGACAAAGCTAGTTTTAGTTTTGGCAGATTAAATGCAACTACATTATTGTTTGTAAAAAAAGAGCTTGGAGATAATTTCTTTTTTAGAGGTTATTATCTTAAAGGTCAATTAATTGGATTTAGCACTGCCACCAATTTTAATGGTGTTTTAGACGGTAATTACATTGGATTAGATTATGAATTTAACCAAGACTATGCCGTCTATCAAAGGATGTTGTACGACTTTGTGGAACATGCGTTTAAAACGGGTGCTCGTGAAATAAGGATAGGAAGAACGGCAGAAGAAATTAAGAGTGGAGTAGGGGCTTTGCCTGTAGAAATGAAGTTTTATGCAAAGCACAGAAATAAAGTAACGAATGCCCTTTTAAGGCCATTTGTTCAAAAATTAAAACCAAGTGATTTTAATTTAAGACGCCCCTTTAAGGCTGAATACTATTCTAATTAAATAAGAAAATTCTAGTTCAATGGATTCACTAACGCAAATAGTACTAGGAGCTGCAGTAGGAGAGGTAGTTCTTGGTAAAAAAGTAGGAAATAAAGCTATGCTTTGGGGTGCCATTGCAGGCACTATTCCAGATTTAGATGTTTTTCTTAACTTTTTTGTTGATGATTTAAGAGGAAATGAGTTACACAGAGGAGTTTCTCATTCTATACTATTTAGCATTTTTATTGCCCCATTATTAGGTTGGTTAATTTATAAAATTTATAGTAAGTCAAACGAAGCAACACAAAAGGAGTGGAGTTGGCTAGCCTTTTGGGCCGTTTTTACACATCCTTTATTAGATTGCCATACTACTTTTGGAACTCAATTGTTATGGCCGCTACCATATAGAGTGGCGTACAACAACATTTTTGTGGTTGATCCATTATATACCATTCCTTTTTTAGTATTACTAATTATAGTAGCATTTTATAAACGAGATTCAGAAACAAGACGAAGGATAAATCTGGCAGGAATAATAATAAGCAGTTCTTATATGGCATGGACGTTAGGAGTAAAAGCATATGTTCACGCCAATTTTACACAAAATTTAGAGGCAAATAATATTCAGTTTAGCAGACTATCCACAGTTCCAACACCTTTTAATAGTATTTTATGGATGGGAACGGCCGAAACAGAAGATGGTTATATAGTTGGAGCCTATTCGCTTTTAGACAAGAGTAAAATCATAGATTTAAAAGAAGTAAATCATCATCATTATTTAATTGATTCCTTAAAAGATAATTCAACCATAGAGCGATTAAAATTTTTATCGAAAGGCTGGTATATAATTACCCAAGATTCTAATAATCTTAAGTTTAACGATATAAGGTTTGGCCCAATGATGACCAAGGATGGAGAAGCAAAATATCCGTTTGGATATAGGTTAGAGTGGGAAAACGAAGAATTAAAAGCGATACAAGAAAGACCAAACCGTGAGGAACTGGATATGAAAAAAGTATTTTCCGAATTGTTTGATCGAGTTAAAGGAAAATAAAAAAGGAGGATTTTGATTTTAAAATACTTTTTTTTTATTTAGTGTTTCTATCAAATTATCTCCAGGCACAAATAATACCGCCCATAATGGTAATAGTAATTGCCCAATAGCCAGCATTTATCCAAATATACTTCCAACCTTTTTGCTCAAAAAGTGCATTAGTGCCTAAAATAGGCAGGCCAATAAAAACAGCTGCAATAAATCCGTGTAAAGCCCCGTGTTTAAAGGTTCTAAAGCTATCTTTTGTTGCTTCAAAAGCTTGTTTGTAAAGTTCGTTTGACGCATCTCCACCAAATACTGATAGCAAGCCGTTTTGATGAATAACCATTGAGTTTAAAGCGAAGGCAAGCATAATGGACAATATATAGCTTACAATAAATATGACCGCCATATTTCCTTCTCTGGCTTTATCTTCTGTCATACCAGTAACACTCATCCAAGCAGTACCTACAACGTTTTTATGATAGTAAACAAATCCAACTATCATTGGCACAATGGCAGCCACTAAGATGGCTAAAAAATTAATCTGCATAATATTTATTTTTAAATTGGTTAATTACAAATATATAAAATTCAATAAAATGAATTTTTATGTCTATTTCAGAATAGCCATATACACAAGTCGAGCTGCCAAAACAAGTAGAATTATGCCTATAATTTTAAATATTAAAACTAAAATTTTAGAGTTTAATTTACTTAGCAAATATTCACTACCATAAGATTTTAAAATATCTGTGATAAATATACCAGTAAGAATACCGGTTAGATATATCCAAACTTCGAAAGAATTTACATAAGTAGATTTACCAATACCAATGTACATAATCCAAATTACAAAAACCGCAGGATTTATTAAGTTGACTAAAAAACCTTGGTAAAAGGACTTAAAATAGTGGTATGCACCCGTTTCATTCTCGTCCATTTTAATCATTACGGGATTTTGAATGAATTTAATACCTAAAAAGAGGAGAACAGCAGCAGCTACTAGTTTAATCCAATCTTGATCTATGTATTGGTCTAATAAATTACTAGCAAAGAAATAGCATACGCTAACGGCTATTATATCACTTACAATAATACCAAAAGCAGTATATATCCCACCTTTAACTCCGTGATTATGAGCATTTTTAAGCAGAGTAAAGAATACAGGGCCAATAATAAATGCTGTACCAAAACCGATAAGCAAACCGCTAATAAAAGCCATTTTTAGGTTGATTCGAAAATTATGTTAACCTGTTTTTTACTATTTAAAGGTTCCTTAAGTATCTATAATCTGTATAGAACGTTCCAAATGGTATAATAGCTGCTACATAGAATATTGCTGTTTTGCTATTGGGCCAATTATATTTTTGTTTCATTGCAATGGTTAGAAATATATATGCAATAAATAATAATCCGTGTGGCATGCCTAGGGCTTTTACCCAAGAGTCGTTCAGATATAAATATTTTAATGGAACGCCAATTCCTAGTAGCAATATATAGGAAATACCTTCCACGTAGCTAACAATTCTGTATACAGTATTTAGTTTCATTTAAGCCGCAAATCTATGCATATTTCTGGTATTATAGTTTGCCTATAATTTATATTATGTTAACCTACAAAGGTGAAAGAAAAGGAGGCTCTTTGAGGACCTCCCTTCCTAGATGTTATGGTTAATAACACTCTTAATTCTCGTTAGAGAAAATATTTTTTAGCTTCTATTTGCCATTTGCGTCAATATAATCCTTCATTGCTTTGTATTTATCCATACGCTGCAGCTGGGCATATATCTTTTTCATGGTTTGAGCGAGTTCAAATTTATCATTTTCTGGCATATCTGCATTGTTTTGGAACACATTTTCAAACTGAACAATACCTTTTTCATACAAAGCGTTGATTTGACTTTCATATTTGGCAATTTCACTTGGTTTGTAAACGTTTTTCTCATTCATTTCATCAACCAAGGCTGCTACTTTGTTTAGGTACAGAACCCCTTTATTGTATGCTGCATCATAATATGTTGGATCTATTTCCAAAATTTTATCGTAATCGGCTTCTGCTTTTGCCATTTCTTTTAATCCTTCGTAACTAATTGCTCTAGCGAAATAGTAAATGGTGTTTCCAGGATCTTCTGCAATTGCCTTATCTAGTTTAGTTATTAGCTCTTTACTTTTTCCTTGCTTTAGGTAAATATCTAATTCCATATTTATTAGACCTTTATCTGTTTCATTTAAGGCTTTACCTTTCGTTACAATATCGAGAGCTTTTGTGGTATCTCCTTCTTCTAAATATAACTTACTAAGATTTACAAAAGTATTTGGATCTGAAGTTCCTTTATCTACCAGCGATTGGAAAGATTTTCTAGCTTTTAATTTATCTCCCATTCCGAGTGCTGAAAAAGCCATAAGTTGTTCCACAGCATCGCTCGTTAGGTTATTTCGCTTAAGGTAGCCTTCTTTATCATATTTTAAAAGAGGCAGTACTTTTTGAAATTCAGAATATGCAGTAGAGTAGTCTTCCGCTTGAAATGCTGTATAACCTTTATAGTATAGCCCAATTGCTACGTTTAATAATCCCCCCTCTGCTTCAGCAGTATATTTACCCTTTACGTCAGTTTTAATAGAATTATTAAAAGCTTCTAAAGCGATGTTTAAAGCTTCTGGTTTTGACTTAGTTAGCTCCGAATTAACACTTGAAATTTTCAAATACGTTAATCCTTTATAGTACCACATTTTAGGATCATTCGCAGTTTTTGGATGCTCAGATGCTTCCGTTATCCATTTTAGGCAACTTTCTAAATCTTTATCTGTGTCGTCTTTTTGGCTTGTTAGTTCCATTTTTACAGATTCCACATTAAAGTTTTGTGCATAGGTGTTTACTCCTATTAGTGAGGCTAAAATTGCTAATACATAGGTTTTAAAGTTACTCTTCATTTTTATCATTGTTTTCTTGTTGGTTATTCTCACTGCTTTCATCAGTGTTATTTTCTATTGTTTCGTCGGTTATTTCTTCTATTTCTTCTTCCTCGTCTACTTTTGGAACTTTGGCTATAGAAGCAATATCATCAGTATCTCTAATTTTTATTAGTTTAACACCTTGTGTTGCTCTTCCCATAACTCTCATTTCTTCCATTTTCATTCTAATGGTTATGCCATTTTTGGTTATAATCATCAGGTCGTTTTCGTTGGTAACGTCTTTCATCGAGATTAATGCTCCAGTTTTATCGGTTATGTTAAGGGTTTTTACTCCTTTTCCTCCCCTACCGGTTATTCTGTAATCTCCTATGTCAGTTCGTTTGCCGTATCCTTTTTCCGATACAACCATTATAGTTGCGTCTTCCTGATTAGAATTTACACAAACCATGCCAATTACTTCATCTTTATCATTTTCAAGACGAACACCTCTTACACCTGATGCGGTTCTTCCCATAGGTCTAACTCCAGATTCATTAAAGCGTATAGCCTTGCCAGAACGCTTTGCTAGCAGTATTTCGGCAGTTCCATCGGTAAGTTTAGCTTCTAATAAAACATCTCCATCTTTTACTGTAATAGCGTTTATTCCATTAGCTCTTGGTCTGCTGTATGCTTCTAACGTTGTCTTTTTTATTGTACCATTTTTAGTACATATTACAATGAAGTTGTTGTT
>Ga0102814_10001862_pt1 | contig 14574 bp, 15 predicted proteins | sample ColrivemetaGS741_FD_79112 | JGI IMG/M metagenome (GOLD analysis project Ga0102814, IMG submission 79112) | Estuarine microbial communities from the Columbia River estuary - Flood tide ETM metaG S.741 | ecosystem: Environmental > Aquatic > Marine > Intertidal zone > Estuary | place: USA... | reverse complement strand
TTTAATTAAAAAGTATACAGAACAACAGAAAAATGTTCGTAATAACAGAGAATACAATTCAATAACTAAAGAAATCGAATTTCAAGAATTAGAAATTGAATTGGCTGATAAAAACATTAATGAGTTCAAGGCTCTTATCGAACAAAAATCTGAAATTATTGATTCAACAAAAGAACGTTTAAAGGAACGTCAGGATCACTTAAAGCACAAAAAAAGTGAATTAGATGCTATTTTAGCAGAAACAGAAAAAGAAGAACTTGCTTTAATTGCGAAATCTGAAAAGTATAAAGATCTAATTGAAGACAGATTAGTTGCTGCATATAACAGAATTAGACATAATGTTAAAAACGGTTTAGCTGTTGTACCTATTGAAAGAGGTGCATCAGGAGGTTCTTTCTTTACTATTCCACCACAAGTACAAATGGAAATTGCTTCACGCAAAAAAATTATTACAGATGAGCATAGTGGTAGAATCTTAGTTGATGAAGTACTTGCAAACGAACAAAAAGCAAAAATGGCAAAACTATTTGCTAAGATCTAATTTCAAAAAAACATATTTTAAAAAACCCTTTGTAATGCAAAGGGTTTTTTATTTAATAAAACTTTTACATATTTTATTATAAGGTTTATTTAATTTACACGACAAAAAGCAAAACTGTAATTATGAAATTGAAATACTTTTATCATATTGTTATCCTTGTTTTTACATTTAGCTGCAAAAATCAGGCACAAGACAACAATAAACAATTAGCACAAATTGATATGAATCCAGTTGAAGTACCTCAAGAAAATGAGTTGTCAAAAGCTTATTTTGCAAGTGGATGTTTTTGGTGTGCTGAAGCCATATACCAAAGCGTAAAAGGTGTTGATGAAGCGATTTCTGGTTATTCTGGCGGACATACAGAAAACCCAACTTATAAATCAAGTAATACAGGAATGACAGGCCATGCTGAGGCTATTGAAGTAATTTACAATCCTAAAGTTGTAAGTTTTGAAGATTTAGTTGAAGTTTACTTTAGCACACAAGATCCTACTCAAATTAATGGTCAAGGGCCAGATTTCGGATCACAATATCGCTCAATTATTTTCTACCAAAACAACGAACAAAAAACAATAGCTGAAAAGAAAAAAGAAGAATGGGCAAAAAAACTAAATACTAAAATTGCTGCAGAAATAGTTCCTTTTCAGAAGTTTTGGATCGCTGAAGACTATCATCAAGATTTCGAGAAATTAAATCCTAACAATTCATACATTAGAAATGTGTCTCGTAAAAGACTTGAAATGCTTAATAGAAGTTGTCCTGCTTTAATTAAAAGAAATGAATCTAGAGATTAAATCTTTTTTGCTTTAAGTGAAAAAATTAGAGGGTAAAGTCTGTCTTTTGTAGCATACATTCCAGATTGAGTTTTTACCAAATCAGGTAAAACATTATATGGACTTTCATCATGCTCTTCTAAATATTCAATATGCAAACCTGCTCCAGTTAACGCTGTAACTACTTCACCTAAACCATGATTCCAGCCATATTCCTTACTTATCATAGCTGAGGACTGATCTGCATATGTACCTTGGTATTCTTCATAAATAGCTTCATCTTGATTATAAGCATATTTCATAATTGGTTTTCCTTCCAGGTAATCAAACATCCAGACAATAGGATGAAACTCTGCAATATAAAAAGTTCCACCATCTTTAAGTCGATCTGCAATCATTTTACCCCAAGGTTTCAAATCTGGCAACCAACCAATTGTTCCATAGCTTGTAAAAACAATATCAAAAGTATCTTTAACGTATTTTGAAGTATCCAAAACATTACAACATACAAATTCTGCTTCAAGACTTAATTCTCTGTTTAACTGTCTTGCTACTTTAATACCTTCATCACTTATATCTACACCAATACACTTGGCTCCTAACCTACTCCAACTTAAAGTATCCTGACCAAAATGACATTGCAAATGCAGAAGTGATTTTCCTTTAACTTCTGTCAAAGCATCAAGCTCATAAGACATCAAAGAAGTCTTTCCTTGTTTAAAGGCTTCTAAATCATATAATTCACTTTTAGTATGAACTTTTACTTTTTCATTCCAAGTAGCTTTATTTACTTCGAAGTATTTATTGTCTTTACGCATCAAGATTAATATTTGAGTTTAAAATTACAACATTATTATTAGTTGTAAACAGATTTAAAAATTCCTACTTTTGAGAGAATCCAAAATCAAATAACATTGTCCACATATAAATTAGGTCTTGAATACGCTCTAGCACAAGACCAAAAAGATGCTTTAAAGCACTATCGAAAACTATTTCATATTCCAAAAGATAAGGAAGGGAATGATTGGTTATACTTTACAGGAAATTCTCTTGGTTTGCAACCAAAATCAACAAAATCTTATATTAACCAAGAACTTGATGATTGGGCAAAACTTGGTGTAGAAGGTCATTTTGAAGCCAAAAACCCTTGGATGTCTTACCATGAATATTTAACAAAATCCATGGCTAAAATTGTTGGAGCTAAACCAATTGAAGTTGTTGTAACAAATACTCTTACAACCAACTTACATTTACTTATGGTTTCGTTTTATCAACCAACAAAAACCAAATATAAAATTGTAATTGAGAGTGATGCTTTTCCTTCTGATAGATATGCTGTTCAAACACAGTTAGATTTTCATGGTTTTGATGCTAATAAAGGTTTAATAGAATGGAAACCTCGAAAAGGAGAAGAATTACTAAATATTGAAGATTTAGAAACGATTCTCGAAGATCAAGGTGATGAAATCGCATTACTTTTAATTGGAGGCGTTAATTATTATACAGGACAATATCTAGACTTAAAACGAATAGCAGAATTAGGTCATGCTAAAAACTGTATGGTAGGAATCGATTTAGCTCATGGAGCAGGAAACATAAAACCAGAGCTTCACAATTCTGGAGTCGATTTTGCAGCTTGGTGTACTTATAAATACTTAAATTCTGGACCAGGAAGTTTAGCAGGATTATTTGTGCATGAAAAACATGCTTACAATAAAGATTTAAAACGTTTCGCAGGTTGGTGGAGTCATAATAAATCTACTCGCTTCAATATGAGACAACCATTAGATGTAATCCCAGGAGCAGAAGGTTGGCAGTTAAGCAATCCTCCAGTTTTATCTATGGCAGCCATAAAAGCATCCTTAGACATGTTTAATGAAGTGGGAATGGATGCCTTAAGAAAGAAATCCATAAAACTAACTGGTTATTTTGAGTATTTAATTCATGAAATGAATAATGATAAAATAAAAATTATCACACCTTTAAATCCTAAAGAACGTGGTTGCCAATTATCCATTCAAGTTAAAAATGCTGATAAAAGTTTACATAAAAAATTAATAGAGGCTCATATTATTACGGATTGGAGAGAGCCAGATGTTATACGTTGCGCACCTACTCCACTTTATAACACATTTGAAGATGTATTTAAAATGGTTGAAAAACTAAAAAAAATATTAAATGACTAAAAAAGATAACATACTCATTATTGGTGCTGGACTATGTGGTTCACTTCTTGCATTACGCCTTGGACAAAGAGGATATAATGTTCGTGTAATTGAAATGCGACCAGATTTACGTAAAGTAGATATTAGTGCAGGACGTTCAATCAATTTAGCATTTTCAGATAGAGGAATTAAAGCGATGCATATGGTTGGTATTCAAGATAAAGTAGAACCGCTTTGTATTCCTATGAATGGCAGAATGATTCATGACAGAGAAGGCAAAACTTTCATGTCTAACTATAGTGGACGCCCTCACGAGTACATTAACTCGATTCCTAGAGGTGAGCTTACTGCTTTATTAATGGATGAAGCTGAAGCTTTAGAAAATGTTACTATCGAATTCGATAAAAAATGTAAAAAAGTAGATTTCGAAAACACGACAGCTACATTTAGAGATTATCATTCAAAAGAAGAGTTCACAGTAAAAGCAGATCTTATTATTGGAACTGATGGAGCTGGATCAGCATTGCGTAAAAGCTATTATTTAGAAAAGAAGTTCTTATTTAGTTTTTCTCAGAATTACTTAACTCATGGCTATAAAGAATTAAGCATTCTACCAACTGATGATGGTAGATTTAAAACTTACAAAAACGCATTACATATTTGGCCTCGAGGCGATTTCATGCTCATCGCACTTCCTAATTTAGATGGAAGTTTCACAGTAACTTTATTCTTAAGTTTTGATGAAGGTGAATACAATTTCAACAACCTAATCAACCCAGAAATAGTTACAGAATTCTTTCATAAAGAATTTCCAGATACTTTAGATTTGATGCCAAATCTTGTTGAAGATTTCTTTAACAATCCTACTTCACCTCTCGGAACTGTAAAATGTTCACCATGGCATTATAAAGGCAATACACTATTAATGGGAGACGCTGCACATGCAATCGTACCATTCTATGGTCAAGGCATGAATGCTTCTTTTGAAGATGTGGTTGAGTTTGATAAATTCCTCGACAACCATAAAGGTAATTGGGAAACTACCTTTAAAGCTTATGAAAAATCACGTAAAATAGATACAAATGCCATAGCAGATCTAGCAATTGATAACTTCCATGAAATGAAAAATCACGTGGCCAATCCTATATTCAAAGAAAAGCGTAAATTGGAAATGGCATTAGAGCAAAATTTCCCGAAAGAATACTCATCAAAATACTCTTTAGTAACTTTTAATGAGCATATGGGATATAATGAAGCAATGACAAAAGGTAGAGCTCAAGACAAAGCCATATTGAATATGATTGCAGACAATGACATCCCTACTGCACTTGATATGACAAAAGAAGAATTAAGAGGAGTATTGAAAAAAGTAATAAACGAAACAAACGAAATTCTTGAAGAAGATAAAGTTGCAAAAACAATGCATCATTGAATTGTTTGTCATTCCGCACTTGATGCGGAATCCAATATTAATTGAACTAAAATTAAACAGATTCCTGCTTTCGCAGGAATGAAAAAAATATGGAAAAAAAAGTAACACCAAGAGGCGCTTATCCACACACAAAACGTGTTGGTGATTTTATATTTGTCTCAGGAACAAGTTCCAGACGAGCTGATAATTCTATTGCTGGAGTCGAAATTATTGACGAAATGGGAACTAAGCATTTAAACATTGAAGTACAAACTCGTGAAGTTCTACAAAACATTGAAAAGAATTTAGTAAAGGAAGGTGCTACATTAAAAGATGTAGTAGATGTGACCACCTTTTTGGTAAATATGAACGATTTTGCTGGCTATAACAAAGCTTATGCAGAATTTTTTAATGCTAAAACTGGCCCAGCAAGAACAACAGTAGCTGTACACCAATTACCACATCCTGATTTGGTAGTAGAGATTAAGGTGATGGCTTATAAACCACAATAATAAATAATTAAGTACTTTAATAAAAGAAGCCTGTTAATAATCAAATAACATTTTATAATAATAAGATAACTGAACAAAAAATGGACGGATTTAACATTATTATGGTGATTGCCATTATCTTATTTGCAAGATTGGGTGTACGTCTAGTAACTGCTTATATTAAATATAAAAAAGACTCAAAAGATTCTAAAAATGATTAAATTCTTTCGATATATTCGAAAATCATTACTCATGGAAGATAAAACCTCTAAATACATTAAATACGCTATTGGAGAAATTGTACTTGTTGTGATTGGCATTCTCATTGCGCTACAAATTAATAATTGGAATAAATCTCAAAACGAAAAGCAAATTGAAAAGCAATATCTTAAAAATATAGTTAGAGATCTCGAAGAGCAAATCAAGTCTATTGAGGTACAGATGGAAAACGAACAATCTTATTATGAAGCTGCCAGTTATCTTATTGAAGACTATAATGAGGATTATAGGTTAACCTTGGACAGCACCTTCTATAAACTAGCCTCTTCATTAACATCAAGAAAAACATTTGTGATTACAGATCCAACTTATACTGATTTAATTTCCTCTGGAAATATTAATATTATAAGAAATCAAGCTTATAAAGACAAGTTGTTAAATTATTATCAAGAATTAGAGCGTATTGAAAAAATTATTCAAAACAATAATTCTTTATTAATTGATCAGCACTACATAATGGCATTTTTAAAAAATGGGTATTACTACAATAATACTCTTGAAGAATATGATAACAGCCTATCAAAATTTCCAGGATTTGTTGTAACACCCAACTATAACATAGAAATCCAAGACATTTCTGAACAAATAATTATGAAAAATGAAAACAAACTAGCACTAATGAACGCTATTTCTTTCAGACATAATTTGGCATTAGGTCATTTTGAAAAATTACAAAATGTAAAATCTTTAACCCAATCATTAATGCAAGAATTAAAAAAAGGAAAACAATGATTAAATTTTTTTAAAAAAATTAAAAAAAATAAAGAACTGTAATTGAAATAAAACTAATTGTGAATATACAAAACTACATAAATGGTCAGTTTCAAAATCCAATTCAAGATAAATGGTTAGATAACTATTGTCCTGCAAATGGTGAAATATATAGCCAGATTCCAAATTCATCAAAAGACGATGTTGAAAATGCATGTAAATCTGCTAAAACTGCTTTTTCGAGTTGGTCACATACCACACTTGAAGAACGCAGTAGAATCCTTATTAAAATTTCTGAATTACTGGAAATCAACTTACAACGCTTTGCTGAAGTAGAAAGTAAAGATAATGGGAAACCGATTTCTTTAGCAAAATCTGTTGATATTCCAAGAGCAGCAAGTAACTTTAGATTCTTCGGAAATGCCATTACACAATTCGCAAGTGAAAGTCATGAAAGTGTAGGCCACGATGCTATTAATTACACCTTGCGTCAACCTATTGGAGTTGTGGGTTGTATATCGCCTTGGAACCTTCCACTGTATTTATTTACCTGGAAAATTGCACCAGCAATAGCAGCAGGTAATTGTGTAGTAGCAAAACCTAGTGAAGTCACTCCAATGACAGCTTATCTATTAGGCGAAATTTGTAATGAAGCAGGTTTACCAAAAGGTGTTTTAAATATAGTTCATGGTTTAGGCGCAACAACAGGGCAAGCCATTGTAGAACATCCAGATATTAAAGCAATTTCGTTTACTGGAGGCACAGCAACTGGAGCACATATTGCTAAAGTAGCTGCTCCTATGTTTAAAAAATTGTCTTTAGAATTGGGAGGGAAAAATCCAAACATCATTTTTGCGGATTGCGATTACGATGATATGTTGGAAACAACCATTCGCTCTTCATTTGCAAATCAAGGACAGATTTGTTTATGTGGCAGTCGCATTTTTGTAGAAGCTTCTATTTACAATAAGTTCAAAAATGATTTTGTTGAAAAAGTCAAAGCTTTAAAAATTGGGCATCCATCAGAATCCAATACAAATATTGGTGCATTAGTTTCCAAATCACACATGGAAAAAGTCATAGAATATATAGAAATCGCAAAAAAAGAAAATGGAACAATCCTTTGTGGTGGCAATAAAGTAATTGTAAAAGGATACGAAAATGGATACTATTTAGAGCCAACTGTTATAGAAGTTTCCACTAATGAATGCAGAGTGAACCAAGAAGAAATTTTTGGACCAGTAGTTACAATTATGCCTTTTAAAACAGAGGAAGACGTATTACAAATGGCAAATAAGGTAAAGTATGGTTTATCTGCCACACTATGGACAAACGATCTAAAACGCACCATGAGAATGAGTAATAAATTACAAGCTGGAATTATTTGGGTAAATACTTGGATGATGCGTGATTTAAGAACCCCTTTTGGTGGTGTAAAAGCTTCTGGAATTGGACGAGAGGGTGGTTTTGAAGCGTTGCGCTTTTTTACAGAAGCTAAAAATGTGTGTATAAAATATTAAAAAAGAACCAAGACTGATAGAACAAAGAACCAAGACTAATAATAAACGTCTTTAATCTTTACTCTTTTGTCTTTTATCTAAAAGAAATGGATTTAAAACTAAACAATAAAAACGCTCTTGTTTGCGGAAGCACGCAAGGCATTGGTAGAGCTTCAGCAATCGGATTAGCTGAAGAAGGTGTAAATGTTACTCTTATTGCGCGAAATGAAGAACGCCTTAAAAAAGTGTTATCTGAGCTTCCAAAGAAAGGCAATCACAATTACATAGTAGCAGATTTTTCTAATCCTAAAGATTTAAAAGAAAAAGTATCTGAATATATTTCTAAAAATCATGGTTTTCATATTTTAATAAATAATACAGGAGGACCTCGAAGTGGATCTATATTAGAAGCATCTCTAGAAGAATTTGAAAATGCATTTACACAACATTTAAAATGCAATCATGTTTTAGCTCAAGCTACAATTCCGTTTATGAAACAAGAAGGTTTTGGTAGAATAATAAATGTAATTTCAACATCAGTAAAAGAACCTATTCCTGGACTTGGAGTGAGTAATACAATTAGAAATGCTGTGGGCAATTGGAGTAAAACACTTTCAATAGAAGTTGGAGCTTTAGGCATAACTGTAAATAATGTTTTGCCAGGTTTTACAGATACAGAACGTTTAACTGAGATTATTACTATTAAAGCAAAACAAGCAGGAACAAACATTGAAGAAATGGCGGAAATAATGAAAAATTACACACCTGCAAAACGTTTTGCAAAACCTAAAGAAACAGCAAATGCAATCGTGTTTTTAGCAAGTGAATGTGCCAGCTACATTAACGGAATTAACGTTCCTGTTGATGGTGGACGAACAAAATCTTTGTAACTTTATTAATTAAACACACTTAATACTATGGGAAAAATAGTTACACCAATAAATTTTAAAGAATGGATTGAAGACAATCGTCATTTACTTAAACCACCTGTTGGCAACAAAGTAGTTTGGAAAAATGGTGATTATATAGTAATGGTTGTTGGTGGACCAAACAGTAGAAAAGATTACCATTATAATGAAACACCTGAGTTTTTCTATCAAGTAGAAGGCGATATCGTTTTAAAAATTATAAATAAAGGTATTCCTCAAGATGTACATATTAAAGAAGGTGATATTTATTTGTTACCTCCAAAAGTTCCGCATTCACCTCAAAGAGGAGCAAACACTGTAGGCTTAGTTATAGAATATCCTCGCAAAAAGAAAATGAAAGACGCATTAGAGTGGTATTGTGAAGAGTGTAATCATCAACTTTATAGAAAAAAGTTTAAACTAGATAATATCGAAACAGATATGCCTAAAATATTTGATGAGTTTTATGGAAATCTAAAAAAACGTACTTGCAAAAAATGTGAAGCAATAATGAAACCTCCAAAAAAAGGATAATGAAAAAAAAATTGCGTATTAATGGTCATTCACATTTATTACCTTATCCTGAGGAAATACCTCAGTATATGAAAGATAAAGGTATTTTCTGGGTGGATGCAGACCGCAAATTTATGCTTCAAAAAGACTGGAGTCGTCCTGTAACAGATTCGAGTTTTTTCTTAAATGAAAAACTTGAATGGATGGATCGCTTTGATATTGATCACGCAGTTGTACTTAATCTTTCTCAATTATATGGAAATGGTCTTCGTGTAGAAGAAATGAAAAAAGCATTACGCTTTCAAAATGATTTTAATGCTAGAATTCAGCACGATAATCCAAGTAAATTTACATGTGGTTTTGTAGTTCATCCAGGATTTGTTAAAGGAGCTTGCTGGGAAATTGAGCGCTGTGTTGAAGAATTAGGTTTGCAATTATTGTGTTTACCTACGCATTACATGGATACAATTGGAACTTGGCGTTGTATTTTTGATGAAGAGAATGAACCCATTTTTGAATTAGCAAGTAAATACAATTTAGCTGTTGAAATTCATCCTTATGATGGTGAAAAATTTATAAAACTTGAAAATACTTCATGGCGATTCCATTTAATCTGGATGCTAGCTCAATGTGCAGATGCATACCACTTTTTAACCTTAAATGGTTATTATGAAAAGTATAAAAACATGAGAACCTGTTTTGCACATGGTGGACAATTAGCTCAAATGAATCTTGGAAGACGTATACAAGGTTTTGATGGCAGACAAGATTTGTTTGAAGGCAAAGTGCATCCTAGAAAAGCTGTAGGACATAAAAACATATTTTTTGACACATTAGTACATGATACTGGTTCTCTAAAACTATTAGTTGAAAATCAGGGTTCAAGTCAGGTTTTAATGGGATTAGACGATCCTTATCCTCTAGGTGAAATGAAAAGCAAAAAACAATCTTCATATCCAGGTAAAATACTTGACCTAGCAAAAGATAGAGAGATAATCAATCAACAAGAATATGAATCTATTTGGGAAGATAATGTTATACAATGGCTTTGTGGAGACGATGATCAAGCAAAACAAAAATTGATTAAAAGAATTTTAAGTTAATGCAATTTATACCAGAAGAATTAGATGATTATGTAGTTGCTCACAGTCAGGAGGAACCTGAATTATTGAAGCAATTAAACAGAGAAACTTATCAAAAGATTTTACAACCACGAATGTTAAGTGGCCATTATCAAGGTAGAGTTTTAAGCATGATTTCTAAACTTGTTAATCCGAAATACATTCTCGAAATAGGAACCTATACTGGCTATTCTGCTTTGTGTTTAGTTGAAGGATTACAAAAAGATGGCGTATTGCATACAATTGATATAAATGAGGAACTTTTTGGTTTTCAACGTAAGTATTTTGATGAATCTGGATTTGGTAATCAGATACATCAACACTTAGGAAATGCTCTAGAAATTATTCCTAAAATTGAAACTTCATTTGATTTGGTCTTTATTGATGCTGACAAAGAGAATTATTGCAATTACTTTGAAATTATAATCAACAAACTTAAACCTGGAGGAGTTATTCTTTCTGATAATGTATTATGGAGTGGAAAAGTTTTAGATACTGAATTTAAAAAAGAAGATACCTCTACTCCTGCTCTTATAGAGTATAATAAACTTCTAAAAACAGATAAAAGAATTGAAACAGTTTTACTTCCAATAAGAGATGGATTAACTATTAGTAGAAAGAAATTATAACTTACGTCTCACAGAACCTGTGAAGTCTTCAATGTTATCTTTAACTTTTGAAATTTCTTCATTTACATCTTTAACGATATCTGTATCTATACCTTGCTTTTCTGCACTTTTTGAGATTTCGTGCTTAATATCGTTGGTTGCATCTTTAAGTGTACGCATACCTTTACCAAGACCTTTAGCAATATCAGGTATTTTATCTGCACCAAAAATCATTACCACTATAAATAGTATAAAAGCGATTTCTGCTCCACTTATAAATAAGAAATTAATTTGTAACATCATTGCAAATATAGTGTGAGTATTTATATAAAAAAAAAGCCTTTATAAAAAGTTGAATTTTATTTACTATTATCGTTTAGACTTACTTTTAAATTTTTCAAATTTACTTTGTATAATTTCTTTAGGCCAAGCATTATTTGACTCATCAATATCTGCAGTTTCTTGTTCAGGATCTACTTTAATAGATAGTATTTCTTTTTCAGAAGCTACTGCTTTTGTTATTTCATTATCGTTATGTCTCCAGGTTTGAGCAGGATAGGTTACTTTCTCTTTTGTGCCGTCTATATAGTTATACTCTACAATTAATGGCATTACCAAACCTCCTGGTTTTTCAAAAGTAATAGTATAAAAATATTTAGGCTGTTTAATTTTATTGCGCTCAGCTTCAGTAAAATTATCCATCAAATACGCTTTAAGTGGTTTGGATTTATCTAGAAGTTCGCCTTCTTGCATTATTGGTTCAAATTCATAAGAGTTTTGTTCAACTAAAAATACCATTGGAGGTAAACTATCAACAGGTATCTTGTATTGTTCAGCATAACTTCTAGCATAATCGTTGGGTTTAGAACTTACATAATATTTCTTTACATCTTTTATTCCAATATCAACCCAATCTGTGGTGTAAAACCAGCCTCTCCAATACCAATCTAAATCAATTGCTGAAGCATCTTCCATAGTTCTAAAAAAATCTTCAGGCGTAGGATGTTTAAACATCCATCTATTAGCATATTCTTTAAAAGCATAATCAAATAACTCTCTTCCCATTACAGTTTCCCTTAAAATATTTAAAGCAGTTGCAGGTTTCGCATATGCATTGTTACCTAATTGATGAATATTTAAGCCTTTAGACATTATTGGAGAAATATAATCCTGATCGCCTCCCATATACGGAATGATTTGATTAGGAAAACCTCGTCTAGTTGGATATCTTTTATGTTCTGGAGACAGGACTTCAGGGTAACGTTCTCCAAAATCTTGTTCTGCAATCAATTCTAAAAACACATTTAACCCTTCATCCATCCATGTCCATTGTCTTTCATCGCTATTAACAATCATTGGAAAAAAATTATGACCTACTTCGTGAACAATAAGACTAATTAATCTGTATTTTACATAGTCTGTATAAGTTCCATCTGAATTTGGTCTACCTCTATTAAAACATATCATTGGATATTCCATCCCTAAATTTTCTGCATGAACAGAAATAGCTTTATGATAAGGATAATCAAAAGTCATTCTAGAATAAGACAATAAAGTACTAGCAACTGTTCTTGTAGACCATTTTTCCCAAAGTGGATTACCTTCTTTTGGGTATAAAGATACAGCCATAACATCTCTATCTCCAATTTTTACAGCCATCATATCCAAAAGATATCTTCTTGAAGTTGCAAAAGCAAAGTCTCTTACATTTTCGGCATATAGCTTCCATGTTTTGTTGTATTTTGAAGCTTGTTTAGAAGCTTTTTCAGCTTCTTCAGTATTCACTATTACAACAGGTTCATTATAAGATTTTTTTGCTAATTTATAGCGTTTCATCATTTCTCTTGAATACATTTCTTCTCTATTGAGAAGTCTCCCTGTTCCATCTAAAATATGATCTGAAGGTACTGTAATATTTACTTCAAAATTACCAAATGGCAATGCAAACTCTCCTTTTCCCCAAAACTGAGAATTTTGCCAACCTTCTACATCATTGTAAACAGCCATTCTTGGATAAAACTGTGCAATAACAAAATTACTGTTACCATCAGGGAAATCTTCATATCCAGAACGTCCTTTTACTGTAATATGATTGTTAATATTGAACGACCATTTTATAGAAAATGAAAATTTGCTTCCTGCTTGAATGGTTTCTGGAAGTTCGACACGCATCATAGTACGATTAATCGTAAAAGCCAAAGTATTCCCATTAATATCTTTTACGTCTTCAATATTAAAACCACCATCAAATTTTTCTTTTAAAAAAGATTTTGTGAAATCAGAAACTATCTGTGCTTCAGTTATAGTACTAGTTTCTATTAAAGGTGATTTTGAATCCTTAGCACGCCTATTTTGATCTAGTTGTATCCATAGATAATTAAGAGCATCAGGTGAATTGTTTGTGTAAGTTATGGTTTCGAAACCATGTATTCTTTTATTTTTTTCATCAAGCTCAATATCTATAACATAATCTGCTTGCTGCTGATAATAAGCAGGTCCTGGAGCACCTGATCCTGTTCTAAACATATTTGGTGTAGAAAACTCGTCGTAAAGTTGCCTAAATTTATTAGTGTTTGTCTTTCCTGATTTTTGCTCTTCTTGCTGAGCAAACATATTTCCTGAAGAAACTATTAGAGCAATGCAAAGTATTTTTATAATTTTCATTGGGAAGTTTTGAAAAATAATAGTAATAAATATATATAAATCTTAAAGTATAAAGGTATATTAATTAAAGTTTAACAAACCTATTTGCTCATCTTGAGTTAGTACAAATGATTTGTTTTTATTGTTAATTTTTAATCGTATAATATTCTTCTGGTCATCAAATTTATCAAACAAAATTTTATTGGATATTTCTATAGCATTAATATCTTTAATGTTTTCCATTTCTAAGTAACAAAACATGATATCATTTTCGTATTCTTTACCTAAGTAATTCATTGTTACATTTTCACCATTAATTTTAATATTAAATTTTTCCTTTATATAACTTTCAATATAAAACTCTACCATTTCTGATTCTTGGTCTACATCCAGTACTATTGTTTTATCGTAAAGTTCCCGAAAAAGATCTTCTAAATCGTCGATAAATATTCTTGATGTAATTTGAAGGGATTCCTGCTCTTCTACATAATCTATTTGAGTAATACTTACATAAAACTTATGTAATACCGAAAAGCTATTAAACAAAACTAAAATCAACACAAAACCAAATACTAAGGATAATCTATTTATAACTTGTTTTAATATCTTAAAAATCATTTTTCTAGCTTAGATATATGTTGACAATAAACATACCAAATTAATTTTTAGTTTCAGAAAGGTTTTGCTTATACATAATCAACTTTTCCTTTAAAAAAATAACAACCTCTATATCAGACTTATTTTTACAGCGTTGTTCAAATTCTGAGTCTTCTGAACAATAATAAAGAAAATCCATTCTAAAATCTTTATGTAACAGATTGTTTTGAAAAAACTCTTCTGCCAATCTATCTTTAATACTATTAATTAAATTATCTGTTCTTTCTAATTTAATTCTCTTTTTTAGCATTTTT
>Ga0102814_10001860_pt1 | contig 14581 bp, 13 predicted proteins | sample ColrivemetaGS741_FD_79112 | JGI IMG/M metagenome (GOLD analysis project Ga0102814, IMG submission 79112) | Estuarine microbial communities from the Columbia River estuary - Flood tide ETM metaG S.741 | ecosystem: Environmental > Aquatic > Marine > Intertidal zone > Estuary | place: USA... | reverse complement strand
ATCTTCTATGTCTTTAACTATTTCTCTTATTAAATTAAGGGTAAAAGCAAAAATAGAAAGAACAATTATTATATTAATTGCAATGTTTTGGTACTCATTTTTAACAGAAAAATCAATTTCAAAAATTCCTAAAATTAAAATACTAAAAGCTATTAAAAAAGAGATAACTAAATTTCCAATAAATGGTTTAGATTTTAATTTTATAGAATAATAATAGAGTAGTAGGGCAGCACCAATAAAGAAAAAGGAATATGTAGGTTTTTCAATTTTTAGGCATAAAGCAATTCCTAATACAATTCCTGAAGTATTTGTTATTTTATACCATCGCTTTGCATTTTCAACAGTAACAAATTTAGAAACTATTACTTTTTGTGGTTCATTAATTAAGTCAGCTTGTATATCCTGAATATCGTTAAATATGTTACCCGCTGCAGTAATTAAAAGGATAGAAAGTAGTAATATGAAAAATTGAAATCCTGTTAACATCGTTTCCACATAAAAAAATGGGAAAAATAACAACTTTATTATTAAAAAAATGTAGGTAACTAACAGTAAATTTTTCCAACGAATTAATTTAAAATAAACTGTTAAACTCATTATTTTATTTGAAGTTCTTTTTTACTCGGTCTAAATCTCTTTTTGTATCTCGCTCTTTCATAACTTCACGTTTGTCATAATTCTTTTTTCCTCTACAAAGCGCAATTTCAAGTTTTGCCCAACCTTTTTCAGTTAAGAACAAACGCAATGGTACAATAGTTAAGCCAACATTTTGAACTTCTTTTTGAAGTTTTTTAAGTTCTTGTTTATTAAGTAATAACTTACGTTCACTTTTAGGACTGTGATTGTAAGCATGTCCATAGAGGTATTCTTCAATAAACATATTTATTGCAAATAATTCTCCTTTTTCATTAAATTCACAAAAGCTTTCTGTAATTCTAGCCTTACTATCTCTAATAGACTTAATCTCTGTCCCTGTAAGTTGAATCCCGGCAATATATTTATCTAAAATCTCGTATTCAAAACGAGCCTTTTTATTTTTTATGTTTATTTTCTTCTGCATATAAGTGCAAATGTAGTACAAATTCTATTCATTTTTAACAGGGATTATAGTTGCTAAAATAAAAAAAGAACTATTAAAACTATTTATATAAATTTAGGTTTTAGTTTCAATTCTTAATTACTAATAAAATATCTTTTTTTAAATTATCTGAAACAGTGATAATGTACAGATTAGAATTGTTGTTATCATCAATATCATGATATTTTTCAGTGCCTAATACTTTATTTACAAACTCAGGTGTAGTATTGCTATGGCCAACAACTAATACAGTTTTACCCTTTGTTTTTAATTGAAAATCTTTATTAAATAATTCCTTTGGATTATAAAATTGAATTTCCAGATCTTTACTTTCGGCAGTTGGAGTGGCAGTTTGAATCGTTCTATTAAAATTTGTTGAAAAAACCATATCAAAATTAATATTTGAAAATACTGTTCTCCAATTTTCTGCACGTAAATTTCCAGTTGCAGTTAAATGAGGGTTTTTATTTGATTCATCCGTTCTGTCTTTTTCAGCATGCCTTATAAAATAGTAAGTCGTTACTTCATTTTTTTGAGAGCTACTTTGAGAGCAACTATTTAAAGTGATAATAAAAATAATTAATAAAAAAAGTGTTTTTTTCATTTTAAAAGTATTTAATAAATACGAATATAAACAAAAAAACTCCTTGTCTATAAGACAAGGAGTTTTACATTCATTTTAAAGGTTTTATTTATTTCTAAATACTATTTTATCATCAAAAGCATCTAATAAAATATGACTAGTAGCTGTTATTTTTCCTGACAAAATTTCTTTTGAAAGTTCATTTAAAACATCTTTCTGAATAACCCGTTTCACAGGTCTTGCACCAAACTGAGGGTCAAACCCTTTATCTGCAAGAGCTTCAACTAAATCTTCGGTATATTCAATTTGTATTTCTTTTTCTTTCAACATTTTAATTAAGCCATTTAATTGTAATCGCACAATCTGTTCTATTTCAACCTTATTTAAAGGCGTAAACATAATAATTTCATCAATTCTGTTTAAAAATTCGGGTCTAATGGTTTGTCTTAATAATGCAATTACTTCATCTTTTGTAGATTCTGTAACTAAATCACGTTTTTCCATATCCATTTTTTCAAACCGTTCTTGAATTATATGAGATCCCATATTAGAAGTCATAATTATTATTGTGTTTCTAAAATCCGCAACACGTCCTTTATTATCTGTTAATCTACCTCATCTAATACTTGTAAAAGAATATTAAAAGTATCTGGATGTGCTTTTTCAATTTCATCTAATAAAACTACAGAATAAGGTTTACGTCTTACAGCTTCTGTTAATTGCCCACCTTCTTCATAACCAATATATCCTGGAGGCGCTCCAACCAATCTGCTTACAGCATGACGCTCTTGATATTCACTCATGTCAATTCGTGTCATAGAGTTTTCATCATCAAATAAATATTGAGCTAATGCTTTTGCAAGTTCAGTTTTACCAACACCAGTTGTCCCTAAAAACAAGAATGTTCCCATTGGTTTTTTAGCATCTTGTAATCCTGCTCTTGATCTTCTAACAGCATCTGCAACAGCAACTATTGCCTCCTCTTGTCCTATAACTCTTTTATGCAATTCATCTTCTAAATGTAATAGTTTTTCACGATCACTTTGTAGCATTTTCGTAACAGGAATTCCAGTCCATTTTGCAACAACTTCAGCAATATCATCTCGTGTAACTTCCTCTTTTATCAATGCCGATTCCTGATCTGCAGCCATTTCTTTTTGCAGCTCCTTTAAATGCTCTTGCTCTTCTTTTATTTTTCCATAACGTATTTCAGCAACCTTTCCATAATCTCCTTCACGTTCGGCTCTTTCAGCTTCTAACTTATAATTTTCAATAGCTTCCTTGCTAACTTGAACAGCATCAACCAATTCTTTTTCACTAACCCATTTCGCATTAATTTCATTTCTATCTTCTTTTAAATTGGCTACTTCCTTTTTAAGTGAAGCTAATTTTTTTTCATCGTTTTCACGTTTAATCGCTTCAATTTCAATTTCTAATTGCATAATCTTTCTGTCCAAAACATCTAATTCTTCAGGTTTTGAATTTATTTCCATTCGCAATTTAGCAGCTGCTTCATCCATTAAATCAATCGCTTTATCTGGCAAAAATCGATTGGAAATATAACGTTGAGACAATTCCACAGCAGCTATAATAGCCTCATCTTTTATTTGTACTTTATGGTGGTTCTCATATTTATCTTTTATACCACGTAAAATAGAAATAGCACTTTCCGTATCTGGTTCATCAACAATTACTTTTTGAAACCTACGTTCTAAAGCTTTATCTTTTTCAAAGTATTTTTGATACTCATCTAGAGTTGTAGCTCCAATTGCTCGAAGCTCACCCCGTGCTAAAGCTGGTTTTAAAATATTAGCTGCATCCATTGCACCTTGTCCACCTCCTGCACCAACTAAGGTATGGATTTCATCAATAAAAAGTACTATCTCACCTTCAGCAGAAGTAACTTCTTTTATAACTGATTTTAAACGTTCTTCAAATTCTCCTTTGTATTTAGCACCAGCAATTAGTGCACCCATATCTAAAGAATAAACTTGTTTCCCTTTTAAATTTTCAGGAATATCTCCTTTTACAATTCTATGTGCTAAACCTTCTGCTATAGCAGTTTTACCTGTTCCGGGCTCTCCAACCAACATTGGATTATTTTTTGTTCTTCTTGATAAGATCTGAAGAATTCTTCTAATTTCTTCATCACGACCAATTACGGGATCTAATTTTCCATCTTTTGCAAGTTGGTTTAAATTTTTAGCATATTTATTTAAGGAATTGTAAGTTTCTTCGGCACTTTGCGAAGTTACTTTACTTCCTTTTCTTAATTCTGAAATTGCAGATTGAAGTTCTTTATCAGTAACTCCTTGATCTTTTAATATTTGTGATGTTGTATCTTTCGTACTTAAAATTGCTAATAATAAATGTTCTATAGAAACATATTCATCTTTTAAATCTTTTGCTTCAGTTGCAGCAGCATTTAACATTTTTGATGCGTTTCGTGATAGGGTAGTATCTCCACCACCAGTTACTTTCGCGTAACTTTCAATTGTTTTATCGATTAAGCTTTTAAGTAAATCTATATTAACTCCTAGTTTTTTAAAAATAAAAGGAGTAACATTTTCATCAACCTCAAAAATTCCTTTTAATATATGAGAATTTTCTATTTGTTGATGTCCGTAACTTTCTGCAATTTGCTGTCCTTTTTGGATAGCTTCTTGCGATTTTATAGTAAAATTATTAAAGTTCATAACGTATTATTTTGTTTTTTATATTTGCAACTTCAAATAATAGTCCAATTGAATTAAAACGAGTAAATAAGGTCATTTTGTCTTGTTTTTAAGTAGTTAACGACAATTTGTCTTTATTAAAATCAATATTATTAGACTAAATAAGTATAACAAAAAGGAGTGAAAATGGGTGTTTTAAGTAATATGTTTGGGAAAAATAAAAAGGTAAGTGAGAAACCTTTATTCAATTGGATTCTATTAACTGAAATTAGTCAGTTGGAACAAATAATTGAATTATCCAATACAAAATTAATTGTATTATTTAAGAATAGTACGAGATGTGGAATAAGTAGCCGAGTACTTTCACAATTTGAAAAAGCAACAGATTCTAGTTTAGAAAATGTTGCCTTTTATTATTTAGATTTATTGAAATACAGAAATATTTCAAACGAAATTGCTACTACTTTTAATGTGTATCATCAATCTCCACAAGTGTTATTATTAAAAAATGGTAAAGTAGTGGCGCATAACTCTCATTATAACATTATTTCAACTATTACTCTGGAAGATTATATTTAACTGCGGGTAAAATTTTTCCTGTACATTTACCAAAACCAATTCTTCCTTGGCTGTTTTCACAATATCCCCTAAGAATTACATGATCTCCATCTTTAAAATAAGTACGCGTAGTTCCATCTTTTAATTTTAATGGTTCTTCTTCATTCCAAGTTAATTCTAACATAGAACCATAACTATCTCTTGTAGATCCTGATATGGTACCACTCCCAATTAAATCACCCGCTCTAACATTACATCCATTTATTGTATGATGAGTTAATTGCTGCGTCATAGTCCAATATAAATTTTTGAAATTTGCTTGACTTAAAACATTAATATCACCATTTGGTGTTTCAACATATGTTTTTAGATTTATGTCGTAACTATTATTGCTTTTTCTATGCTTCAAATATTTTACTACAGTTTCTTGTTCAGGACCTTCGCATTTATAAGGTTCTAAAGCATCCATGGTAACTATCCAAGCTGAAATTGTAGTTGCAAAACTCTTACTCAAAAATGGGCCTAAAGGTTTAGATTCTTGTTTCTGGATATCTCTTGCGCTCCAGTCATTTAATAATACCATTCCAAAAATATTTTCTTTTGCTTCACTCATATGAATTGGCTTTCCAAACTGATTCACATCAGTTGTTACAAAAGCTGTTTCAAGTTCCATATCAATACATTTTGCTGGTCCAAAAACTGGTTTCTCTTGTCCTACCTGTTGCGTTTGCCCATATGGCCTTCTTATTGGAGTTCCCGAAACAACAACTGAAGAGGATCTGCTATGGAACCCAAGTGGCATATGAGCCCAATTACTTTTTAAGGGTTCTTCTTGTAATTTAAATATTTTTGCAACATTGGTCGCATGTTCTTTACTTGAGATATAATCAGTAAAATCACCAACTTGAATAGGTAAAAGCATTTCTACCTCATTTACATCAAAAATAATTACTTCTTTATGTTCAGCATTGTTTTGCAAGGTTTTATTTTTAATATCAAAAACATCAGCAATTCTATTACGTACCAATCTCCAAGTTTTTCTTCCATCTGCAATAAAATCGTTTAGAGAATCTTGCATAAAAATATCATCTGTCAATGGTATTCCATTAAAATATCCCAATTGGTGAAATGCACCTAAATCTATTGCATACTCGCCAATTCTTGTTCCAATAGTAATTATATCATCTTTTGTAATAAAAACTCCAAAGGGTATATTTTGAATTGGAAAATCGCAACCTTGTTCTACATGTAGCCAAGATTTTCTATTCGGATTGTTAGCAGTTATTTCCATATCTATAATTTCTTTTTATTTTCAATTAAATTCTAATCAAATATATAAGTTTCTAGTTAAAAGAAAAATGAAATTACTATTTTTGCCATTAATTTAACTTTTAAAATAGAATTAACGAATGCAACGTGACCAAATTATCTTTGATTTAATTCAAGAAGAGAAAGAAAGACAAACTAATGGTTTAGAACTAATAGCATCTGAAAACTTTGTAAGTGAGCAAGTTATGGAAGCACAAGGTTCTATTTTAACTAATAAATATGCTGAAGGATATCCGGGCAAAAGATATTATGGAGGTTGTGAAGTAGTTGATGTTATTGAGCAAATTGCAATAGATAGAGCAAAAGAATTATTTGGTGCAGAATATGTAAATGTTCAACCACATTCTGGTTCTCAGGCAAATACAGCTGTGTATGCTGCTTGTTTAAATCCAGGAGATACAATTTTAGGGTTTGATTTATCACATGGAGGGCATTTAACTCATGGTTCTCCAGTAAATTTTTCAGGTAAATTATATAACCCTGTTTTTTACGGAGTAGTTGAAGCTACAGGAAGAATAGATTACAATCATTTAGAAAAACAAGCTAAAGAGTACAAACCAAAATTAATTATTGCAGGTGCTTCTGCGTATTCTAGAGATATAGATTTTGCAAAATTTAGAGAAATTGCAGATCAAGTTGGTGCGATTTTAATGGCAGATATTTCTCACCCTGCGGGTTTAATAGCTAAAGGTATATTAAATGATCCTATTCCTCATTGTCATATTGTAACAACTACAACACATAAAACTTTACGTGGACCACGAGGTGGAATGATTATGATTGGTAAAGATTTTGATAATCCTTTTGGATTAAAACTAAAAAATGGAAGTCTTAAAAAAATGTCGACATTAATAAATTCGGCAGTATTTCCAGGAAACCAAGGAGGACCATTAGAACACGTTATTGCTGCTAAAGCGGTTGCTTTTGGAGAAGCTTTAACTGATGAGTTTTTACATTACCAAATTCAAGTTAAGAAAAATGCTTCGGCAATGGCAGATGCTTTTGTTGCAAAAGGGTACAAAATTATATCTGAAGGAACAGACAATCACTGTATGTTAATTGACTTAAGAAATAAAAATATTAGTGGGAAAGATGCTGAGAATGCATTAGTTAAAGCTGATATTACTGTAAATAAAAATATGGTTCCTTTTGATGATAAATCACCTTTTGTTACTTCAGGTATAAGAATTGGTGTTGCAGCAGTTACTACACGCGGTTTAAAAGAAACTGATATGAAAACTATTGTTGAATTGGTTGATGAAGTGATTAATAATCAAGAAGATGAAACTGCTTTAGAAAATATAGCTGAAAAAGTAAATGAAATGATGTCACACAGACCTTTATTTACTTGGTAAAATAAAAAATATAGTATTAATTAAAATCCTGCTTTTTGCAGGATTTTTTTTAACCTAAATTTAACGCTAATAGGTGATTTTAGTTACAATTTTTCCAGCAGACTTTTTATAACTTTATATGTTTAAAAGTAAGCTTTAATTATAACTATATATCAATAAAAAATTATGGAAACACAACAAGAAATTATTTCAATGCCAAGAATAGGTGATAAAGCACCCGAATTTAAAGCAGTAACAACACAAGGAAATATTCATTTTCCGAATGATTATAAAGGAGATTGGGTTATTTTATTTAGTCATCCAGCTGATTTTACACCTGTGTGTACTTCAGAGTTTATGACATTTGCTACAATGGAGGAAAAATTTTTAAAGGCAAATTGTAAATTAGTAGGTTTATCTATTGATGGATTGTATAGCCACATAGCATGGTTACGCTCAATTAAAGATAAAATTGAATATAGAGGCATGAAAAATGTGGAAGTAAAATTTCCTTTAATTGAAGATATTACAATGACTGTGGCAAAAAAATATGGAATGCTTCAGCCTAATGAAAGCTCTACTAAGGCAGTACGAGCAGTATTTTTTGTAGATCCAAATGGAATTATTAGAGCAATTATTTATTATCCATTGAGTTTAGGAAGAAATTTTGATGAATTATACAGAGTAGTAGTTGCATTGCAAGCGGCAGATGCTTTTGAAGTAGCCACACCTGCCGACTGGAGACCTGGGGATGATGTAATTATTGGTCCTGCGGGTTCTTGTGGCACAGCAGAAAATAGAATGCAAGGAAAGGAAGATATGGAATGTAAGGACTGGTATTTCTGTACTAGAAAACTAGATAAAGATAAAGTTTTAGGTAAAGTACTTAAAAAGTAAGAAATATCTTGTCGAATTGAGCTTGTCTAAATATATTGAGTTATACTTAATTTAACCCAACTTTGTCAAGCTCAATTTGACAAATACAATATCATTTAAATTTTGTTATTCACTTTATTGAAGTTTAATCATCATCATCATCCAAAGCCCTTTCTAACAATTTATCATTAAAATTTTTGGAGCCTTTTGCTCCTAATTTTTTAATACTTTCCACTTTTTTAATAAGATTTCCAGCACCGGTTAATTTTTTCATGGAAGAATCATATGAACCTTGAACCGTTTTTAATTGATTTCCTACTTTAATTAAATCGTTTGTTAAATTTACAAACTGATCATATAATCTCCCCGCTTGAATTGCAATTTCAATAGCATTTTTCTGTTGTTTTTCATTGTTCCACATACTATCAATCGTACGTAATGTTGCTAAAAGGGTAGTAGGTGTAACAATTACAATATTTTTCTCAAATGCTTTGTTATATAGTTGGTTATCATTATTTAAAGCAACGGCAAATGCAGGTTCTATTGGAACAAAAAGCAATACAAAATCAGGTGATTCAATTTGATAAATATCCTGATAATTCTTCTCGCTAAGCTGTTCAATATGACGTTTTAAAGAGTTAACATGTTCTTTAATTGCTTGTTCTTTTTCGCTTTCATCATCAGCATTTATATATTGTTCATAAGCAGTTAAAGAAACTTTTGAATCAATAATCATTTTTTTATCATCTGGCAAATGAATTACAACGTCAGGTAATATTCGTTTACCTTCATTATTTATAAAACTCTGTTGCACAAAATATTCACTATCTTTTTCCAATCCAGATTTTTCCAAAACACGCTCTAAAACTAATTCTCCCCAATTCCCCTGAATTTTACTATCTCCCTTTAAAGCCTTAGTTAAATTAAGAGTTTCTTTACTCATTTGCATATTTAAATCCTTTAAACCCAAAATTTGTTGACGTAAAGCTGCATGATAATCAATACTTTCTTTATGTGTATCTTCAACTTTCTTTTCAAATGTTTGAATTTTCTCTTGTAATGGATTCAAAATAGTTTTTAAATTCTCTTTATTTTGTTCAGTAAATTTTGATGATTTTTCTTCTAATATTTTATTGGCTAAAATTTCAAAATCTTTAGTGAATTTTTCTTGTAATTTAGATACTTCAGCTTTATTTTCTTGTAACTTTTCTTCCAAATTTTTAAACTCAGAAACCTTTTCGATATACGTCAATTCTATTTCATGTTTCTCTTTACCTAATAATATTTTATCTTCATTTAAATTATTGATAATATTTTTGTTAGCATCTTTTTCTTCAAGTAAAAGTTTATTTATAATTTCTAATTCTGAGGTAACTTTATCATATTTATTTTTAGTAATTAACTTACCAATTATGAAACCAACAATTAATGCAATTATTGCTAAAGCTAAAATGATAATATATTGTTCCATTTTCTAATTAAAATTTATAATTTGATAACCGTTTTTTTGGTATTTAACCAATGCTGTTAAAGCTGAAAGTGATAATTTTACATTTTCAGATTTATCTTCAATTTTAAAATTACTAGCCATAAAAGATTGTCCACAAACAAAAACTTCAACATTAAAATTTATTAATTCCTGAATTAATTTTGTATTAGGGTTTTCGATTTCATATAGTGTTTTATAAGAAAGATCTGACAAAGCACTTTTAGTGGCTTTCCCATGTAAAATAACGGCAATCTTCATATTTTCTAATCTTATACCTTGAGCTCCATGCATATTTATAAATCGTGCAACCGTATTAATTAATGGATTTAATTTTTCACCATTTGAATAATCGGTATAAATATCGAAAATCACTTTATACTCTTTATCCTTAGCTAAAAGTAAATCTGGACTTTCAACTTCAAAAACTTTACCAAAATCTTTAATGATTTGAGCATTAATGCCTGAAAAACAAGTGAAAATAAGAAAAATAATGATATATTTTTTCATAATAAACGGTTCAATTAAATTAGTTATTTATAAGAATCTATCATATTTAATAAATTAGTTTATAAAAATAAGATAAATTATATTTGTTGCCATAAAAAGCCGTTTAATTATAAGGCTGAGTTATTAACAACTGTATGAAAGCATTTGCTCGATTTATTTTATATACCTTATTAGGTTGGAAAATTATTGGAAATTTCCCAAAAGATTTAAAAAAATACGTAATTATTGCTGCTCCACACACGCATTGGCTCGATTTTCCTTTAGGAGTTCTTACTAAATATGCTACTGGAACAACCATCAATTATATTGGAAAAGCTTCATTATTTAAACCTCCATTTGGATTTATTTTTAAATTGCTTGGTGGAGCACCAGTGAATAGGAATGAACGCACCAATAAAGTTCAAGCAATTGTTGATGTTTTTAATAATAGAGAAAAGTTTATTTTGGCATTGTCTCCTGAAGGAACTAGAAAATTTATAGAACCTTGGAAAACTGGTTTTTATTATATTGCTAAAGGAGCAAACGTTCCTGTAGTTATGGGGACTTTAGATTTTGGAAACAAACAGGTAAAAATATCTGAACCATATTATTTATCAGATGATATAGAGAAAGATTTTGAACATTTTTACAACTATTTTAAAGGTGTAAAAGGTAAATTACCTAAGAATTTTAATTTGTAATTTTTGCTTCAAATTAAGTATTAAAAAAGGTGTTAAAATAATTATTTTAGCACCTTTTTTAATTGTATTATTTTTATTATCCTTTATAAAATGGTAATCTCACCACTTTTGAAGGAATATTTTTATTTCGAATTTTAATAAAAATTTCTGTATCTTTTTTCGAATATTCAGTAGTTACATAACCCATTCCGATTCCTTTTTTTAGTGACGGACTCATTGTTCCTGAAGTAACTTCACCAATAATTTCACCAGCTACATTTACAATTTCATAACCATGACGAGGAATTCCTTTTTCTGTAATTTCAAAAGCAATTAATTTTCTAGAAACACCTTCTTCCTTTTGTTTTTTTATTGCTTCTGAATTTACAAAATCTTTTGTGAATTTAGTAATCCAGCTTAAACCAGCTTCAATAGGTGAGGTAGTATCGTTAATATCATTTCCATATAAACAAAATCCCATTTCTAAACGCAAGGTATCACGCGCGGCTAAACCAATTGGTTTAATTCCAAACTTATTACCTGCTTTAAAAATAGCCTTCCACACAGCTTCTGCATCTTTATTTTTAACATAAATTTCAAATCCTCCAGAGCCTGTATAACCAGTTGCTGAAATAATAACATCTTTAAAACCAGCAAAATCACCAATTTTAAATGAGTAATATTTCATAGTAAATAAGTCTAAATCTGTAAGTGATTGAAGTGCTTCAGAAGCATCTGGCCCTTGTACTGCAAGTAAAGAATACTCGTCTGAAACATTTATCATTTCCACACCTAAATCGTTATGCATTAAAATCCAATTCCAATCTTTTTCAATATTTGAAGCATTAACAACCAACATATATTCATTTTCATTGATTCTATAAACCAATAAATCATCAACTATTCCTCCGTCATTATTTGGTAAACAACTATATTGAACTTTACCATCAAATAATAGGGAAGCATCATTCGTTGTAACTTTTTGAATTAATGCCAATGCATTATCTCCTTTTAAAATAAATTCCCCCATATGTGAAACATCAAAAACACCTACACCATTTCTAACAGTTTCGTGTTCAATATTTATACCTTCATATTGTACAGGCATATTAAAACCAGCAAATGGCACCATTTTAGCACCTAAAGATTCGTGAATGTGAGATAAAGCAGTATTCTTCATTTTTAACTATTTTAGTTATGCAAAATTAATAAATTCTTAATTATAGCATTGGTATTAATTTACCTTAAAAACATAAGATCTATTGTTTAATCAATTAATATTTTAATGTTTCCAAACTTATTTTTTTCTTTTTACTATATTTGATTTTATTAAATATTTTAATGAAAAATATGAATTTTAAAAAAGTATTGACCATTGTATTTTATTTTTTTGCGGTAACAATTTATGCACAAAACAGATCCTTGCCGCAAGATTATTTGACCAAAGAATTTCATAAGAACAGAAGGGAAGCATTAAGAAATAAATTACCTAATAATAGTGTGGCGGTATTTTTTGCAAATGCAGTTAGAAACAGAGCAAACGATGTTGAGTACGTATATCACCAAGATCCAAACTTCTATTATTTAACGGGTTATAAAGAACCTCATGCATTGTTGTTGATTTTTAAAGATGACCAGAAAGTTGGTAATACTGTTATAAATGAAGTCCTTTTTGTACAAGAAAAAAATGAAATTGCTGAAATGTGGACAGGAAAACGGTTGGGAATTGAAGGAGCTCAAGACGATTTAGGTTTTAGAATTGTTTTTAACGGTAAAGAATTTAAAAGTTATGATATAAATTTTTCAAAATTTGATAAAATTCTTTTTAAAAATTTCGAAAATGATGTGAGAGATTCAAAAGATGAAGCTGATTTATATGATTTAATTAAAATATTTAAGGAAAAAATTTCTTACGATTTAAATAATTTAAAGAACCCAACTTCAGATAAAATTGAAGATGAGCCAAACATTAAATTCGATAGTAAAAAGCTGAGCAGTATTATGGCTACTTTGCGAGAAATAAAAACTAAAGATGAGCTAGTTTTGTTGAAAAAAGCTGTTGAGATTTCTGCAGTTGGGCAATTAGAAATAATGAAAGCAATGCATCCTGATATGTCTGAAACTGAAGTTCAAGGTGTTCACGAATTTGTATATAAAAAATATGGCGCAGAATATGAAGGCTATCCATCAATTGTTGGTGCAGGAGGAAATGGTTGTATTTTACATTATATTGAAAATAACAAAACTGTTGTTGGGAATGGAGAATTGGTTTTAATGGATTTAGGTGCTGAATATCATGGATATACAGCTGATGTAACACGCACGATACCAGCAAATGGTAAGTTTTCCAAAGAACAGAAATTGATTTACGATTTGGTTTATAAAGCTCAAGAAGAAGGAATAAAAGCATATGAAATAGGAACAAACATGTCTAAACCTTATGATATTGCCCGCAAAATAATTAATGATGGTTTGGCTAAATTGGGTATTATTGAAACAGCCAAGTCTAGACATCTATTTTTTCCGCATGGCACTTCACATCATATAGGTTTAGATGTTCATGATCCAGGTAATTATAAAAAGTTTGAGGAAAATATGGTTGTTACTATGGAACCTGGAATTTATATTCCGTATGGGAGCGATTGTGATGAAAAATGGTGGGGAATAGGTGTTAGAATTGAAGATGACATTTTAGTCACTAAAAACGGACCCATAAATTTATCGGCTCTTGCACCAAGAACTTCCGAAGAAATTGAAGCGACTATGAAATTACCAAGCGTTTTAACCAATTTTAATTTACCGAAGTTGGATTAGAAAGGGCTTGTTCCCAATCAGCTATTAAATCATCAATATGTTCTATACCAACTGAAATTCTAATTAAGTTCACAGGTGTTAAACTATCTGGTCCTTCAACTGATTTTCTATGTTCAACTAAGCTTTCAACACCACCTAAACTTGTTGCTGTTGTAAAATATTTTAATTTTGTTGAAATTTCAAAAGCATTTTTTTCATCTCCTTTTATTAAAACAGATAACATAGCCCCAAATCCATTCTTTTGCTGTTTTTTAGCTATTAAATGTTGTGGATGAATCTCTAATCCAGGATAATTTACTTTTTCAATTTTAGGATGTTGATTTAAAAATTGAGCTAATATAAAAGCATTTTTAGATTGTTTAGAAACTCTTAAATGCAATGTTTGAATTCCGCGTGCTATTAACCAACAATCAAATGGAGCAGGAACTGAACCATTTAATAATTGAATATTTTTAATTTTTTCGGCAATTTTATCATTATTTAAAACTAAGGCTCCACCTAAAACATCACTATGTCCTCCAAAATATTTTGTTGTAGAATGCACAACAATATCAGCACCTAGATCTAACGGATTCATAAAAACAGGTGTTAACCAAGTGTTATCAACAGCACATAAAAAACTATGTTTATGAGCTATTTCTGAAATTGCTTTAACATCACTAATTTTTAATTGAGGATT
>Ga0102814_10001854_pt1 | contig 14611 bp, 11 predicted proteins | sample ColrivemetaGS741_FD_79112 | JGI IMG/M metagenome (GOLD analysis project Ga0102814, IMG submission 79112) | Estuarine microbial communities from the Columbia River estuary - Flood tide ETM metaG S.741 | ecosystem: Environmental > Aquatic > Marine > Intertidal zone > Estuary | place: USA... | reverse complement strand
TCTTCTAAAAAAAGAGGAAGTTAAAGCTACTCCTAAAAAGGTAATTGAAGTTATTTAATTTAGTTAACGGCAGAAAGTAACTTTTTAAGGTTACTTTCTGCTTTTTTAATTTAATCCTATAAAGATGAAAGATACACAAACCAATACTTCATATGTAGAATGGTTAAATACAGAAGTAATGCATAAAGCTTCACATAATTGGTTATCAGAGTTACTGTTTATAAAAAACGAACAACTCTTTTTTGACGATCTTATTAAATCATATACATTACAACTAATAGAATCTAAATATTTTGCAAAAAGCAAAAAAATAATAGACAGGTTACATCATTTTCAGAAAGTGACGGATAGTATAATTGAAAAAGTAAAAAAACATGAACTAGGTCTTAAAATAATGGTAGGTAAAACAGATAAGTTAGAAGAAGAAAATTACAAAAAAGAGCATCGGAATCTTATCATTTTAGTTACCGAATTTTTTGAAATGAATCAAGCTTTAAAGATGAAGTTGTTTAAACTTATTAAAAGTATTTTAAAAGAGAAAAAACAAAAGCTGTTAATGGCTTAATTACATCAACAAAAATGATTAAATGTGGTTGACGTATATACATTTAAACCTCACAGTCAAATAAACTAGATTGTTTTTTATTAAAAAGAGTAATACATGATTATTATGACTAGTTATCATCTGTGACTTCATGAGTTTTTAGCCACTCTTCACCTTTTTTATCTAAAAAGAAATCCATCCAGACATAATACATAACTTCGTCTTTTTCTACGGAAACGGAGTGACTTGAACCTATTGGTATATGAAGTACTGAATATTCTGAAAAACCAATTTTAGCATCATCAGCATAAACAACACAATTATTTTTTGATAGGCCTAAAAACAATTGTTCTAACATAGGATGTTCATGAGCGCCAACTTTATCAGGCCCTTTTGTTTGAACCGTTCCCATGGCTATTCTAGGAATATATTTATTAGGGAGTATGGTACGACTTACTGTATTTGGACTTTTAATTGGTTCGGTATAAGATTTGCAATCTGTGAATTTAGCATAATATACATTTTGAGTATTATCAGCAGGAAATTCTTTTAAATCTAAAAGGTCTTGAGTCGTTAATTTACTTGATATTTTTAGGTAGTGCAGGGTATCATTTTCAGCAGCTTTAATAGTAATTTCTTTAGCTATATTAGGTAATAAAATAGTTTCTGGAACAATCTCATAACTTGTATTCGTAGCAATTACATTTCCTTGTCCTTTTACAAACAAGTATATTGTTTTATAACCTTCTTTAGAATAATCTAGAATTGCATTTTCACCTGTAATAGCTATGTGAGCAACATCGATACCTTTAATTTCATTTTCTAAAATTGATTTGGCATATCGCTGTGTGTTTTTTTGTAATTGAGTGTTTTAATTTTCATTTGGAATTTCTTGACCATGAATCGTTATTATCAACGATAATATAAACAGGATAGTTGTTAAACTCTTTTTCATTTTAAATAATTTTGGATAAGATACAGTTTTTTAATACTCTCAAATATAAGACCTTTATTTTAAAATGGGGTGATTCTGAGTGAGTTTACATACGCAAAAAGTAGGGCGTTTAAAGTTTTTATTTAGGCTTAGCTTATTCATTTAAAATGGTTTTATTAAATAATAGTTTTTGAGTTTGGTTAATGTTATAGAGAAGTCATCGTTTTTATAATTACTACCCCCTTTTCTTTTATAAATACTCAATAAAAATCATGTACCTTACTCCTTTAATTTTAAATTAAATACAAATGGCAGATATAGCAAATCGATATAAACAAAACCCATTATTATCACCCAAAGATTTAAAACCCAGCAATGAAAACATGATTATTGAATGTTTGCTAAATCCAGGCGTGTTTGAATTTAATGGAAAAACAGGCCTTCTTGTAAGGGTAGCAGAACGCACCGTTCAAAAAGAAGGCTACTTGTCTGTACCCATTTATAATGATTTTGGTAAAGTTGAAATTATTGATTTCGAACTGAACGACCCAAAACTTGATGCGTCAGATGCCAGAGTTATTAGTTATGATGGGACAGATTATTTGACCACCATATCGCACTTGAGATTACTTTTTAGTGATGACGGAATTGACTTCAAAGAATCAGATAAATATCCTTCAGTTTTTGGCAAAGGTGAATACGAAAGTTATGGTATTGAAGATTGCCGAGTTTCAAAAATAGATGACGTATTTTATTTAACCTATACCATGGTTTCCCCAAATGGCGTTGGTGTAGGATTAAGAACAACAAAAGATTGGTTAAATATTATAAAGAAAGGCATGATTTTTAGCCCACACAATAAAGATTGCGCCATTTTTGAAGAAAAAATAAATGATAAATATTATGCGCTGCATAGACCTAGTAGTCCACAATTAGGAGGAAATTATATTTGGCTTGCAGATTCTCCAGATAGTATCCATTGGGGCAATCATAAATGTATTGCAAAAACACGCGCAGGAAAGTTTGATAGCAAACGATTAGGCGCAGGAGCGGCTCCTATTAAAACAGAAAAAGGCTGGTTAGAAATTTATCATGGTGCCACAGAAGGTCATAGGTATTGTCTAGGTGCTATTTTATTAGACTTAAAAGATCCTTCAATAGTCATTGCTCGCTCAGAAGAGCCCATTATGGAACCTATGGCTGTTTATGAACAAACTGGTTTTTTTGGAAATGTCGTTTTTACAAACGGACATATAGTCGATGGCGACACGATTAAAATGTATTATGGAGCATCAGATGAACATGTTTGTTTAGCAAGCTTTTCAATTAACCAAATTTTAAAAACACTCGGACAATGATGATAGATTTAGCAAAAGTAGGATTAAAAGATTTTACCAGAAGTGCCAAAATTTTGATTATTACAAATACCATTTATGCTTTTGTTTTGCCCGTTATAGATATTTTTGTGGCGTCGTATATCATGCGAAATTCTAACGACCCATCAAAAGTTATACTCTATCAATTAGCTATTTATGTAGGTATTCCAATTACTTTTTTCATAAACGGTTACTTATTAAACAACATAAACATTAAAAGATTATTCTCGTTAGGCATGATATTAAGTGGCGTGTCCATGGTGTTTATGATGTCTTTAAAAGAAATTAATTATACAGGAATAGCCATAGCCGGTTTAATTATGGGTATGTCTTTTGGCTTATACTGGGCCAACAGGGATTATTTGGTATTGGCAACAACTAAAGATAAAACACGAAATTTTTACTATGGCTTAGAAACATTTCTTTATACCATTATTGCTTCCATCGTTCCGGTAATGATTGGCTGGTTTTTAATGAGCGGTAACGAAGGTGAAGGTCAGGTTGCAAATGATGGTGTTAATTCAGCATATAGAGTCATTACAATGATTGTTTTTGGTGTCACCGTTTTAGCTTCTATTGTATTTCATTTCGGGAAGTATGAAAAACCAAAGAGTGAAAAGTTTTTATATTTTACATTTCACAAACTCTGGAGAAAAATGCTGCAATTGGCTGTTTTAAAAGGGTTGGCACAAGGTTTTATCGTTACAGCACCCGCTATGTTAATGATGAAATTCTTTAATTCTGAAGGTGCATTAGGGTCTGCCATATCTATTGGAGCCGTTATAGCAGCTGTAATTATGCTTATTCTAGGGAAATATTCAAAACCTAAACATCGATTAATGATTTTTTCTGTTGGGCTTATTTGTTTTTTCTTAGCATCATTCTTTAATGGTTTGCTGTTTAATACAACTGGTGTAATTATATTTATGTTTTTATTATTGATAGCAAGACCTGTTCTTGATATTGCTTATTTTCCTATTCAATTAAAAGTAATCGATTTACTTTCATCGATTGAAAATAGAAATGAGTTTTCTTATATTTTAAATCATGAATTCGGTTTATTTATTGGCCGCTTTTTAGGTGCAAGTACTTTTTTAGTGATTGCTTTTTATATAAATACAGACATCGCTTTAAGATATGCGTTATTGATTATTGGAGTGCTTCAGTTACTTTCAATCCTAATTGCCAAACAGCTTTTAAAACAACAAGCTATATTAGAAAGTGAAACTTTAGCAACTAAAAATGAAGTCACTTCAAGCTAAGCTTGTCCATATGTTTCAAAAGTCATAAAAAAATTAAATTAACTGATGAAAATACTTAAAATGAGGTATATAATAATTTTAGTAATTGTTTTAGGATTTTATTCTTGCAAAACAGAAGACGCAAAATTTTTGATAGAAAATCCAGTCGATCAACTTCAATTGAATCGCGTTGATTCCATGCCTAATTTACCCAAACCATTTAAAATTCTTGATTTCAATAAAATAGCCAAGGATTATGATAAGTTGGTATATGACCCTAATCAAAAAGGAGCTTATTGGCCCTTAATCTGGAAAGACAATTCTCGTAAAAATGTCGATCAAGAAACGTTTGGAATTTACACAGCTATGGGCGATGCTAGACAAGGACTAGAGCATTATGATGGTATTTTTCATGAATCTCTAGCAAGTATTGGCTCTGTATTGGGGAGCAGTTTAGTTGGTATAGATAAATCGAAACAGAACGGAGAAAACTATGTTGGCATGTTAAAAAATTATTTCAATTCTGAAACGAAATGGGATATTATGATGAACAATACATGCCCAGAAGTAGCTCAATTAGGTGGTGGTTATGCACGAGATTGGTGGTATGATGTGTATCCCAATGTTATGTTTTACGCTGTTGCAGATTTTTATCCTAACGAAAAAGGTTATGAACCCATTTTACGCTCTGTTGCAGATAAATTTTATGAGGCCGATGCTGTTTTAAATGGAAATTACAAATATTCCTTTTTTAATTATGCCACCATGGAGCCAACTAAAAATTGGATTTGTACACAAGAAGATGTGGCGGCAGGACATGCCTATGTACTGTACTCTGCCTATCAAAAATTTAAAGATCCAAAATATTTACAAGGTGCAAAATCATCATTAGAAGCCCTTTTAAGTCAAAAAGAAAATAGGTTTTATGAAATATTAATGCCTTTTGGAGCTTATGTCGCCGCCAGATTAAATGCCGAAGAAGGCACTAATTATGAGTATGCAAAAATATTAAATTGGACTTTTGATGGCACTTCGGTTTGTAGAGAAGGCTGGGGAGTTCTGGTTGATAATTGGAATGGTTACGATATTTCGGGAATTGTTGGAAGTACTGTAGATCGAGGAGGGTTTGGGTTTTTAATGAATACTTATGATACTATGTGGCCATTAGTACCTATGGTAAGATACGACCAGCGTTACGCAAATACTATTGGAAAATGGATGTTGAATGCAGCCAATGCATCTCATTTGTTTTACCCTTATGAAATTCCAGATAATCATCAAACAATACCTGAAGAGAAAGAGCACACTAAAGGCGTTATAGCTTATGAAGGACTTATTAAAAAAGCACATTACGAGCAGTATGAACATATTGAAGCACCTGTAGCTATTGGCGATGGTATGCATTGGAACAAAGACAATCCTAAAGTGTCTCAATTTAGTGTTTATGGAAGTGGGCATGTTGGAATAGCGGGCTCTATTATATCAAGTACAAATATTAAAAACATATTACAATTAGATTTATTAGCTACCGATTTTTATAAATCAGGCGCTTACCCGACGTATCTCTATTATAATCCAAACCCAGAAGTTAAGGCCGTAACCATTTTAACCGGAGAAAAAGAAATAAAAATATACGATGCCATTAAAAGAGCATTTATTGCTAAAAACATTAAAGGCAGTTTAACTTTTAACGTAGCACAAGAACATTCCGCTTTATTGGTTTTTGTTCCTCAGAAAGCTGTTATTAAAGAGGAAAATGGAAAATTATATGCTGATAACATTGTGATAGATTATCATTATGCATCTAAAAAATAGAAGCATGAAAACGGTTATTCCTATTATATTAATCTCAATAATGATTTCTTCTTGCAATTCAAAAGTTGTTTCAGATACATCAGATAAAACCTGGTGGAAAGAAACTGTGTTTTATGAAGTTTACATGCCCAGTTTTAAAGATAGTGATGGCGATGGTTACAGTGATTTTAAGGGGCTCTCTTCAAAATTAGATTATATTGAAAACTTGGGTGTTAAAGGCATCTGGTTTACACCTTTCTTAAAATCACCTAAAGTAGATAACGGCTATGATGTTTCAAGTTACTATGAAATAGATGCTTCATATGGCTCGTTAGATGATTTTAAAATTTTCTTAAACGAAGCACATAATAAAGATATTAAAATAATCATGGATTTGGTGGTAAATCACACATCTACCGAATCAAAATGGTTTCAGGAATCTCGAAAATCTAAAGACAACCCATATCGAGACTATTATATTTGGAAAGATGAACCCAACAATTGGGAATCCTTTTTTGGCGGAACTGCATGGGAATTGGATAGCGTTACAAACCAATATTATTACCATCAGTTTGATATTAAAATGGCAGACCTAAATTGGCAGAATCCTAAAGTTATTGAAGAAATTCAGCAAGTTTTAAGATTTTGGCTAGATTTAGGAGTAGATGGTTTTAGATTGGATGTTATCAATTTTTTAACTACTGAAGGCATCACTTTAAACAATCCAACAGACGACAAAGGCGAACAGGAACATCTCTATGATATCAACCAAAAAGGTGTAAAAGAAGCCATGAAAACAATACGAGCAACCGTTAATGAATACGACAACCGCTTTATAGTTGGTGAAATAGGCAGCGATAAAATTGAAGTCTTAAAGCAATATCAAGGAGATGAATTGTTAGATGTAATATTCAATTTTAATTTTGGAAGTATAAAAGAATTTTCAGCAAAACGTATTTTTGATGAGTTGCAAAGTATGGAAAAAAACATGAGTAACTATCCAACATTATTTTTTGGAAGTCATGACATGCCACGTTTAATAGATCGATTAGCAGACAACAACCCTAAAAAGGCTGAAGCTTTAGCAGCTTTAATTTTAACGGCAAAAGGCGTTCCATTTATATATTATGGAGAAGAAATTGGAATGGCGAACATTGAAGCAAATTCGATTAATGAAATGATGGATATTCAAGGTAGAACGCATTACAATCTCGCCTTAAATAAGGGTCTTTCTGAAAATGAAGCGCTTAAGATTGGAAATGAACACAATCGCGATAAATCACGAAGTCCAATGCAATGGAATGCTGAAAATCTCTCAGGATTTTCTTCTAACAAATCATGGATAAAAGTTAATGACAATTACCATAGTTTAAACGTTCAACAACAGGAAAACGACTCTGAATCCATCCTTTCAAAGTATAAGCAATTAATTGCTTTACGTAATTCTGAACCTGTTTTACAATATGGTGTTTATGAAAAACTTAATATACTAGACGATTGTATTCTTTTTACAAGAAGGTATCAAGATTCTAAAATCACTGTATTAATCAATTTCGGAAAACCATTTACTTTTAGTTTACCTAATAATGCAAAGATACTTTTAGGCTCTCCAAAATTACAATCTAACAATTATCTCATCTTTAAGGAGTCTTTAAAGTGATTTAAATAATTTATAGAAAAATAAATTTGATACCTTAAGGCTTAAAAAAAGCAAAAAATAAAAAATCTCTTTAATTGATTCACTCGATTGGATATTACCTTTTACAAGGAATTAGATAAAAATAACCAGAGTTATTCACAAGTCTACCAGCTTCCGCCGCCTCCGCCTCCAAAGCCGCCTCCAGATGAACCGCCGCCAGAACTACCGCTACTTGAAGGGGAACTTACCATATAAGATTGTGTCCCTGAAATGGTGCTTGAAAAAGAGCGTGAGAAGTTGTGCATGGTGAATGCATTGTTACCAGATGAAGTATACCAATCTGGAGGTTTTACATTTAATGCTTCAAATTTTCTAGCCCATTTTTCAAATAAACCAAAGGCCAGAGCATAGCCCATAGTACTTTCAAAATAACCGGGATCGTCTATTAATAGCATTTTCAGCTTATTTTCCTCGGCTACTTTAATAAATCGTTTAAATCCTTTTAATTCTGAGAATAATTGATTTCCAACAGCATTCTTTTTTATCATATAGGTATTAACAATCAGTAATATAAAACAGCACACAAAGGCTGCTATAGCGGCAATTAATCCCCAAAAAATCAAAGAAATTATGGTCAATAATATAGTTAACAGCGCTAACACTACATAGGTTATGATTTGCACCTTTTTAGATTTAGCTTCATAATAAGGTTGTGCTTTTTCCTTTAAAAGTGTAGCCGCACTTGCCATGGTAGTATAAAATGTATCCTTAAGGCTGCTCACCAACACTTCTTCAGGCTGGTCACCTGAAATAGCAGCAAAAAGACCATTGAAAATTTTTAATTCATAGTCTGGAGAATTCTCAGGTAACGGTTTTAGTTTAATAATTTTAGTATCCTTTGCTCCGAAGAACGATTTTTTACCAATCTCTTCAATTCTTATATAGCCTTTTGAACCCCAATGAGGTATTAAAGAAATAAGATCAGAAGTATCTTCTCTATCATTAATTAAAAACCCAGCCATAGCAGGATCTATATTGTTTGGTGCATAATAACTTGTCGTAGCAATGACTCTTTGGTCTCTTCCATATTTATCCCATACAGCATAAAACAATACTATAAGCGTCCCAATTAAAAACACCCATCCATACTGATTCCAAAATGGCCACATAGGCTTTATTTCGTTCACAGAATTAAAAGGCAAGTTTATTAAAACCGTCACGCTTTGCCCGGGGTGAGACACAAAGTTGTTCTTACTGGTCCCAACTAGCACATTATTTTCAAAATGAAAATCAAAATCAGTGCTAATATTGGTATTACCGGCATCACCGGAATACACAAAACAGTTTTCTTTGCTAAGTTGTATGTTGTCTGTTACGTTAATTTTAAAATTGATTTTATGAAAATCTGCGGCCCATCCATCTGGTTTTATATTCCAATAAAATCGAATTTGAGATGCTTCAAAAAGAAAGGCATTATTAACCCGGTATTTAATTTGATACTGCTGGGGTCCAATGATGGTTTTATCCTTATCCCCTATTTTGATTTCCAAATTTTTGGAAAGCTTTTGCACGAACCTAAAGGGCGCATCAAACTTATGGTTAGGCACCTTAATACGACTGATTTCTATTTTTCGTTTTTCTTGTGTTCCGTCTGAATTGCTAAGATTATATTCGGTAAGTATCGTTCTATAAATGCCGTGTTTATAAGTTTCAAAGTTAAGATCGTAGTTTTCATCAACATCAAAATAGCCCTTCTCAGAAATTATAATGTCTACAGTATAATCATTTACAGTGAAATCTTGAGAATATCCTTTGCAAATTACAAAGAGTGAAAGCATAATAAGATGCACATGCTTCATTACGAAAAATCTACCTTAACATTAGCTCTACTGGTTTCATCAGTTTCAAAAAAGTCGAAATGCTGATATTTAAACATACCGGCAAACAAAACACCTGGAATACTTTCTCCATAGGTATTATTTTCACGTACCGATCCGTTATAATAGCGACGACTGCGCTCTAAATTTTCTTCAATAATATTTAGTTTTTCCTGCAAATCAAGAAAATTTGTGTTGGCTTTTAAGTCTGGATAAGCCTCCCCTAATGCAAAAATACTGCGCAGGGTTTGCTGCAATTGGTTTTCTGCCTTTATCTGGGCATTAATATCTCCTGTTGGAACCTGCATGGCAGTATTCCTGGCATTAATTACGGCTTCACAAGTAGCTTTTTCATGTTTAGCATAGCCTTTAACGGTTTCAACTAAATTAGGAATTAAATCATAACGTCGCTTTAAAGCGACATCAATATTGCTCCAGGCATCTTTTACTAAGTTTCTGTTTTTAGCAAAACGATTATAAACGCTCACCATTAATAAAACAACGAGTAAACCAATACCTAATAAGATAATTATTGCGCCCATAATGAAAATATTTTGAATTTATTGAATAACGAATATACACAATATTGTCGTGTTTTTCAACTATAACAACTTCAAATATAGCAGTTTAGAAATGTAGAATTAAGGTTCGCTCAGGCACAAAAATATTTTGCTATAACATTATTTTTTTCGCTTTGCTTTCATTTGTTGAAACAATTCTTTAAACAAACCACGGGCAATCAACAATTTCATAATCTCATTTGTTCCTGCATAAATTCTGGCCACTCTATTGTCAGCATACATACGGGCAATTGGAAAATCCCACATATAGCCATAACCTCCAAATAATTGCAGGCATTCATCTACGACCTTACCATGCATATCTGTAGCTGAATACTTTGCCATGGAGGCACTTTCTGCAGTTAGTTTATGATCTGATAATAATTGTGTACAGCGGTCTATAAATGCCTGATGAATTTGTAATTGCGTCGCACATTCGGCAAGTTTAAATTGAGTGTTTTGAAATCCTGCAATAGGTTGCTTAAAGGCAGTTCTAGTGGAAGTGTATTCAATGGTTTTTTCAATAGCTCCTTCTGCCCCACCAATAGCATTAATCGCTACTGTTAAGCGTTCTCTGGCCAATTCTGTCATCATAATTTTGAACCCTAAGCCTTCTTCTCCCAATAAATTTTCTTTTGAAACTTTTACATTATCAAAAAATAATTCACAGGTATCCTGTGATTTCATTCCAATTTTCTTGAATGGGATGCCTTTTTCAAAACCTTCATAAGCACTTTCCATAAGCAATAAAGACACGCCTTCTTTCTCCGTGCCAATATTGGTTTTTACGGCTACTAAACACATATCACTCATATAACCATTGGTAATAAAGGTTTTTTGTCCGTTTACCAAATAATAATCTCCTTTATCTACAGCAGAAGTTTTGATGGCTTTAAGATCACTACCACAACTTGGTTCCGTCATACCTAGCGATGTAATCATTTTTCCGGAAGCCATTAAAGGAAGAAATTTTTGCTTTTGAGCTTCTGTACCATACTTTAAGAGATATGGCGCTACAATATCTGAATGCAATGAAAAACCCGGACCATTGATGCCTTCCTTTGCCATTTCTTCAATAAACAAGGCATTAAAGCTAAAATCTAATCCACTGCCACCATATTGTTCGGGCATATCGATACAAAGCAGTCCTAATGCTCCGGCACGTTCCCAGATCTCCCGACTCACCATGCCGTCTTTTTCCCATTGATCCACATGATCAATAACTTCATTTTTGATGAAATCTTGAATCATTTGTTGCATCATTTTATGCTCTTCTGATGCGTATATTTCGCGTTCTAATAAAACATTTTGTAGCATACTCTTGACAAATCAGATTAGAAAATAGTATATCAATATACGTAAAGATAACACCTTTTTAATGGTTGTTCTTAAGTATTTCTAATTTATCGGCTGGTAATTCCGCGCCTATGTCTTTAAGAAATTTTTCCAATAAAGTTACGGAAGCATGTCTTATTATTTGTCTGTTTACTATTGACTACAAAAAGTGAGGTATCTTTTTAAACCTTAATAAAAATCTTTTTCTTAAAAAGATAATAACCTAAACTCATATAAAATAAAACTACGGCAATCGCATAAAGAAGTGATGCCATTTTATTTGATAAGAATGAATGAACAAAAAGCGAATCAAATAAATAAGAATGCACATTACTGTTCTCTCCAATTTTAGTTAAGTAGAAAAAATTTGAAATGAAACTAGATAGAAAATAAATAGTAATGGCGTTCATGCCAACATACTTAAAAATAGTGCCAAATTTTAAATTTAAAACATCCGTTAAATAGTAAATTATAGCAAGTATTAAAGTTGCCCACCCACTAGTAACCAAAACAAAACTACTACTCCAAATTGCTTTATTAATTGGAAACCAAAAACTAAATAAATAACCTAACCCTAAAAATATAATCGATATAAGAACTAAAACAATGGCATTCTTGGGCTTCTTCAACATAACGTTTCCTACTAATATGCCTAATAAACAAGTTACTATAGATGGAAACGTACTTAACAACCCTTCAGGGTCATAATCTGATTGATACATATGTTTCCCAAAAATATTCAAGTCAATAAAATTCGCCCAATTGTTTGAGGCTCTATCAAATGTTGGCTCGACGCCGTTAGGAAATGACACAAAACCAAGAATACACCAATACCCTATTAAAATAAAAATACTAATGCCTATTAAAGTTTTCCAGTTAAAATTAATAAATAGAATTGAAGATATAAAAAATACAATTCCTATACGCTGAAGTACTCCTGGTATTCTAAAACTATCTAATTCATTTATAAATGGGAAATAGGGCAAAAACAAATTAAGAAACAGCCCTAACCCGATTAATTTTAAACTTCTTATTGTAATTTTTACATAGGTCGATTTTGTGTTTGGTTTATTTTGATATGCGAAAAATATTGAAATACCAACGATAAACAAAAAGAACGGAAATATTAAATCGGTTGGCGTTAAACCATGCCATTCTGCATGTAATAATGGTGAATATACATGACTCCATGAACCCGGTGTATTAACCAAAATCATAGCGGCGATAGTAAATCCTCGTAAAATATCTACAGATTCTAATCTCTTATTCATATTATATTTTTTAATTTTTTTTCAACCCTAATTTATGTCCAAAAAAAGCATAATATAAAATGATAATGTAACATGGAAGTAAAATCCAATATCCTTTAGTAGCAGCTTCGGCAGAAGCCAAAACAGTGTCCATTCCTTGCGCTATTAAATCTGCCTTATTATTGTCTACAATTTTTCCGTATAATGGTGGAATAATGGCTCCACCAGAAATTGCCATAATGAGCAACGCTGATGCCGTTTTAGTAAATTTACCAAGTCCTTTTAAAGTTAAAGGCCATATTGCAGGCCATACTAATGCATTTGCAATTCCTAAAGCAGCAACAAAAAGCACCGATGTAAATCCGCTTGAAAACACAATACAAAAAGTTAAAACAATCCCTAAAATAGCACTCGCTTTTAAGGCAAATGATTGTGACATATATTTAGGAATTAAAAAGACACCTAAAGCGTAAGTACCTACCATGGCCATTAACGTAAACAAAGTAAAGAACTTCGCTTGGCTCACAGGAATATCTAAAGAAATACCATAAGAAATAATAGTATCTCCAGCAATAACTTCAACACCTACATAAAGGAACAAAGCTAAAACCCCAAGCCATAAATGAGGGAATTGGAAAATATTAGTTTTTGCTGTTTTACCTGTTTTAGGTTCTTCAATAGGCTCTGCCTCCACATGTGGTAATGGTGCTTTTCTTATTAAAACACCTAAAATAAATAATACAATGGCCATAACTATATAAGGAGTTACGACACTGTCTGCCATGACATTTAATAAATCAGCTTTTTCAATCTCAGAGACAGTACTTAATTGTTCCTTTATTTTGTCAATACCCGATAATAATAAGGCACCAAAAATAACAGACCCTAAAGCCCCTGCCACTTTATTTGCTATACCCATAATTGCAATACGCTTTGCAGCACTTTCAATAGGCCCTAAAATGGTAATATATGGATTTGATGCTGTTTGTAATAAAGTCATTCCTGTTCCCTGAATAAAAATAGCCAATAAAAACATCCAATAAGTTCTTGCCTCGGCAGCTGGTATAAAAATTAAAGCCCCAAGCCCCATAATAATTAAACCCAAAGACATCCCCTTTCTATAACCAATTCTATTAATAATATATGATGCTGGCAACGCCATTACAACAAACGAAATATAAGACGCCGAAGCTACTAAATACGATTGCGCATCAGTTAACTCATTAATAGTTTTCATAAAAGGGATTAAAGCACCGTTAATCCATGTTACAAAACCAAAAATGAAAAATAGCCCTGCTATAATCATTATTGGTACTAATGTGCTATTTTTAGCTACAATTGATGGTTGATTGGTATTCGACATAGTGTTTTATTTTAATTCTGTTTTGGTTAGTTTTCCCATAAAAGTTATATAGCCATTAGAGTTTACCTTTTTTAGAAATTCAAATATAACTAAAACATTCCAACGTTTTTAAAAAGTCGACATTGGCATCATATATATTGGTCTTATAAAAAAGATTTAGCGTTCAAAATCGTATCTTTTAGAAACTTTATAGTGTATAAATCTATAAATACATTTTACAAAAAAAACTCATACTTTGCCTAAGCACTTGGCTCTTTTGTGTTTTTTATGCCTTCATATCCATTATGGAAGTATTGGATTTAGGTATAAAAAAAACCAGTTGTTTTCACAACTGGTTTTACTTGTAGCGGGAACTGGACTCGAACCAGTGACCTTCGGGTTATGAGTTTGAAAAACCACCGAATTTGACGCCTTTTATGCCTTATTTTTATAAAATCGTGTACGCAATCGTGTACTCTGATTAAACATTATTTATTGTAAAAATACTATAAAACTCCGAGGTTTTAACCTCGGAGTTTTTTATTTAATACTTAATTAATTTAACTTGTTTCGATGTGTCGCCTTGAACTACATTAATAAAATATAACCCAGATTGCAGGTTTTCACCTATTTTATAATCTCTGTTGGCTTCACCAGTTTTAAAGGAAACCAGTCTACCATTTAAATCAAAGACCTGAATATTAATTTTGTCCAATGTA
>Ga0102814_10001853_pt1 | contig 14615 bp, 14 predicted proteins | sample ColrivemetaGS741_FD_79112 | JGI IMG/M metagenome (GOLD analysis project Ga0102814, IMG submission 79112) | Estuarine microbial communities from the Columbia River estuary - Flood tide ETM metaG S.741 | ecosystem: Environmental > Aquatic > Marine > Intertidal zone > Estuary | place: USA... | reverse complement strand
GGATGATATGAGCCAAATCATGACCAATGCGATGGGTGTCGCGCAAGGCGCCAAGGACGAGGCCGAGAATGCCATGAAAAGCTTCATGGACCGCTGGCTGGCGGATCGCAATTTTGTCACCCGCGAAGAGTTCGATGCGGTGCGGGCCATGGCGCAAAAGGCGCGGGCGCAAAATGAAGACTTGAGCGCGCGGCTTGAGGCGCTAGAAGCGGCCGCTGCGAAAAAAGCTCCGAAATCAAAGGCCGCGCCCAAGCCCTAAGCAAAGCCGCGCCACTGCCCAACACGAATCCCGTGGGCGGGTGACGGGTTCAGCTGCTAAAAGGCCGTCCCTCGGCGCGGCCTTTGTGGTTTTGCGGCTGCGGCCTGGTGATTTTGCCGTCTTGTCCACAGATAAATGACTTATCCCCAGATAAATGACTCGACAGAATCCCGGTCAAAGGACACCATAGGTTGTATAGAAGTATTCGATGGCCGCAAAATCATGGGGAGTGTACAAGAGGTTGTGGAGCTGCCGGATCGGAGTTTTTGACCCGGAAAGGGGTTCTTTATGGCACTGTCCAATCACGCCTATGATTTTGAAGATCTGCATCCCATAGATATCGTGGAAGATATTGCCACCCATCAAGAATGGCAGTTTGACCGGATTGCGGATGATCAAATTTCAATGGAGATGGCCGGACAATGGCGCAGCTATTCCATCACTCTGGCTTGGTGTGAAGCCGATCAAACTCTACGTTTGATCTGTAGCTTCGAGATGGACCCGCCAGCCCATCGGATGCCCGCGCTCTATGAGGCGCTCAATGCGGTCAATGATATGTGCTGGGCTGGCAGTTTCACCTATTGGGGCGCGGAGCGGTTGATGGCTTATCGCTATGGGTTGATCCTTTCCAACGCCCAAATGGCGACACCCGATCAGATTGATACAATGATTTCTGCCGCCGTCATGTCCGCTGAGCGCTATTACCCAGCCTTTCAAATGGTCACATGGGGCGAAAAAGACCTTGAGACAGCATTGAAAGTGGCCATTGCAGAGGCTCACGGCCACGCGTAGGGTCTGCGGTGAAAGGCGAATACGGGTTTGGAGATGTTCTCAAATAATATTTTAAAACGTGGCTTGGTGCTGCTTGGCTGCGGAAAAATGGGGTCGGCCCTCTTGAGCGGTTGGCTCGAACAGGGGATGGATCCTAAATCTATTTGGATCTTGGATCCGAAACCCAGCGATTGGCTTTTGTCAATTGGCGTGCGGGTCAATGAAATGCTGCCCGATGACCCCGCCGCGGTTTTGGTGGCGGTCAAGCCCCAGATGATGGGGGAAGCTCTGCCGCGATTGCAGCGGTTTGGTTCGGCGACAACTTTGTTTATTTCAGTGGCCGCCGGCACGCCCATTTCGGCCTTTGAGGATGTTTTGGGCAAATCCACGCCAATTGTGCGCGCCATGCCCAATACGCCGGCGGCCATTGGACAAGGAATAACAGCGCTCATCGGCAATGGACGAGCCACGGAAAAAGACGTTGCAGAGGCGCAAAGCCTGATGGCGGCCGTGGGTCAAACGCTTGTGTTGCAAAATGAGCAACAAATGGATGCGGTGACGGGCCTGTCTGGCTCCGGCCCGGCCTATGTATTTTTAATGATCGAGGCTTTGGCTGCGGCGGGTGTAAACCAAGGGCTGCCAGAGGATATGGCGATGCAGCTTGCGCAGGCCACTGTGGCGGGGGCAGGGGCTTTGGCCGTTCACTCTGGTGAGAGCGCCGAGCAACTTAGGGTCAACGTCACCAGCCCCAATGGCACGACCCAAGCGGCGCTTGAGATCTTGATGCGCAACGAATCTGGATTGCCGCAACTTTTGGATCAAGCCGTGGCCGCTGCCAGCCAACGATCGCAGGAGCTGTCCAATGGCTGAGATCGCCTATGCGGATTTTGCCAAGCTTGATATTCGCATTGGCCATGTCACTCAAGCCGAGCCCTATCCCGAGGCCCGCGTGCCAGCCATCAAGCTTTGGGTGGATTTTGGCGGCGATCTTGGAATTAAGAAATCTTCCGCGCAGCTGACCGATCATTATACGCCCGAAGCGTTGGTTGGAACCCAGGTTCTGGCCGTGGTGAACTTTCCGCCGCGCCAGATTGGTAAGGTGATGTCAGAGATTTTGGTGCTGGGTGTGCCGGATGAGGCCGGCAAAGTGGTGTTGATGCGGCCAGATCAGAATGTGCCTATTGGCGGGCAATTGTTCTAATGCGGGGGGTGTTGCGCAACAGCATCGGCGCTCCGAATCCACATATTGGTTGAGGGGCCACCGAGATGTCTACACCGCAGGGAGATGTCACCATTCGTGCGGCCCGGCCAGAGGATGCAGCTGATATTCGGGCGATTTATGCGCCTTTCGTGCAAGAGACTTCCATTTCTTTTGAAACCGTTCCACCCAGTGTGGAGACCATGGCTGAGCGCATAGCCAGCAACCTTGCCAGGCATGGTTACTTCGTGGCGCAGTCAGATGCGGGAATTTTAGGCTTTGCCTATGCCAGCCCCTATCGTCCCCGTCCGGCCTATGACCGCACCGCAGAGGTCAGTGTGTACTTGGCGCCTGAGGGACAGGGTCGCGGCCTTGCCCAGGCGCTCTATCGGATGCTCTTTGCACATTTGGCCGCCCGCGGGTTTCATACGGCAGTGGCCATTGTCACCTTGCCAAATCCGCAGAGTGCGCAGTTGCACGAACGCTGTGGCTTTGCCCATGTGGGAAGCTTGCAGGAGGTTGGGCGCAAATTTGACCAATGGCACGGAACAGCGATTTATCAGCGCATGATTGGGCAGGCCGATCTGCACTCTGCAGTGCGGCGCGTGGAGGCCAGCGATACCGTGGCTTTGGCGCAGGTGCTCACGCTTATTCAAACCTCCTTTGCTTATATGACTGGACGGATTGATCCGCCCAGCTCCATGCATCAGCTGACCGTCAGCAAGCTGGCAGAGGCGGCAAAAGGCAGCTGGCTTTTGGCTCTGGGCGATCCCGTCGCCGCTTGCCTTCTGGTCACGCCTTTGCCCCATGCGCTGTATCTGGGAAAAATTGCCATTTCGGAGGATCTGCGTGGCCGGGGCGTGTTGCGTGCGCTGCTGGCGGCGAGTGAGGCATTGGCCCGCTCCATGAGCCTGTCCCGGCTTGAGCTGCAGGTGCGTCTTGAGCTGGTGGAGAACCAAAAAATATTCGGCAAATGCGGATTTATTGAGACCGCGCGCAATGCCCATCCGGGTTATGATCGCGTGACGGAAATCACCATGCAAAAAACCCTCTGATAGGGAAGCGATCCGGCGATCACATCCATTTGTGCATCTGTGCCAAATCAAGCTTGCCAAGCCTTGCCATCAGTCGCGCGCGCAGTTTGCGCATGGCAGCCAGCCACTTTTCGGGCTCCATCGCTTTGAAGGCCATGTAATCGGCGACTTGCGGATGCGGTAGGATCAAAAAGCGTTCCTCCTCCATCGCATCTGCTATGCGCTGGGCTGCGGTCTTTGGGCTCAATACATCTGGCAATGGGGCGGCCGCGCCGGGATCATCATATCCCAGCATTGGCGTGGCGACATATTGCGGACAAACAACTGAGACTTTGAGGCCTTCGTGCCCATGGGAAATGGCCAGGGCTTCGGCAAAACCGACGGCGGCGTGTTTGCTGGTGGAATAGGCCGCATCGCCAATTTGGTTGAGCAGCCCCGCAGCCGAGGCCATCTGCACGAGATAGCCCTGGCCACGCGCCAGCATGGCCGGCAAAACAGCACGGCAGGCATAGACATGCGCCATGACATGCACCTCCCAGGCGGCCTGCCAAATCCGATCTGGCGCTGAGGCGGCGTGACCTGGCTCGCCTGCGCTGAATCCGGCATTGGAAAAGAAAATATCCACCGGGCCAAGGGTCACTTCGACCTCTTTCACAACGGCCTGAATGCGGCTTTCGACAGTCACATCGCAGACCATCTGCAGCGCGCCCAACTCCTGGGCCAGGTCGTTCAGCGCGGGGGCATTGAGGTCGCAGAGCGCCAAGCGCGCGCCGCGCTGGGCAAATTCACGGGCCAAAGCCGCGCCAATGCCGCCCGCGGCACCGGTGAGGATAATTATCTTGCCTTGGAATTCCAAAGGGATCTCCCTGATGTCTGGCACTGCTCGCGGCCTTGCATGGGATGCAGCTGTGCATCCACGGCTGGCGTTATAGGCCTGAGCTTCTGTACGGCAAGGCTGGCGTTTTGCGCGCCAAGGGTCAATGTCAAATTGCGCGATGCACAAAGGGGGACGCATAGCCCTGTATAGATTTAAGGCGCGCTGCCGTTTTATGGCTTGCGAGCCGTGAGCGGAGCGGTATGCTGTATTTTGCGCAAACCGCGATGGCTCTATCGGCCTTTGGCCGCCCGCATGGGGTCTGTGCTGCTAAGAGAAGGGGTTGAAAATGCACTGGGATGAATTCTCTGACTGGGGTGCAAAGATTTCTCAATGGGCCGCAGATTACCATAAAAATCTACGCGACCGCCCGGTGCGCGCGCAAACGGCGCCGGGGGATGTGGCCGCTCTTTTAGAGCACAGCGCCCCGGAGACGCCGCAGTCCATGGAAGAGATCATGGCCGATTTTGAGCGGGTGGTGATGCCAGGGATGACCCATTGGCAGCACCCAAGGTTTTTTGCCTATTTCCCAGCCAATGCCGCCCCTCCCTCTATGCTGGCGGAGATGTTGGTCTCAACCATTGCGGCGCAATGTATGCTTTGGCAGACCTCACCGGCGGCGACGGAGATGGAAACCGTGATGCTCGATTGGTTGCGCCAAGCCATTGGTCTTCCCTCAGGGTTTTCTGGTGTCATTCAAGATTCGGCCTCCTCGGCGACATTGGCCGCGGTGCTGACCATGCGCGAGCGGGCGCTGAATTGGCAGGGCAATCGCTCTGGGCTATCGGGCGCGCCGCGGCTGCGTATCTATTGTTCGGCAGAGGTTCACACATCGGTAGATCGTGCCATATGGGTGGCGGGAATTGGTCAAGACAATCTCGTGCGCATCCCCATTGGCGGCATCCACCGCGGCATGGATCCGGTGGCGCTGCGGGCAGCGATTGAGGCCGATATTGCGGCGGGACATTTGCCGGCGGGGGTGATCGCCTGCACCGGCGGCACAGGCACCGGCGCCTGCGATGATCTTACAGCTGTGCTTGGCGTGGCCAAAGAGTTTAACCTTTACAGCCATGTGGATGCGGCTTGGGCCGGCGCGGGCATGATCTGCCCTGAATTTCGTGCGCTATGGGCCGGGATTGAGGGCGCGGACTCCCTCGTGTTCAATCCGCATAAATGGCTCGGTGCGCAGTTTGATTGCTCGGCGCATTTCCTTGCCGATCCTGCAAGCTTGGTCAAAACTCTGGCCATTCAACCAGAATATCTCAAGACCCATGGCCGTGACGGGGTGATTAATTATTCGGAGTGGTCTTTGCCCCTCGGGCGGCGGTTCCGCGCGTTAAAGCTGTGGTTTTTGCTGCGCTCCTATGGGCTTGAGGCCCTGCGCCAGAGGCTGCGCAATCATGTGGCTTGGGCTGAGGGTTTGGCTGATCAATTGTCACAGCATCCTCAATTTGAGATTGTGACTGCGCCGGTTTTGTCCCTATTCACCTTTCGATTGGCCGGCCGCGATGATGCGGCGCAAATTGCCTTTGTAAACCGGATCAATGACGATGGGCGGATTTATATCACACAAACGCAAGTGGATGGGCAGATTGCCGTACGGTTTCAGATTGGTCAATTTGATGTGACCCAGGACGACGTGCAATGTGCCTACCAGGTGCTCTGCGAGCTGGCTGCATAATTTCAGCAAAGGGCAAGAAACAGTCGCAATTGCTGCAAAACTGTGGCATGGCCGGGTGACAAACGAGATGGAACTGAGATCATGGCGCAACTCATTACAATTTTGAACGGTCCCAATTTGAACCTTTTGGGACAACGTCAGCCGGAAATTTACGGGCATGACACATTGGACGATGTGGCAAACTCCTGCACGGCGGTGGCGGCGCAATTCGGGCTGCGCTGCGAGTTGATGCAAAGCAATCATGAGGGTGCGCTGATTGATATGATCCACACGGCCCGTCAAACTTCAGCGGGCATTATCATCAACCCGGCGGCCTTCACCCATACGTCGATTGCTTTGCTCGACGCCTTGCATACCTTTGAGGGCCCGGTTCTCGAGGTGCATATTTCAAATGTGCATAAACGCGAGAGCTTCCGCCATTCGTCTTATGTCTCGTTGAGAGCAGATGGGGTGATTGCCGGGTTCGGTGTCCAGGGCTATAGTCTGGCGATGCAGCGCATGGGGCATATTCTGGCGCCCAAGGGTTAAGGGGATCGCCTTTAATTTTGAAGCCGCGCCAACCCGCCCAAGAGAATTTCGGTTGCCAGATCGGCATAGGTTTCCCGGCTCAAGCCGCGGCCCGGTTGGTGCCAGAGGTAGAACCAATTGACCATGCCAAAGAGCGACATGGTGAGTGGGCGCAAATGATCTGGGTCTTGCTCTAGATATTCGGCCGCGGCGGCCGCAATGGCCTGGGAAAATTCTTTGACAATCGAGCGTTGGATGTCCGCCAGTATATGGCGTTGCGCCTGGGGCAGGGCCGTTGTGCTTTGCAATTGTAATCGATGCTCTGCATCTGCGCCGCGGTACATATGCAGCAGTTTTCTCACCAATTGACGCAGCTGCAGCTCAGGATCTTCGGCCTTTGGCAGGGCTATTAGGCCCTCGTAGAGCGTTGTGAGATGGCTGTGCAAAATGTCAAAAAGCAGCTGCTCCTTGCTGTCGTAATAGTGATAGATCAGGGATTTGGAGATGCCGCAGGCCCCCGCCACCCCATTGACCGATGCGCGATCATAGCCGTGGTCTGCGAAATAGACCGCGGCCTGTTTCAAGATCGCGCTGCGTTTTTCGCGGTGGTCCTTGGCGATGGGGCGGGCCACAGGTTAGCGCGCTGCTCGGTTGTCGATGACCCGTACGGCTTTGCCTTGAGATCTGGCGACGGAATTGTCAGCGCCTGCGCGTACCTCTGCGGTGATGCCGATATTGGCCTTGATGAGAGTTGCCAGGGTGTCGCCGGCGGCGCTATCGCCTTCTACATGCACAATCATGTGATCCATTGGGCCTTTTTTGACCAGTTCAATTTGAAAATGCGCCGCCAATTGTGGCACCTTCATCAATTGCTCCTCAATCTGCGTCGGAAAGACATTGACGCCGCGCAGGATCATCATGTCATCGCTGCGGCCGGTGACCTTTTCCATGCGCCGCATGCTGCGCGCTGTGCCAGGTAGGAGCCGGGTCAGATCGCGGGTGCGGTATCGAATGATTGGAAAAGCTTCTTTGCTCAGAGAGGTGAAGACCAATTCTCCAAGCGCCCCATCGGGCAGAACCGCGCCAGTTTCGGGATCAATGATCTCCGGGAAGAAGTGGTCTTCCCAAATATGTAGCCCGTCTTTGCTTTCGACGCATTCGCAAGACACACCGGGCCCCATCACCTCTGAGAGGCCGTAAATATCCACCGCATGCATATCAAACGACTGCTCGACCTCCTCGCGCATCGCGTTGGTCCAAGGTTCGGCGCCAAAAATACCCACTTGTAGCGGAGACTTGCGCGGATCGAGCCCTTGGCGCCGGTACTCGTCCAGAATTGACAGCATATAGGAGGGGGTGACTGTGATCCCAGTGGCTTGAAAATCTTCGATCAAACGCACCTGCCGTTTGGTCATGCCACCGGAGACGGGCACAACCGTCAGACCCATTTTTTCCGCGCCGCCATGCACGCCCAATCCACCGGTAAAAAGCCCATAGCCATAGGCGTTGTGGAGCAGATCTCCCGCGCGCAGGCCGGACGCGCGCAAGGAGCGCTCCATCACCTCATCCCACATTGCCAAATCAGCTTTGGTATAGCCGACCACCGTGGGCTGGCCTGTGGTTCCAGAGGAGGCATGAATGCGGTTGATTTGACTGCGTGGCACGGCGAAGAGGCCAAAGGGGTAGTTACTCCGCAAATCCGTTTTCACTGTGAACGGAAAGCGGGCCAAATCGGCCAGAGACTTCAGGTCATCGGGATGCACGCCGGCCGCATCGAAGCTCTGTTTATAATGCGGCACATTGGTGTAAGCATGGGTCAAGGACCAGCGCATCCGCTCAAGTTGCAGCGCTTCGATTTCATCGCGGCTGGCGGTTTCAATGGCGCTTAAATCTCCGGGTTTTGGGGATAGATCTTTCATCTGTCTCGTCTCACAGTTTCTCAAGTATCATCGCAATGCCTTGCCCCACGCCGATGCACATGGTGCATAGGGCGCGTTTGTGGCCGTTCAGCTGCATTTCATGGGCGGCGGTCAAAGCCAGACGCGCCCCTGACATGCCCAGCGGGTGGCCAAGGGCTATGGCGCCGCCATTGGGGTTCACATGGGCGGCATCATCGGCCAGGCCAAGCTGCCGCATGACCGCCAAGCCTTGGGCCGCGAAGGCTTCGTTCAGTTCTATCAGATCTATGTCTGACAGTGTCAGCCCAAGCCGCTGCAAGAGCTTTTCGCTGGCCGGCGCAGGGCCGATGCCCATAATACGCGGGGCGACCCCGGCCACGGCCGTTCCAAGAATGCGGGCCATGGGCTTGAGGTCAAAGCGCTCCACCGCCGCTTGTGAGGCGATAATGAGCGCTGCGGCCCCATCATTGACGCCCGAGGCATTGCCGGCTGTGACCGTGCCATTTTGCCGAAACGGGGTGGTGAGGCTGGCGAGTTTTTCAAGGCTGGTCGTGCGGGGGTGTTCATCTGTGTCAAAGATGATCGGGTCGCCGCGCCGTTGCGGCAGAGATATCGGCGTGATTTCCCGGGCAAATCGCCCCGCGGCCTGGGCTTGCGCCGCGCGGCCCTGGCTGCGATGGGCAAAGGCGTCTTGATCTGCGCGCGATATGCCAAAATCGGCGGCCACATTTTCGGCTGTTTCGGGCATGCTGTCGATGCCAAAGCGCGCTTTCATCTCGCGGTTCACAAACCGCCATCCGATGGTTGTGTCGAAAATTTCAGCTTTTCGTGAAAAGGCGCTCTCGGCCTTGGGCATGACCATGGGCGCGCGGGTCATGCTTTCAACGCCGCCGGCCAGTATGATCTCGGCCTCCCCGGCTTTGATGGCACGAGCACCTATCGCGATTGCGTCCAGTCCTGAGCCGCATAAGCGGTTGAGCGTGACGCCCGCCACGCTCTCAGGCAAGCCTGCCAAGAGGGCCGCCATGCGCGCCACATTGCGATTGTCTTCTCCGGCCTGATTGGCGCATCCCATGATCACATCATCAATGGCTGCAGGATCGAGGGTCGGCACATCGGCCAAAGTGGCACGGATCACATGGGCCAAAAGATCATCGGGCCGGGTTTGCGCCAAAGCGCCGCCAAACCGACCGATCGCGCTGCGACGCCCGGTGCACAGATAGGCTTCAGTCATGGTTGGAGCTCCTCAAAATGCTGACCTTTGATGCTGCGGGAGTGTCCCCGGAACTGGGCAATCACTTCGCCCGTGGCGCGGGTGACCTCAATATCATAAATGCCGCTGCGCCCGGCGCGGTGCAGCTCGCGGGCCGCGGCGGTGAGCTGATCGCCCAACTGGCCGGGGGCCAGAAAGCTGACGGAGCAGGTCTGGGCCACGACCCGTTGATTATAGCTGTTGCAGGCGTGGGCAAAGGCCGTGTCGGCCAGGGTGAAGATTAACCCGCCGTGGCATATCCCATGGCCGTTGAGCATCTGCTCTGTGACCTGCATGGTCACATTGGCCTGTCCGGGCGCGATATGGGTGACCTGCAACCCCAGCGCTTGACTGGCCGCATCATGGGCACCCAAGGCCGCGGATGATTTTTCAGCGATTTGTTGCGCGGTGAGGGGCATTTTAGGATCCTGAATACTTTGCGGGGCGCTTGTCGAGGAAGGCTGTAACGCCTTCGAGGTAATCTGCCGACTGGCCGCAGGCGCGCTGAATTTCCGCTTCAAGCGCCATATGCGCCTCGAGATCTATTTGCCCCGCTTTGTGGATGGCATGTTTGGTCTGTGCCAAACCCAGGGTCGCGCCCTTGGCCAGGTCTGCGGTCATCTGCTGTGCAGCCTCCAAAAGCGCGCCCGGTTCGAAGCATTTCCAAACCAATCCCCAGTCTTGGGCGGTTTGCGCAGTGATTGGCGCGGCGGTCATGGCCCAGGCTTTGGCGCGCAGCGGTCCCAAGATTTGCGCCAAATGATAGGTGCCACCCGCATCAGGGATCAGCCCAACTTTGGCAAAGCTTTGTACAAATTTTGCCGTGGTGGCCGCCAGGACAATATCGCAGCCAAATACAATATTGGCGCCTGCCCCGGCCGCGACGCCATTGACAGCGCAGACGACAGGTTTGGCCAATGCGCGTAGGCGCTGCACCAGAGGATTGTAAAGCGTGCTCAGGGTATGGCCCAGATCAGGGGGGCCGCCCAATCTGCGCGGATCGCGGCCCTCAAGATCTTGCCCAGCGCAAAATCCACGCCCGGCACCGGTGAGCAATAGAGCGCGCACCTCGGGCTTTTCTGCCTCTGAAAGCGCCGCGCTGAGGGCGGCATGCATCTCGTCATTAAAGGCGTTGAGCCGATCGGGTCGGTTCAAAGTGATCTGCATCCAGCCGTCGGTGTGTTGGGTCAGGATCGTGTCAGACATGCGGACCTCCAATGCGGGTTCTACAAATAACTTGCATAGACCGACCGCTTGGTCAATTAATATTCCAAGTTTTGAACAGAGGTGCGCCGGTGTTGGATCAAGATCATTTTTCAAGCTATGCTATGGGGCTCTGGCTCCGCTCAGACAGCAGCGGGCGGCAGGTTCGCTCGGCGGTCACCGGTGAGACCCTCGGCGTTCTGGGCGGGGTGCCAGATGTGGCGGCCATGCGGGACTATGCCAAAAGCCACGGGGGCCCGGCTCTGCGCGCATTGAATTTTCACGACCGTGCGCGCATGCTCAAAGCCCTTGCTTTGCATCTGAAGGCCCATCGCAAAGCGCTCTATGATTTGTCGTTCCTTACTGGCGCCACGCTTGCGGACAGTCAGATTGATATTGACGGGGGCATTGGCACCTTGTTGGTCTATGCGTCCAAAGGGCGCCGCGAAATGCCCGAGGGGTTTATTCTGCCCGATGGCGAGCTGGAGGTGCTCAGCCGCGACGGCAGCTTTCTTGGCCAGCATGTTTTGACACCGCGCCAAGGGATTTCATTGCAATCAATGCGTTCAACTTTCCGGTGTGGGGCATGTTGGAAAAGCTTGCTCCCAGTCTTTTGGCTGGGGTGCCCAGTCTGGTCAAACCGGCCAGTGACACGGGCTATCTGACGCAAGCCGTGGTGCGGTTGATCGCAGATAGTGGAATTTTGCCCGACGGCGCGCTTCAGCTGATCATGGGCGCCACGGGGGATCTTTTGGACTGTCTGGACGCGCAAGACACTGTGGGGTTCACCGGCAGCGCTGCCACAGCCATGGCGCTGCGCAGCCGGCCATCACTTTTGCAAAACGCCGTGCGCTTCACTGCGGAACAAGACAGTTTGAATGGTTCTGTGCTGGGGCCGGATATAGAGCCTGGGTCTACGGAATTTGATCTCTTCATCACCGAGGTGCACCGTGAAATGACCACGAAAGCGGGGCAAAAATGCACCGCTATCCGGCGCATTATGGTGCCAGAGGCCCATTTGCAGGCGGTGACTGCGGCCCTGTCAGAGCGGCTGGCGGCCACGAAAATTGGCCATCCGGCTCAGAAAGAGACGCAGATGGGCGCCTTGGTCTCTCAGGCGCAACGCGAGGATGTGCGGGGCAAATTACAGCTTCTGGCGGGGGAATGCGATGTTGTATTCGGCGATGCGCAGCACTGCGTGGTCAGAGGGGCCGATGCCAAAGAGGGGGCTTTTATGTCGCCTGTGCTGCTCAACTGTCCAGATCCTGATGCCGCCAAGACCGTTCATGAGATTGAGGCCTTTGGCCCGGTCTCCACGGTCATGGCTTATCGCGATGTGCCCCATGCAATTTCCTTGCTGAACAAGGGTGGCGGCTCGCTGGTGGCCTCTGTCATCACCCATGATCCACAGGTGGCACGGCAGGTGGTTTTGGGGGCGGGGGCGTTTCATGGGCGCCTTTATTTCAACGACCGGGTATCTCAGGCCGAGAGTACAGGCCATGGCGCGCCCTTGCCGCATATGGTGCATGGCGGGCCAGGCCGTGCGGGCGGCTCAGAGGAATTGGGCGGTCTGCGCGGTGTGAAACATTTTATGCAACGCAGCGCCATTCAAGGCAGCCCGGATATGCTTTCAGCCATCACGGGAATTTGGGTGACAGGCGCGGCGGAGCATGTGGGGCCTGCGCATCCCTTTACGCGCAGTTTTGAAGCGCTTCAGATTGGCGAGACCCTCCACACCGCTGCGCGCGAGGTCACGCTGGCCGATATTGAGCATTTTGCCGAGTTTACCGGTGATCGGTTTTACGCGCATATGGATGCCAAGGCAGCCAAGGCCAATCCGTTTTTTCCAGACTGCGTCGCGCATGGGTATTTGTTGCTCAGTTTTGCCGCAGGTCTTTTTGTGGAGCCAAGTCCTGGCCCGGTGCTGGCCAATACCGGGCTCAATGCGTTGTCGTTTCAAAAGCCGGTCGTTGCGGGTGACTGCATTTCGGTGCAGCTTACGGTCAAGCGCAAGACGCGCCGCACGCAGGCCTATGGGGAAGTGCGCTGGCATGTGGCCTTGCGCAACCAAGATCGCGATTTGGTGGCGGAATATGAATTGTTGACCATGAATTCATATGGTGAAACCAAAGGGGCATGACGGAGCAGCCTGCGCCTCTTGCCCAATTGATTCACCATCTGCACGCCCAGGGGCGGTTGCGGGTATGGTCGGTGATTGTCACGATTTTGGGCGAGTTGGGCGAACCGGAGGGGGGGGAGCTCTCGATGTCCGCGCTTCTTGAGCTCTGCGCGGCGCTAGAGATTGAGCCGCAAGCGGTGCGCACAGCCATGTCGCGCCTGTCCAAAGAAGGTTTGGTCACGGGCCGGCGCCTGGGGCGGCAAGCGTTTTATCGCTTCTCAAGCGCGGGTCTGGAGCAATATCACCGGGCCGCGCGCCAGATTTATGCGGCGCCCCGCGACATTGAGCATTGGTGCTATGGGTTGATCGGGCCGGATGTGGATCTGGCTGAGTTGCAAAAAGACTGCGCGGCAGAGCCGCCATTGATTTTTGGGGCGCGGCTTGCCTGTTGGCCTGCTGCGGCCATGTCAGAGGGATTGAAGCCTTGGCGCGACAGGCTTGTGATTTTTGACAGCACGCCGTCTACCTTTCCAGATTGGGCGCGCAGGCAGGTGTTTCCCGCGCTGAATGCTGAGATCTGTGGTGTGATCGCGCGCCTCTGCGGCGCTCTTGATGGGCATGTGCTGACGGTGCCGCAGGCCCGATTGACCCGGCTTTTGCTTGTGCATTTTTGGCGTCGCTTGGTGCTGCGTTATCCCACCATTGAGGCACCGCTCGATGATTGGCCTTTGGCGCGTGCGCATCGCGCGCTGGCCAGTCTCTATCCGCAATTGGTGCAGATGAGCGGCGGGACGCCAGATTGTGCGACACGCTTTTCTTGTGTTACAAAGAAATATTGATTTATTTATTTTTGTAATATAATCTGTTGCGGACATTTGGGAGAAAATGGATGTATTCACAAGGATTGATTGGCTCTCGCGAACAGACCACTGAAACACCAGAGTTTTTGGCGGCCTTCCAAGCCCGCATTGATGCGGATGAGAAAATTGAACCAAATGATCCTATGCCAGCGGCATATCGCAAGACCTTGATTCGTCAGATTGGGCAGCACGCACATTCGGAAATCGTCGGCATGTTGCCAGAGGGCAATTGGATCACCCGTGCACCGACGTTGCGGCGCAAGGCGGCGCTATTGGCCAAGGTGCAAGATGAGGGCGGGCATGGCTTATATCTCTATTCCGCGGCTGAAACGCTCGGGGTGAGCCGCAAGCAGATGACCGAAGAATTGGTGTCCGGCCGGGCAAAATATTCCTCCATATTCAATTATCCCACCCAAACCTGGGCCGATATTGGCGCCATTGGTTGGCTTGTGGATGGGGCCGCGATTATGAACCAGGTGCCTTTGTGCCGCTGCTCCTATGGGCCCTATGCACGGGCGATGATCCGCGTGTGCAGGGAAGAGAGTTTTCACCAGCGGCAGGGGTATGAGATCATGCTGAAACTGGCCGAAGGAAGCCCGGCGCAAAAGGAGATGGCCCAGGATGCGTTGAACCGTTGGTGGTGGCCCTCCTTGATGATGTTTGGTCCGCCCGATGGGGCGAGTGAGCATTCAGATCAATCTACCCGCTGGAAAATCAAGCGGTTTACCAATGATGAGCTGCGACAGAAATTTGTTGATGCCACCGTGCCACAGGCGCAGCGTTTGGGTTTGAGCCTTCCCGATCCGGCGCTGGCCTGGAATGAGGCGGAGGGGCGCTATGACTATGGCGAAATTGATTGGGATGAGTTTTGGGCCGTGGTCAAGGGGCATGGCCCGTTGAACAAAGCCCGTGTGGCGGCGCGCAAAAAGGCTTGGGAAGACGGGGCTTGGGTCCGCGAG
>Ga0102814_10001852_pt1 | contig 14615 bp, 10 predicted proteins | sample ColrivemetaGS741_FD_79112 | JGI IMG/M metagenome (GOLD analysis project Ga0102814, IMG submission 79112) | Estuarine microbial communities from the Columbia River estuary - Flood tide ETM metaG S.741 | ecosystem: Environmental > Aquatic > Marine > Intertidal zone > Estuary | place: USA... | reverse complement strand
AGGTTCTAAGCCACTTTTTATTTTGGGTGGCAAGTCTATCTGAGACAAATCTCCAGTTACCACAACTTTGGCTATCGGGCCCATTCTTGTTAAAAACATTTTTAGTTGCGTTTCTGTAGAATTTTGTGCCTCATCTAAAATTGCAAAGCAATTATTTAATGTTCTCCCTCGCATAAATGCCATTGGGGCTACTTCAATTACACCTTTTTCTAAGTAGTTTTTATAACGTTCTGGTGGAATCATGTCCTGCAAAGCATCGTAAAGTGGTCTTAAGTAGGGGTCTATTTTTTCCTTTAAATCGCCAGGTAAAAAGCCAAGACTTTCGCCAGCCTCTACGGCAGGTCTGCAGAGTACAATTCGCTTTACTTCTTTGTTTTTTAAGGCTTTTACAGCTAGTGCTACAGCGGTATAGGTTTTTCCCGTACCTGCTGGGCCGATGGCAAAAACCAAATCGTGTTTAGTTACCTGATCTACTAATTCTTGTTGGTTTTTTGTGCGTGCAGAAATGATTTTTCCATTTTGTCCATGTAAAATTATACCCTTCTCCTTCACATTTGGATTTTCTTCGCCATGTATAACACGTTCTATATCTCCTAGTGAAACTGATTCGTTTACTTTTAAATATTTTACAATTGATTCAGTGGCTGTAATAAATTCTTCTAAAAAGTTTTCTTCCCCTTTTACGCTTATTTCATTTCCGCGAGAAGAAACTATCAAATTAGGATATTTGGCTTTAAAAATCTTAAAATAGCTATTATAAGGTCCAAAAAAGCGTGATGGATCTATGTCTTCGATTAAATATTTTTTTTCTGACAAGGTATTTTGTGCAATTATTATGTTGTGTGTTTATTTTCGTCGGCTAAATTAGGATTTTTTTCATTGCCTGTACTTACATTTCTTAGTGATTTTGGAGCCGACTCACATTATATGGCTTCTTTTAAAGGTGCAATGCATAAAGCGGCAATAAATTTGCCGTTTATCGAAATTACGAGTCGTATAGAACCTTTTGATATTGTAGAGGCTGCGTATTTAAGTTCAATGGTTTTTCAAGACTTTGAAACTGCGAGTATACATATTTTGGCCACAAACGTAGTAGCTACTTCGTTTGAAGGGCACTTGGCTGCGTATTACAGAGGGCATTACTTTTTAGCTCCTGATAATGGAATATTAAGCTTAATATTCGAAGAAGGGTTTGATTCCTACTATTTAATACCTACGGAAACCTACGAACAAAAAATACAAAATGTGTATTTACCTTTTCTTAGTAAGCTTATTGCAGCAAACTACAATTTAGACCAAGTAGCCCAAATTGCAGATAAAGTGAATACGAATAGCAGGTTAATGCCCGTTAAAGATGCAAAAGAACTGCGAGGTACTATATTGTTTGTTGATCATTTTGGAAATGCTTATACAAATATTACCAGAACTGTTTTTGATGATTTTGTAGAGTCTGGCTATTATGTAATTCATTTAAGCAGACATGCTACTGTAGATGCTATCTCCAATAACTTTGCCGATGTGCAAGAAGGAGACCCGATCTGTTACTTTTCTGATCACGGCTATTTGGTTGTGGCAATAAAAAAGGGTAACGCCACACAATTGCTAAATTTACGAAAATATAAACCGCTTATTATAGAAAAAGCATGATATTAAGATTGGTGAAAATGCATTTTAATGATTCAGATTCGGCAAGGTTCTTAGCTTATTTTGAAACCATAAAAGAAAAAATTGAAGCTATGCCTGGAATTATTAGTTTAAAACTGTACCAAGATAAAACAAATGCAAATATTTTTTTTACGCATAGTGTATGGCTAAATACCCAAAGTTTAGATGCATATCGCCAATCAGAAGCCTTTAAAGAAATATGGCCAAAAACCAAAGCAATGTTCGCAAGTAATGCAGAAGCTTGGAGTTTGAAATTAAAGTAGATATAATTGTAGAATAAATGAAAATAGTACTAAAATCCTTACTAGCTATCGGGTTTATAACTTTTGCGACATCAGCTTTTGCTCAATTTGATAAAATTGAAGAAGCAATTGAAGATGGAAACTATAAGAGAGTAGAAAAATTAGCGTTAGACTACTTAGAGGAGCAAGCAATGCGTAAGTACCCAGAGACTTACTATTATTATGCCGAAGCATTATTAGAAAATTCTAAAGATCCATTGTATTGGGATAAAAATCCTGAGGCAATAAAAGAGGCTGTAAAAGCACTAGAGAAAGGTCTTAGGAAAGATGAAGATAAAAGAGTCATTGCCGGATTTGAGGATGTGTTGGAGGGTGTGGTTAAGCGAAATAATGAGTTAGCAATGGATCAATATAACATAAATAAGCTGTCTAAAGCGGGAGTTATGTTTGATGATTCTTACGCTCTAAACGGAAGCAGATTTGCGTATTATATGGCTGGGAAATGTGCTCTTGAGTTTGAAGACACTTTAAAGGGTGAAGAGCATTATTCGCAACTAATAACTTGGTATAATCAAGATTTGGCTGATGAAAAAACAGATACAGAAAAGGATTTAGATCCTCATACCTATTTCATTAACAAATATTGGAAAAAGCTTCAATACGATAGTGCTAAATATTTTATTAAAAATGCTCGTTCCATTTTCGGAAACGATGCTAAAGTTAATTTTTATCAAACTAAAGTAACTTTAGATCAGGTAAAAGATATGCCTCCATCTTTGTTGCTACTAGATTATGTGCAAGAAGCATTGCTTTACGCACCTCTAGATGATAAATTATTGCACAAAGAAAATGCCGTTTATATTTATTTAGTTAAGAACAAAATTGTCAATAAACAATACGCCGATGCTGATTCACTTATAAACAGATTTGTAAATGAGAAAGTGGCTAAGTCTTCAATGGCTAACGCAGATAAACTTAAAGAAGTAGATGTTTTTATTGAGAAAAAGCCTGAAAATGTACTTTGGGATATTGCAGAATATTTTCAAACATACGGACACTTTGAAACGGCAAAGTATACATTAGATAAGTATATTTTAGCAACGGCAAAGTCTAATACACCTGCAGATATTGCAACACGATGGGGCATAATTACAGATTATACATACCAAACTAAAAAACTGCCTTTTGCTACATTTGTGTTGCAACAAGCTATTGCTAAATACCCTTCTGACAAATCGTTAACAGACTTACGTAAAAAAATAATTACTCAAAAAGAAAACGAAAGATTAGATGTAAACGAGCAAGGTGCTTTGTATAGTTTAATAAAAGACGAATACGCTGTAACTAAAAACAGTGAAAACTTAGAGCGTATTATTAAAATTAACGATCGTTATTTGGGTTTGCTTGTTTCTGCAAATAGGTTTACTAGTGCAAAAGAAATTATGGCAGAGCAAATGGTTCTAGCACCAGAAGCAGACCATACCTATAGACAAGAATTTATAGCAAGAGAAGACTTCTATCAAAACTACTACTTAACTAAAACTATTGGAAAAGACCAAGCAGGAAACTTAGCGGTTTCATTTGTGTGGAATGGAAGTTTAAGTGGATGTGATGCTGGTGAGTTAGATTTAGATATTCAAAACAAGGTAGCAAATAGAATAAATTATTTCCGACGAAATGCAGGGGTACCTGAGGTGTTATTTGATGCAGCAACTAACGAGTTCTGTCAAAAAGCAGCACTTATGATGACAGCCAATAAAGCGTTAGAGCACAACCCGCCTCGCACTTGGAGATGTTTTAGTGATGATGGTGCTTATGCCGCAAAACACTCATTACTAATAAAAGATGCTAATACATCCCTTGCTGTAACCTATATAATGGATGATAAAAATCCAAGTGCAGGCAATAGAAGATGGTTGCTTTACCCAAATGGAAGAGTATATGGACATGGTTCTACAGAAAATGTTGCAGTTATTTGGGCCTTAGATGATTCAGGTTCTACAGACACTACGCAATACATGGACAACCCAGTTTGCTGGCCTCCTAAAGGAGACGTACCACAGTTGATGTTATTTCAAAATTGGACGTTCTCAATTTATCGTGATTTAACAGATGCGAAAGTAGAGGTAAAACAAGATGGGAAAATAATAAATACGAAGGTTGAAAAATTTGTAAGAGGATATGGAGCACCTACATTGGTGTTTGCTCCAGAAATCAATAAAACGGCACTTCCAGATAAAAGTAAGTTTGATGTAACCGTTACTTTGTCAAACGGACGTAAATATTCTTACACCGTTCGTACATTTTACTACGATCCTTCTAAAAGATAGCAACTTATCTAGCAACCTTTTCGTTATCTTGCCGGTCTATTATATAATAGACGCAATCGCTTGATTCGAAATCGACCTATATCAGCTCTAATTTACCTTTTGTGCTTTGGCGTATCAGCTAGTGCACAAACAGGGTTTGTGGAAAATTTAGGTCAGTACGATAGTCCTGTTAAATATCAGGTGGATTATAACGATCATACTATTTATATCGATAAAGAAGGGTTTTCTGTGTTGCTGCACGATAATGAAACCTGGGTAGAGTGGGTTAACCAAGCACATGAGCACAAGCAGTTAAAAACTAAAAAAAATGCCGAAGCTAAAACGTTAGCATTTCAGTTTATAAAATTTGAATTAGTTGATGCAGATTTAACTAATTGCAAGCCATTACAGCGTTTTGCTGCTTACTATAATTATTATATAGGTAACGATAAAAGCAAGTGGGTTAGCGGGGCCAAAAAGTTTGAAACATTGTATTTTACGAACATCTATCCGAATATAGATTTAGAGTTTCAAGCGATTGACCAACGATTTAAATATAATTTTATATTAAATAAAGGTGCAAATATTGCCGACATTAAAATTGATATTAAGGGAGCAGATGGCGTAAAAATATCGGATGAAAGATTAGACATAACAACGCGTTTTGGCTCGTTTGCAGAAGTAATGCCTGTGAGCTATAGCGTAGTAAATAATAGCCGAGTTCCGTTGGTTATGAAATATGTGCAACGAACTGATTATATAGGATTTGAAACACAAGAATATGTTGCTGAATACACTCGAGTTATAGATCCCGAATTGGTGTTTTCTACGTATTCTGGCAGTTCGGTTGACAATTTTGGTTTTACGGCCACATTTGATAGTAGCGGCAATTTATACGCTGGAGGTATTGCAACAAGCCCAACAACATTTAGCAATGGCAGATATCCGGTAACTATAGGAGCTTTTGATTTTACCTATAATGGTGGTTCTGGCACTGAGCCTGCTAATTTACCTTGTGATGTAAGTATAAGCAAGTATAATGCAAGTGGTAATAGTTTAATTTATGCTACCTTTTTAGGAGGCACAAGCGATGAATATCCGCATAGCTTTATTGTAGACAAAAATGATAATTTATTAGTTTTCGGCACAACTAATTCGAGTAATTTTCCGACGGAATTTGGTGCACCCTTTCCGCTTAAAAATGGTGGAATGGATTTATTCGTTACCAAATTTAATTCTGCTGGTTCAGCACTTATTGGTTCCACCTATATAGGAGGAAGTGAAAATGACGGATTAAACCAGAGTAGCAGAACACGCTATTTTTATGCAGATGATTTTAGAGGTGAGATAAATTTAGATACCAATGGAAATGTTTATGTGGCAACGTGCACTAGGTCGAACGATTTCACAACTACAAGCGGGGCATTTCAACCCAATACAAGTTTGGCTAATTCGCAAGAAGGCGTATTGTTTTGTCTCTCGCCCGACTTGAAAACACTTAAATGGAGCAGCTATTTTGGGGGAAACGGAGATGACGCAATTTATAGTGTGGACGTAGCCTCTAATGGAGATTTATATATAAGTGGGGGAACTACCAGCACGAACTTAGGTGCTACATCAGGTTCAATAGGAGCTACGTATAACGGAGGCAGAGCAGATGGCTTTGTGGCTAGAATAAGTAGTGATGGAAGAACCTTAAAACGAACGGGTTATTGGGGCACAAGTGAATATGATCAGGTATTAAGTTTAGACATAGATAAATACGGAAATATTTTTGTGGTTGGCCATTCAGATGGTGGAATGCCAGAAAAAGGAAATGGGTATAAAAACGCAGGAGGCTCTCAGTTTATAAGCAAGTTTAATCCTGATTTGAATAGTGTATTAATGAGCACTGTTTATGGCAGTGGAAGAAAGTCGCCAGACATTACAATTAATGCATTTTTGGTGGACGAATGCGGCAAAATATTCGTGTCTGGTTGGGGGGCGAGTTTGTATACTGGGCCAACAACTCCTTTAAAAGGTATGCCACTAACGCCTGATGCCTTGCAACTTACGACGGATGGAAATGATTTTCATTTGGCAGTGTTTAGAAGAGATGCGTTGGAATTATTGTACGCCACCTATTTTGGTGGTGATAAAACGGATGATCACGTAGATGGTGGCACAAGTAGGTTTGATAAACGAGGTGTAATCTATCAAAGTGTATGCAGCAGTTGCCCTCCGAGTAGCGATGGACAAAATAATCGAGTTAGTGATTTTCCTACAACTAATGGAGCTTTTTCGGAGAATAACCCAAGCCCAAGGTGCAGCAATGCCAGTTTTAAACTGGCCTTTGGCAATCTAAACAGGCCGCCAGAATTACATGATACATTATATGAAGTGACTGCTTTGGACACACTTAGTTTTAATTATAAAATTACTGACCCAGATGATGATACAATAAATGTAACTTTCACCTATCCAGAATCAATTAAAAATTCGTTTTTAAATCGCCGGGAAACTTTTCAAGGAGAAAAAGAAATAAATACGCCATTTACTATAGCACCGGGATGTGAGCACGTTGGCGATACATTTACCATAGCGGTGCACGCTGAAGACAGAGGTTGCCCATCAGAAAAAGACAGTATAAGCTTTTTTAAAGTGGTGGTAAAACCACCACCAGTGCTAGATCCTCCATCGGTTTTGTGCTTAAATTTTATTAATCAAAATGCCTTAAAAATTGAGTGGGAAGGGATACCTCCCTCAAAATATTTCTCGCCAATATATTTACACAAAGTTTGGCCAAATGGCGACCACAAAATAATCGATACTTTGTACACCAATGGAAGTGGTTTATATGAAGATTATGACGTGCTAAATCCGCGAGAAAGAAACTACACTTACTTTTTGGAGGTAGAAAATAGATGTGGTGTTTTAGGTCCAAAATCGTATGATTTAAGCAGTGTTAAGGAAAGTGAATTTCCCATAGAGCCAACTTATTTGGAAACTGTAACAGTTGAGGGCAAAACAATAAAAGTAGTTTTTCTAAAATCGAACGAAGATGATTTTGGACATTACGAAATATATAAAGCTCCTAGAGGCAAAGGGGAATTAGTCTATCAAACTTCCATTTATGGCTTAAATGATACTGTTTTTATAGATAACGATGTAGATGTGAATAATCAATCACATTGTTATCAAATTAAGGTAAGCGATAACTGTGGGCATTTAAGTGCTCTAAGTAATTATGGATGTTCTATTGTAATTAGAGGATTGAGTTTAAATGAAGAAAAAGTGGTGCCTCGGTTTAAGTTTGATGTGTGGTGGGATGAGTATATTTACTGGAACGGGGGAGTAGAGGAATACGAGCTTATCAGGTCTGTTGATACAGGAGAATTACGACCAATTGTACGCACAAATTACGATGTACGTAGCTATTTAGATTCTGATTTGGATTACGATTGGGGAGGCTATTGGTACAGTGTTGTGGCGTATGAAGGTGCGGGTAGTCAGTACGCTAAGAGTAGAAGTAATGATGTTTATCTTATACAACCACCGCTGGTTTTTGTTCCAAACGCTGTAACCAACAATAAGGATAACTTAAACGACTTTTTTGGATGGAGTGATGTTTTTGTTCGAGAATTTGAAATGCGAGTTTATAACCGTTGGGGAGAAAAGGTATTTGAAACTACCGATAAAAATGCTGAATGGGACGGTGTTTTTAACGGAAATGGCGTAAAAAATAGTAATGTATACATTTGGGTAGTAACCTTTAAAGGATGGGATAATAAACGCTATACGGAAAAGGGTACTGTTACTTTTATGCGGTAATTGGGGTTATTACTTTTCCTTTAATTCTAATTTGATATTGATTGAGACCGAAAAAATCTAATAGTTTCGCGGTCTCCGAAAAAAATGAAATCACTTAAACTTATTTGCACGGATGTGGATGGCACATTGCTAGACATTAACCGAGGTCTTTCAGCATATACAGTAGCCGTTTTAAAACGTGCGGTGCATGAGCATCATATACCTTTGGTTTTAGCCTCAAGTCGTATGCCAAGTGCAATGACCTATTTTTATAAAGAACTAGGTATTGACGAACCATTAATTTGCTACAATGGAGCTTTAGTTTTGGATAAATATAATGGGAATAAGGAAGCTGAAGTGTTATTTTCTTTGCCGATTCCTTTAGAGATTTCAACTAAGATAATTGACTTTGGTGAAAGCTTAAGCTTACATACAAGTGTGTACGAGAACGATAATTGGCACGCTCCTCAAATGGATTATTGGACGGAGCGGGAAATAAATAATACTAGGGTGCAAGCTCAAATAAAAACATACAGTAGTATCAAAGAAACGTTACAAAGTAAGCAGCAGGGAGCACATAAAATTATGTGTATGGGCAATGCACATTTAATTGACGAGATGATGGAATACCTGTATAATAATTTTAGTGATACAGTTTCAGCATATAGAAGTAAAGATACTTACCTAGAACTCGCAAATAAGTCAATTAATAAAGCCACAGGCATAAATCTAATTGCACCTAAATATGGTGTAGAACTTTCGGAAATTATAGCTTTTGGTGATAATTACAACGATATGGAAATGTTAGATGCTGTTGGTTGGGGAGTAGCAGTTGAAAATGCGAGAGACGTAGTAAAGGAAATAGCTAACGAAATTACCGATCATCACAAAATGGATGGACTAGCTAAATCGTTAGAAGCAATGCTAAACAAACTTACTAGGAAGTAGACAGTGCCTTAATTACCCCTTTTGCCCAAGCTAGAGCTAATCTTGCTTGTTCCTCTCTGGTCATAGCGGAATTATCTAGTGTTATGGCATCTTCGGCTCTACTTAGTGGGCTGGTTTCTCTATTAGAATCTATATAGTCTCGCTCTTTTAGGTTGTGTAAAACCTCACTAAAGTTTACGTGTACCCCGTTTTTCTTTAATTCGTCATACCTACGTTGAGCTCTTATTTCAGGATTTGCCGTCATAAATATTTTTAATTCTGCTTCAGGAAAAACAACGGTGCCTATGTCTCTTCCATCCATAACTACACCTTTTTGTCTGCCCATTTCTTGTTGTTGAGCTACTAAAAAAGTACGTACTTCTTTTAGGGTGCTTACTTTGCTTACGTTTCGAGCTACTTCCATACCTCTAATCTCATTTTCTATATTTTCTCCATTTAGCGTAGTTAGAAAAAACTCCCTCTCAGCATCGTACTCAAAACTAATTTTAATGTTACCCAATAAAGCGGGGTCTTGTTCTACTTCTTGTAAAGAAATGTTGTTTCTAAGCAAATAAAGAGTTACTGCTCTGTACATTGCTCCGCTATCTATAAATATATAGTTTAGCTCTTTAGCTATGTTTTTGGCAAGGGTTCCTTTCCCGCAACTGGAGTGTCCGTCAATGGCTATGTTTATCTTGGCTGTCAATCAGTGTCAAACATAATCCTATTTTTTTATTTACAAAGGGTGGTTGACGAATTATGTGGATTTGGGATGTGTGAATTGGGATTTATGATTTAGGATGTAAGATGTAGTTCGCGGCGAATAGACGTTAGAAGGTAGACATTAGACATGAGAAACTTTAGTTTAACTATTGACAGTTGGATCCAAGACTCATGACATTTTTATCCAGACTAAATCCTAAACTATCTACTCATTTGATATTCATTATTAGACATTGTCCATTAGACATTCATCATTTGACATTAAAAATTAATCCCGGAACATTAACTCTAACTCCTTGCTTTCCTAAAACCGCTTAAATCGCGAGAAACCGTAAAGTAATTGCTCGCAATGCCTGGGAAATAGCCAGCAGAGCCATAGCTAATGAATAGCTTTTTTACCCCAATGCCCAATCCCCAACTAAAACCGGTCAAGGCTCTTCTGTTTTCCGGACCCAGTTCCACACGGCGTTGGTGATTGTAACCCATTCGCAACTGAAAATTGGGAGAAAAAACCAATTCCGTATTAAAAATAACATGTCGCATTGCCTTATTAGTAAATGTTAGTTCTTGGTTTTTAATGGTTCCAGTTTCTAAGTCTATTTCCTTATTTCGGGCATTTACATTTACATAGGAGTTATTCCATCTGTGCAAATTATGTAGGGTAAGTGTAAAGCGTAAGGGGTTGTGCTCAAGCTTTTTACTAAAGCTAGCTTGTATGTCAAAAGGTAAAGGTTCTCTCGGGCTATTGTCATCAAACTTTATTAGTTGGTAACCCAGGTTTTTCATTAAAAAAGCGGCAGAAAACAATTTGCTAGAATCAAAATAATGCCCACCTAAATCAATTGCAGCTGCGGTGCTTACGTATGCTTCGTAAGCCGAGTATAGAAATTTGGTGTTTGCACCAAAACTTATTTTTTCATTGTACTGGCGGCTATAGCCTACTTGAAACGTATAATCTGCTGCTCTAAATGCACCTTCTACTTCTCCAGCAATATTGGTGCGTATAAATTCACCATAATCATAATAACCCATACTAAACATAAGTCGGTTTACGCTATCTAGCGAACGAGCATAACTTGCAAATCCATAATTTAAATCAGCTACATGATTTGCATAACTTAACGAAATTGAGTTGTGCATAGTTGCATTAATAAGAGATGGGTTTTGAAAACCTGAAGAAGGATCAGCATCAGGATTGGTAATAGATACGCCACCCAAGGCAGTGTTCTTTGCACTATTTTCTATTAAAGTAAAGGTAAATGCAGAAGTACCTCCAATTTGTGCCTGAGCAAATACAGTAAATGCTAAAAATAGCAACCCGAATAGTTTTCGCATAGTAAGTAAACGATTCAAAGGTATAATTTATTTGAAGAGTAGCATAATTTCTTACGGCACAGAAAATGTACGTTGATATTGAAGATTTCGAGCTAAGAAATACTTAAAATTAATAATGTCGATTAATTAAGAAATCATAAAAAACAAGGACAGCGAAAATTCTTAATGTTAATAATAATTACCTTCTGACAGGTATATTGCCCAAAATGAAAATATTTAGCATTCTTTCTCTTGTTTTTCTCTCATTTGCTGGGGTTTCTCAAACTACTATTTCTGGCGAGGTTAGATTAAAATCTAATAATCAGAAAATCTCCAACTATACAATTATACTGGAGCAGTTGGGCAAATTTGTCGACTCATCTCTTGTTATCTCTAAATTAGGTAAGTTTGAGTTTACGTTAAATGATCAAGAACGCTATAAATTAGTAGCTAAAAAAGATGGTTTTTTAGATGAAGTTGTAATAGTGCAGGCGAAAAGAGATACCGAAAAAACGTATTATGAAATTACTATAGGAAATGATACTGCGACATATTTAGTAGAAGGAGTTATAATGAACCGAGAAAATGGACAACCTATAGCAGGAGCAAGTGTAAAATTAATAAACAAGATGATTCATTTTGTAACAGAAGCTACTACAGATTCACTCGGGAAGTATGTATATAGATTAAGGAAAGGTTATGATTACTATGTACTTGCAAAGAAAAATGGTTTTTTACTTAATACCGGAAAAATAGATTATTGCGAAAACAAAAAAGACAAGCATGGAATATACTGCTTGAGCATTTTTTCTGATGTAGATTATTTGAGCAAGGAAACTACCGCTGAACCGTACCTAGAAACTGTTTTAAAGTTAGATCCCATAGATTTAAAGAAAACCTATCGTATAGACAATATTTACTATGATTTGAATAAATGGAATATTCGCCCTGATGCAGCCACGGAACTTAATAAATTGTTAAAAGTATTGAAAGATAATCCTGAAATAAACATTGAATTAGGCTCACATACTGATTCAAGAGGATCTTCGGTTTTTAATGATACGTTAAGTCGGAAAAGAGCAGAATCTGCGGTGGCTTACATTATAAAAAAAGGAATAGATAAAGAACGGATGACAGCCAAAGGCTATGGAGAAACTAAACCGGTAAACAAATGTGTGGATGGTGTAAAGTGCAGCGAAGAAGCACATCAACAAAATAGACGAACGGAGTTTAGAATTACCAGTTTTGAGCAGTGGAAGAAAGACTAGCATCTAAAACCGTTGATCACTCACCACTTTTCCGTCTTCTACTGTTATTACCCGTGTTGCACGGTCAATAACACGTTGGTCGTGGGTGCTAAAAACAAAGGTCATATTTTCATCTTGGTTTAGCTTGTACATTATATCTAATAAATTAGTAGTGCTTTTGCTGTCCAAATTAGCTGTTGGTTCGTCTGCCAAAACAAAATCGGGTTTGCTGGCTAGTGCTCTTGCAACTGCTACACGTTGTTGTTGACCACCACTCATTTCGTTTGGTTTTTTATTAATTTGATCTGCCAAACCCACCGCTTCCAATAATTGATTTGCTCTTTCGTTTCGGTATGCTTCATCTCTTTTTTGCAGCAACATTAAAAACTCCACATTCTCTTTTGCGGTAAGAACCGGAATAAGATTGTAACTCTGAAAAACAAAACCAATGTGGTGTAATCTAAAGTCAATCAATTCGTTATCAGATAGCTGACTAATATCTTGCTCTCCGATAAGCACTTTTCCTGTTGTCGGAGTATCTAGTCCGCCAATAACATTTAGCAAGGTGGTTTTTCCGCTTCCGCTTGGCCCGACAATAGCCGTAAATTCACCTTTTTCTATTTGCAACGAAACACCTCGTACAGCTTTCACTTGTACTTTTCCATCGTCGTATGTTTTTGTTATGTCTGTTATTTTTATCAAGGTTTTTTAATTTTTAAGGTTTAGGGTTTAATCGTTAAGGTTTAATGAATAATGTCAAATGGAAAATGTTAAATGAGTGCATTGTTTAGAATTGAGTCTGTATAAAAAAGTCCTGAGTCTTGTGTCCTATTGTTCATCGTCAAAGTATTTGTCTTATATCTTATATCATACATCGTAAATCATAAATCAATTCTATGCTCCCCTCACAATCTCCGCTGGATTAAGTTTTAATGCTCGTTGAGCAGGATATATACACGAAAGTATAGACGTAAGAATTACTAAAATACTAATTGCCAAATAATAAATTGAATCAATATACGGATAAATTACACTATCCAAGCCAACACTTCGCAAACCTGCTGCGGCAAATGATAAATCAATGCCCACTTGCTGAAAAAATTGGATGGTTATATAGGCTATTAAAATACCTATTGGTCCGGCAATTAGAGCTAGAAATATAGATTCCCACACAATCATCCAAAATACTTTTCGCTTATTCATACCCACCGAAAGTAGCATTCCCAGTTCTTTTTTGCGTTCTAAAACTGCCATAAGCATGGTGTTTATTATACCAAAAGCTAATGCAAGCATAATTACGATTAAGAAAATAGTCATTACTAAGTCCATCATTTTGTCGGCATAACCAAGTTCTGGAGCAATGCCCCGCCAGGTTTTTACCTCTACATTAGGAAATTTGAATTCTAATGAAGATTTAAGTTTATCTGCCTGTTTTTCAGTGGGCAATAAAATGGCAATTTCGTGTGTGCCGTAGTTCGAGCTAAGTGCTTGTAAATCTTCTAAACGAACAAAAGCATTCACTTCGTCGTACATAGAGTTTGAGGTTTTATAGATATCTACCACTTTAAAACCACCTGCCACTGGCAAACCGTTAGCATCAGAAAAAGTGCATTGTATCGTAGTTTTTATACCTGCATTTAGTTTTTCGGCAAGCTTTTGGCTAATAATAATGGGAGGTTTTCGCTTGTATTCTTGTAAATAATTACCTTCTTGGCATAGCTCAAATACATTGGTAACTTGCTTTTCTTGCTCGGGGTTTATGCCATTTAACACTACTCCACTTGTACCTCTGGCACTTTGCACAAAGCTTTCAATTTTTAAGCGAGGAGAAAAGTAAACCCCTTTTTGATTCTCGAGATATTTAATTAGCTGTTCGTCGCTTGGAATTACGTCTTCAAACCTACCATAGTCTAAATAATTGCTATCGTGAATTTGTATGTGGCTAACATACGTTTTTATGGCCTTGTCTTGCCGCATTTTGGCTAAACCTTTTGCGGTGCTAATTACCGCCAATCCACCAAAAATGCCGAGGGAAATAGATCCAATTACCACCCAACTTCGCAGCTTGTTTCTCCAGATATTTCTAAATGCAATTTTTTGTATCATCTACGCATTGCTTTTATAGGGTTAGTGTGTTTAATTTTCCAAATGGCATAGGTGTTTACAAACAGCACTATGCCAAATAAAATACTACCGTGTGTTAGTGCAATGGATATATCTAGAGAAGTGGGCAGCAGTGCTTCAAAGCCAAATTGCTCTACTACTTCTTGTATTTGACCACTTAAATTTATAGGAAAATAGTGAAAATATAAAACGATAGGAAATGCCACAACTAAGCCCAACAATATGCCAACAATACCCATCAAAACGGTTTCCATCATGGTAACTTGTATTAATTT
>Ga0102814_10001846_pt1 | contig 14630 bp, 18 predicted proteins | sample ColrivemetaGS741_FD_79112 | JGI IMG/M metagenome (GOLD analysis project Ga0102814, IMG submission 79112) | Estuarine microbial communities from the Columbia River estuary - Flood tide ETM metaG S.741 | ecosystem: Environmental > Aquatic > Marine > Intertidal zone > Estuary | place: USA... | reverse complement strand
TTTATTTAGTCAAATTAAAGCAAGATATTGACCTTACTTATTTAACTAAACTCCTAACACAAAAAAACCTGAAATACACTCTGTCGCTTTATTGCTGACTGTGGTGGCTTGTAGTGATGTATTGAGCGTTTTGGTGCCCAAAATTGGTTTAAATCAACAATAAAATAGTGCAAAACACTAGCTGTTGGTGGACTAATTTTATACGATGTATTTACTAGAAAGTCATAAACAGAAGCTTGTTGCACAATTTCTTGGGTTGTGCAACAGTCATCTACCATTTCTTCACTACAACAAGCAACCTTCTTTTCACTTTTATGTAATACGGTAATGTGTTCTAACTTTTTACCACAAAACGCATAATCTATATGCACACCTGTTGTAGAAACAAGTAATGATATTATGAGCAATATGGCAGCTATACCTCGCAATTTGGTATGTTTAGAACGGGCTTGCATACGCTTTATTGTTAATCAATACATCATCGGATAGCGTTTTTAAAAACGCAACCAAATCTGCTTTATCCTGCGGAGTAAGTCTTAAACCAGTCGATCTCGTTTGCTCCAAAGCAGGATCTAAGCTAGCAGAACTCTGCAATTCGCTATTGTAGTGCTCCACCACTTCCTCTAACGTGTTAAATCTGCCGTCGTGCATATAAGGAGCAGTTAAAGCTATGTTTCTTAAGCTGGTTACTTTAAACTTGCCTTTGTCTCCAGCTTTGTTTGTTACTTTTTCTCTACCTATGTCAGTAAAGTATCCGTCTGCATCTAAGCCATTGTTCATATACTTATCGTTTTCAAAATTATCTCCCGAATGACAATGAGCACAATCAGCCCCACTTTCAGCAGGTAAAAATTGGTTATATTCTTTAAAAAACAGGTCTTTTCCTCTTCTCTCATTTGCAGAAAAAACAGTAGAATCTTTTAAAAATCGATCGTACTTGGAATTATTAGAGATAATTGAATTCATAAATTGTTCCATAGCAAGTGACATTTTTTCGCTGGTTATTTCTTCGCTTCCAAATGCTCGCATAAACTGATCTTTATACACTTGCGATGCAGCCAATTTAGCAACTGCATTTTCTAGCGTTTCGTCCATTTCCAACTCATCTTGTATTGGCATTAAAGATTGATCGCGTAGTAAGTGAGATCTCCCATCCCAAAAGAATTCATTAGAATGCCATGCCATATTAAATATTGTCATAGCCTGTCTTCCTCCTTTTTTACCTTGTATTCCCGTTGAAAAACGAGCAGTATCGGTAAAGGCAAATTCTTGTAAATGACAACTTGCACACGCCATAGTACCATCGCCAGAAAGCATTTTTTCATAAAACAACATTCTACCTAGCTGCACGCCTTGTATAGTTAAGCTATTATCTCCCGCTATTTGTGGTGGCGGAAAATTACCAAAATCAAGCGAATAAGGCGTGTCATCAAAACTCACTACATCTAGCACGTCTTCATCCTTACACCCAACAAATGCAATTACCGTGATTAAGATAAGAAACGTAAAAAGTTTTATACTATTCTTCATATGCTTATTGAATTATTAGTTTTTCTGAACTTACGAAGTGTTCGTTTTGCAACGTAAGAATGTAAATCCCTTTGGTTGATAAATTAAATTCTGAAGGCAAATATTTACCCGATTGAATGTGTTTCCCAGTAATGTCGGTTAAGCTGTAACTGCAATTCTTTAGTGAAACTGAAGTAACTGCTATTTGCACATTGCCTGTACTTGGATTTGGATAGAGTTTTACACCTGATTTTATAAGTTCTTTTGATGTGCTCAATAAGTTTCCTTCTCCTTGGGCATTGGTAAACACTTGGGTTTGGAAATTACGTAGCATATCTGCCGCAGTACCATCTTCTCCATGGTTAAAAATTCCTGACTCCAAATTCATTTGCATAATAGACTTATTGTAATCCGCATTTAGCACAATAACTTGGCTATTGTTCAATTGAAGTGCCTTTATAGGAATACTCGTTTCAAAATAGTTTTTGTCTCCTAAAGCATGTATTGCGAATTTTTGAGTAAGCGTTGGTCCAGTTATTCCCTCAATGGCTACAAATTTGTAACCCGGCTCCCAACCCCAATGCATGGTAGGATTTTTTGGCGAAAGTGGATGGCTGAACGACCATTTAGATGGATCATTATGATTCACCTTGGCATCTACACCAATGCAAAAATTAATCGCCTCTATATTTGTTATATCAAAGTTTCCAAGACTAACTGTATCAAGACTTTCCGCATTTTGCAAGATGTATAAATTGGGCATGGTCGCAATTTTACCACTGTCGTGTATTATTTTTATTCCTGAAATGTAGTATTCCAGGCGAGTTACCTGATAGTTGTTTCCAACATCGTTCTTAGCATCTACTTTTAGCAAAAATGGTTTATCACCTAAAAAATGGTTTATCACCAATTTTACGTTGCTTTGGGCAAATAAGCTAGCTCCCACAAACAGAAGCATAAGTGTATTGAGTATTCTTTTTTTCATTTATTTTATGATTTAAAGTTTGGGTTTTTTATAAAATGTTCATCGGTTAGGCTTTGTAAGAAGGCCAATAGGTATTTCTTTTCTTTGTCGGTAAGGTTCAAAGGTTTGATAAGTTCACTTTTTTGAGCATTGTTTTTTCCGCCGCTATTGTAGTGTTCAATTACTTCTTCAAGATTTTGCAAAGACCCATCGTGCATGAAGGGAGCTGTAAGGGCAATATTTCTGAGTGTTGGCACTTTAAATTTGGCCAAATCTTCGTCGTTTCCTGTAAGTCGTTTTCGCCCTATGTCGCTGTACTTTTCGTACAAACCGTTGTTTTGAAATTGGTAATTTGTAAAGTTAAATCCTCCGTGGCACGAAAAACAATTGGTTCTATCGCTAAAAAACAAGTTTTCGCCTTTGAGGGCATCACTATTCATTGTAGGTTCTCCCCTTTGTTTTTTATCCCAGTTACTATTTCCACTTAGCAAGCTTCGCTCAAAATTGGATATAGCTCTGGTTATTACATAGTAGTCAAAAGGTCTGCCGTAAGCTTCTTGGCTCAATCGTTGGTAGTTGGTGTCGTTTTCTAGTCGATTGCCTATTTCTATAATGTTAAAATCGAACTCATTATGTTCTTGTACAGGAACCAGCACTTGCATTTCTAATGTAGCGACACCACCTTCTCGGGTGTAGTAAGGGTGATAGGCCACATTAGCTAGCGTTGGTACATTTCGTGTGCCATCGGCATTTGCGACTCCCTTGCTAAAAGCTACATCATCAGAAAAAGCTAGTTCGACTTTATGGCAACTTGCACAGCTAATACTGCTATCTAACGAAAGTCGAGTATCGTAAAAAAGTGCTTTACCTAGCGTCCAACGAGCTTCGGTAAATTCATTGTCTTCAGGAAAATCAACCGCAGGAAATCCAATTGGAATTTCCATTAGATTGTCAGAGTAAAATTCCGTTACTAGCGGATCTGTTTGGCACGCGGTAAAACCACATGCCAAACCAATCCATAATGCTATTTGGTATTTTACTTTCAACTGTTTATTTATTGAATAATTACTTTTTTACGAGCTACAAAGCCATCGTTTGTAGTGGCTGTAACAAAATAAACTCCTTTAGTCTCTAATATAATTTTACCGCCAAGGTTTACCATTTTTTCGGCAGCTATTTCGTTTCCTGTTACATCTGTTACAGCAACAGTTGCATTGGCAAATCGTTTATCATCAAAACTCAAATTAACAACTCCGTTTGATGGATTAGGATAAACTGCTAGAGCCTCGTTTAAAGTTATCTGCGTTGCACTTAAAACGTTTCCTTCTCCACTCGCATTGCTAAACACGGTAGTTTGAAAATTACGAAGTAGCTTAGCTGCCTCATCTTCTTCACCGTGTGTTACAATTCCGTTTGCAACAGGAATGCCCTCAAGGGCTTTGCTATAATCGGCATTTATCTCCAATACTATATTATCCGTCCATTCAACGCTCATTGGTATTTTTTGGGTGAAGTAATTTTTGTTTCCTAAAGCGTGAATTTCGTACGTAGTACCTAAAGAAGCTCCTGCTTTGCCTTCTAAAGCAACAAATCGGTAACCACTTGCCCAACCCCAATGCATAGATGGGCTGCGAGGTGCCAAAGGATGTCCGGCACTCCATTGTGTAGGATCTGCATTATTTACATTAGAAGGAACCCCAATTGAAAAAGTAATCGCTTCCATTTTATCAATTTCAAAAGTGCCTAAATTATAATCTCCTGGACTATTAGCATTAACCAAAATGTAGTAGTTTTCTACTTTGGTTTCTAAACCTCCATCGTGTGTTAGTACAATATCAGAAATGTAGTACTCTAGTCTGCTCACATTAAACTGGTTATCTATGTTATTAGTTCCTGTAGTTGATTTGCTAAATGTATTTTCGTTTAGCAAATGATTCAATTTCAGAATTACATCTGGGAAATTTTTTTGAGCGTTTGCCGTTATGCTAATTAAAGCTATTGCAATAAGTGTAAATATTTTTTTCATAGTTTATTTTTTATCAGCATTTTCAATTAAGTCCATTCCACAAACTGGGCATAAACCAGCAGTATCGCTTCCACTTCCTTCGCAATGCATCGGGCACACGTAAGCGGAAGTATATTCAGGGCCAGCTTGTTCTGTTTTGTTTTCATTATTAGTTGTATTACACGCTGCTATAGCCGTAAATAAAATGCCTAACAAGGCAAGTTTTAATATTGTTTTTTTCATTGTATTTTTTTTTAATAAAAGGTTTCTATTGCATTTTTAAAAGGAACAACAAGTGACCCTTAAAGAGTAACGTAAGAGAAAATTCTATATTAAAAATTGCTGAAACGCAATATGTAGGCCAGAGCTGACCCGCCACGTAGGTGGCATTTCTGAGTAATTAGTAGAAGCTCCCTGATGTAGCTCCAAGTGAACTTGAGAAGTAAAGAATGGAATCGCAATACTTTCGAAATGGATATCTTCCATTACTTGTATGTTTTCGAAAGACGCCTTAGCAAAAATATGTTCGTTAGAACAGCATTTTGCTTTTTCTACCGCTGTTGCATTTGCATTAGTTACAGCACAGCTAAACATGGTTTCCATTTCGGAACAACCATCGGCTAAATCTAAAATAGCAATGTCCTTAACTTTGTTTTGACAGATATGAAAATCCGCATTTACACCAATACTTCCAACTAGCGTAAGAGCCATTAGAAACAGTGCAATTGCTTGCAAACGATATGTTCGTTTAATTTTCAATTTGCACAAAGGTACGTTTTAAAAATAAAAAAAGCCATTGCTCTTTAAACAATGGCTTTATCATGATGTTTTGCTAAATCTAGAATTTATATGAAAATCCTATACCTAGTAGTCTTTTAAACTGCGTACGTGGACCAGAATCTGGCAAGCCTGATCCATTTAATATTGCATTGTTATCTTTGTCATACAACGGAACATTAATGTCGTTGTCATAAATTACGTGAGTAAACAAAGAAGCTCCAATGTATTGTGTAAGCTTCATATTTAATATGGTTTGCCAATCTACATCTATGTTTTTTCTATTTTCTGCATTTTTATCGGTAAAGTTGTTAAACAAATTTACTGTTGAACGCAGATTCATTTTTTTAGTTAAATCCTTCACGAAAACAGCATTTACCAATGCTCCAAACTCTGCACGAAAGTTATTATTATAATATTGATCTCCTGCTGCATCCTCAGTTGATGGAATATAAATATTGGCTGCGGCAATACTATCATCTCTTACAATTGTAAATTTACCCGTAGCTGGCGAAGCATAAATAGATAAATAATCAGTTACTTTATAATCCATTCCTATAGATGCCAAAACAAAGGCAGGTGCTAAAAATCTAGAAATTACTGGACGATTTACATCGGCATTAGAAAAGTCGTATCCTGGAGCAAATTGCGATCTGAAATTGCCTAATACGGTGTAATTTAATTTTTCTGTGGCTCTTCTGCCGTATTTGGTTAAAAAATCAATTTTATCTTCATTTTTTCTAAAAGTTTCACCTCTGTTCTGAATTAAGCCATACGCTAAATCTAGATTGTTAACCCATTCAATTTTATCTTTTTTGTAGTTTGCATATGCGTTTCCCATAGCAGTAACTGCGTTAGAAGAAACACCGCCAGCAGCCCAATTAGACAATCCTAACGTGTTAAAATTTAAAGATGAAAACCCGCCTTTTTTCCAATAAACTGGAGGTGTAAGAGCAGTAATATCTGCTTTAATTCCATTAATTTTTGCTTGTGCAGCAGCAAGCTCTGCCTGTGCCGCGGCTAGCTCTTTTTTCTTTAAATCTATAGCTGTTTCTTGCGAAAAAACGCTAATTGATAAAATGCATAGGGTGATTAAACTGAATAGTTTTTTCATGTTTTGTAAATAGTTATTGATTGAATTATGTTGAAGTTTGACGTTCAAGATACTACAACGTCACAAAAAAATTATTGAAAGGTAACCAGAATTTGGTTTTTATCTACTTTATCGTTTTTAGCAACAGAAACTAAATCTATAATGCCGTCTTGAGGAGATTTTATGGCATTTTCCATTTTCATTGCTTCTAGAACAAGTAAGTCCTGCCCTTCTGTAACTGTATCTCCTGCTGCTACTTTTACATCTAAAACCAAGCCCGGCATTGGAGCTTTTAGCTCTTTTAGCTTTTTCTTGCCCGTTTCCATGCCCATAGATTTAAGCAACTCAGCTAATTTATTTTGAAGCGTCGTTTTGACAATTCTACCATTTATCGCAATGGTTAAATCTCCCGTAGCAGTCTGTTTGTCAAGCACTTCTATGGTATACGATTGGTTTTCCAACACCATATGATACTTGCCATCAGGCAAGGCAATTAAATCATAATCGATAGGCTTATCGTTTAATTGAAACTGTTCGTTTTCTTTGGATACGTTAAACCACGTATTGTTAATTGCTATTTTAGCCATAGTATATTACTCCGCAATGTTACTAATATTTCACTAAAACTTCTGATAAAGGCTTTCTTTCTATATCGGGAACAGTGGCATTTTCTGCCGCATAGCCTACCGGAATTAACAAAAAAGCCTTTTCGTTTTTGGGTCGGTTTAAAATCTCAGCTAAAAAGTTCATTGGGCTTGGCGTATGCGTTAAACTTACCAAGCCCGCTTGATGTATGGCTTGCAGTAAAAAGCCGCACGCTATGCCGACGCTTTCGTTTACGTAGTAGTTTTTTGTAATACTGCCATCTGCAAACAAATCGTACGATTTTTTGAAAACGACAAGCAGATAAGGTGCTTTTGTAATAAATTCTTTGTGCCAATCAGTGCCAAAAATAGCTAAGTCCTTTATCCATTCATTGGTCATTCTACCATGGTAATTTTCGTATTCTTCTTTTTCTGCCGCTTCGCGAATTTTTTGTTTCAACTCTGGATTTTGCACCACACAAAAAGTCCATGGTTGCTTATGAGCACCGCTAGGAGCCGACGACGCCGCAAGCACAAGATTTTCAATTACTTCATAAGGAATAGGCTTATCGGAAATATCGCGGATAGAGCGGCGAGCGTTCATTGTTGCATAGTGCCATTTTGTTCGCTCTATCAATTCTTGGTCGGTGACTGCTTGGTTTGTTTGCTTAAAAGGGAGATGACCTTGGTGCATATTGCAAAGGTATGCACCTCAGCCTAATTTTACACAGCATTAGTTTCTTCAAACTGATCTCTAAACTGATATATTTTGTCGTAATTTATTTCTTTAGCAGCATAAATACTGATGCTAATAAAGATAGCTAAGCTAAACAGCCAAGCTAAAAATATTGCCTTAAAATTGATAGCGGCTGAAAGATTAAAGATAAATTGAACAATTGCAAAGCACATTGCACCAATTGGAATCAGAATTACACTTAATAGGGAAACACTAAAAATCCAATTTAGCGACATAGAATCGAACAACTGGGGAGCCGTAAACTGGCTCCCGTTTATGTTTACCTGTGCAGTTCCTGTGGCATTCGCCATTAAAACTCCAGCAATTACAACTCCTGCTACAACCAGAATCGTAAGCATTCCTGCCCCAAATATTTTGGAGAACCATTTTACTATCCGCTCTATTAGATCGCCTATGGTTCGTATGGCAGAATTAACCTCTGGGTTTTTTTTTAAGTTACTTGCTACCTCATTGGCTTCGTTGCGAATGTTATTTGCAATATCATTTATATTCGGGGTTTCGCCATGCATTCTAAATCTATCTTGTGCTGTTTTGGCAGATGGAATTACAGCCCACAAAATTAGGTAAGGTATAATGCTAAGACCTCCAAAAAGCACTAGTAACAAAGTGATAATTCTGATTACAGTGGCGTCGATATTTAGATAGGCTCCTAGCCCAGAGCAAACCCCTCCAAGCACTTTATCATCTGCATCTCTAAACAGCTTTTTGCCTAGTTTTTCGTAGCTTCCTTTACTCGGATCCGCATCTATTGGATCTTCGTCTATACCCATATCGGCAGGAGTGCCCATAAGTGCAATAGCTTCATTTACATCTTTTTCGGAAATAAACGAGTTGTTTACTTTGGTTTTGCCTATAAACAGTTCTGCCAATCGAGCTTCTATGTCTTGTAAAATCTCTGCTCCACTATTGGTATGCTTAAAATGTTCTTCGAGCGTTTTTAGGTAATTACGAAGGGTTTCATAAGCCTGTTCATCTATAGAAACGGCTTGACCTGCTAAGTTGATTTGTATTATTTTGTTCATTTGGTTTGGGTAATATTGGTTACTGATTCGGTTAATTCTTTCCAAGTATTGTGCAATTGCTCTTTAAATTGAGTGCCTGTTTCGGTTAGCGAGTAATACTTACGAGGCGGACCTTGGTCGCTTTCTTTCCACTCGTAATTAAGGAGCCCTGCATTCTTAAGTCGGGTAAGTAGTGGGTAAAGAGTTCCCTCTACCACTATAAGTTTTGCTTCTTTCAAATTGGAAATTATGTCGGAAGCGTACACCTCCCCTTTTCCAATAAGAGCGAGAATACAATACTCTAAAATACCTTTTCGCATTTGTGATTGTGTGTTTTCTACATTCATTCTTTTAAATTGTTATGCAAATATATATCCATGAAAAGGTACTATGCACTGCAAAGTACTATATTGTCGATAAATAAACCGAAACAGCAGACTAAATTAGTTTTGAAACGGCGTAATTGCCCAAATCATAAAAATGCAGAAAGTTTAAGCCTATAGCAAACCGAATCTTTTACTAAATATCCTACATTTGCCAACCGAAAAAAATCGGAATTTTAATCTCAATCCTAACAATACGCGAATAATTAAAAAATGGCAATTTTAGTAAACAAAGATTCTAAAATAATCGTACAAGGTTTTACTGGCAGTGAAGGAACTTTTCACGCTGGACAAATGATAGAATATGGCACACAAGTAGTTGGTGGTGTTACTCCTGGAAAAGGAGGGCAAAAGCACTTAGACAAACCCGTTTTTAACACGGTTGCAGATGCTGTTAATGAAACAGGAGCTGATGTTAGTATTCTTTTTGTACCACCTCCATTTGCCGCAGATGCAATTATGGAAGCTGCAGATGCAGGAATAAAGGTAATTGTTTGTATTACAGAAGGTATTCCGGTTGCAGATATGGTAAAAGTAAAATCTTACCTAGCAGATAGAGATACTCGATTAATTGGGCCAAACTGCCCAGGCATAATTACAGCTGGCGAGGCTAAAGTTGGTATTATGCCAGGCTTTATTTTCTCAAAAGGTAAAATAGGTATTGTTTCTAAATCTGGCACATTGACTTATGAAGCTGTAGATCAAATAACTAAAGCGGGATTAGGGCAAACTACTGCAATAGGAATTGGTGGAGACCCAATAATTGGAACAAGTATGAAAGATGCTATTGAATTATTTATGGCAGATGACGAAACAGAAGGTATTGTAATGATAGGCGAAATAGGCGGAAGTATGGAAGCGGAAGCTGCTCGTTGGATAAAAGAACACGGCACTAAACCAGTTGTTGGTTTTATTGCAGGCGAAACTGCACCAGCAGGAAGAACAATGGGACATGCAGGAGCAATAGTTGGCGGTGCTGAGGATACAGCTTCTGCTAAAAAAGCAATTATGCGTGAGTGTGGCATACACGTGGTAGACTCGCCTGCTGAACTTGGAAAAAGAATGTTGGAGGTGCTTTAAACATCTCTAGTTAATATTTAAGATGCCTTTTCAGAAATGGAAAGGCATTTTTTTTGCTGCTTTTTTATTTTACCACTAAGTGAGAAATGAAAAGTAAAAATTTCAGCTAGCTTAAAATTTACTGCCCTTATAACTCACTTAAGAATGATACGATTTTTTAAGTTTTAGATTACAAATACAATATTCTACTTACAAAACCTTAGTGTCCGAAGCTTCGGCCCGAGGCTTCTTGCTTAGTGTTTCATAAAATAGTTTTACAAAGTCTCACGTAGAAAAGATTGAAGCTAACGACACAACTTCATTTCACTTTTTACCACAAGGCAAATAATCAAAACCTATTCATTAAAGGTGATTTAACTATTGAAGTAATTGTCATTGCAAAACCATAACTATTAATTACAAGTAAGGTATTTCTGAACAGGATTGCACAATGAAGTGATTAACTTTGCTCGGCTAAACCCCCTATTTTCCAAAGATAGTTATAAATGACTTGTTTAAGGAAATAAAGTGGTTTATCTAACAAAAGGTCTCCCTGTGTCATATAGACAAATACAATGCCAAGAAGACAATTTAACCAAGTATTTATAGTTCTCAGCTTGTTTAGAGGATTAGATAGCGATGACAAAAACTGCACTCTAGCAAAATTACCAATAAACCAAACTATAATTTTTGCAAAAGCATTTCCATATTCAAAAACGAGCAGATGTAGCAAGTTTGTAAATTTGGCTGTTTAAAAGAGGACATTTTATTGTTTGGTCTTAAAACAATCCGTTTTTATCGATACTTGACATTTTATAAATCAAAAAATGGGTTTCACTCGTATAAGAGTATATGAAGTCAATCTATTATATCATTTGTTTGTTCTTTGTAGTAGCTTGCAACGCTCAATCAAACACTAACAACAACTCAGATTCTGAAATAAATAAAACCAATAGCGTGAAATACAATCCACTAACCGAAGAAGAACAACGCGTAATCTTATTTAAAGGCACCGAATATCCATACAAAGGAGAATACACGGACAACAAAAAAGAAGGAACCTACATCTGTCGCCAATGCAACGCTGCCTTGTACGAGAGTAAAGATAAATTTGACAGCCACTGTGGTTGGCCAAGTTTTGATGATGAGATTGCTGGAACCGTTACGCGTATACCTGATGCTGATGGAAGACGCACAGAAATAGTTTGTGCAAATTGCAAAGGTCATTTAGGCCATGTATTTTTAGGTGAAGGAATGACGGACAAAGACACGAGACATTGTGTAAATAGTATTTCTATGGTTTTTGTGAAAGAAGGCGAAGCTTTACCGCAGGTGATAACAGAAGCAAAAAAAGACTTGAACCAACTAGATACAGCCACTTTCGGTGCGGGATGTTTTTGGTGTGTAGAAGCTATGTTTCAGCAACTTAAAGGTGTGGAACATGTAGAAAGTGGATATGCAGCGGGTAAGATTAAAAACCCTACCTACAAAATGGTTTGTGCGGGAGGTACTGGTTCAGTAGAAGTTGCTCAAATTGTGTTTGATCCAAGCATAATAACCTATGAAAAGTTGGTAGATATTCTTTTTCATGTACACGACCCTACGACATTAAACAAACAAGGCAATGATGTTGGGGACCAATACCGTTCGGTTATTTTTTACCATAACAATGAGCAAAAAGCAGTTGGCGAAAAAGTAAAAAAAGAAATTGCAGATGCTAAATTATGGAGCGACCCAATAGTTACGACCATAGAGCCTTTGAATAATTATTCAACTGCAGAAGATTATCACCAGAACTACTTCAACCAAAATAAAAATTCTAACAGCTATTGCAGTATGGTTGTGGCACCTAAAGTACAAAAGTTTAAACTGAAGTATAAAGACTTGTTAAAGGATTAATTATTCGCAGCGGCTATTTCGGCCGCAACTTGAATACCTACTACAACTCCAACTAAAAAATAGTAGGTAAAATTTGCTGCGAAAAAGCTACCAATAGCAGCAAATACGGTTCTTTTCCTACTACTTGTTTCAGGAAAGCTAACACAATACCGTATTTGGTAAGTAATAGCTAATGCCATGTAAACTAGTGGAAAAACCTTAGGTGCGTATAGAGCAACAGGGGTTAAGAGAATGCCCATGGTTGTAAGCAAAGAAACTATAAATGCTTGAGCAGTAATATGTTAAGCAACGTTGTACCCGCTTCGTTTAAAAAACCAATAGGTAAATACACCTAAAATAGGCACTAGAAGAAATGAGAACAGGCTTAGGTAAGAGTTAAAAATATCTTTTGTTTTAAGCATTACTTCTTCTTGTGTCAATGCTTCATTTCCATCTACACTTATAGAAACATTATCCTTAAACGCTATCTCAGTAAGATTTAGCTTTATTGTAATAAATGTACTAATGGTAACAATCAATACTAAAAGTCTAAAGCTATTAATTAGCCTAGAACGGTCTACACGCAGGTAAGTGTAAATCGTTTTTCCTGGATTTAACAAGGTTTGCCATAACGTGTAGGGAGCACCTCGTTTTAGATTTAAAATATCCAATAAATCTTCAAAAATGGAACGAGTAGTAATCCGCTTTAGCTTAGATTCTTCTTCTGTTTGATCCGTCATATCTCTTACAATTTTACAACTAAACAGATGTTAAGCCATAAAAATATCTAATATTGTCCTGTGAAATTGCGATTGATTATAAGTATTTGCTTGTTGTCTATAGGGCTAATGAGCTATAGTCAAAAAGTAGTTGGCGGACAAAATTCTGGCCAGTACGATTACAAGTTTTTAGCGGGTTTAGGCTACAAAAACGGGGTTGTAAAAAACCCAGAAGATCATTTTTGTGGTGGTTCGCTAATTCGGCAAGATTGGATATTAACTGCTGCACATTGCTTGTATGATGATGATGGCAATCCGCTGACTGCTAACGAAATATTTGCTTTTTTAAATGTGTGGCAGTTGGATAATCCAAACCCTGAAATGGAACAGTACAATGTAACTCAAATTATTAAACACGCAGGTTATAATGATTTTACAAGCGACAACGACATTGCCCTTTTACGCATTAGCGGCAAATCAAATCTAAATCCTATTACACTACCGACCCAAAATGACGAATCGCTTCTGTTGGTGGGTAAAAAATGCACTGTTGCTGGTTGGGGTGCTACTAATAATAGTGGAACTCAATACCCTACTATTCAACAAAAAGTAGAGTTAGAGCTAATTAGCAATAGTACCTGCAACCAAAGCTCTTGGTATGATGGCGAGGTTCTGCAAAGTATGCTTTGTGCGGGCTATGCGGCAGGCCAAAAAGATGCGTGCTATGGCGACAGTGGCGGACCACTATTCGTAATGGAAAATGGTGATACTACGCAAATAGGAGTGGTAAGTTGGGGGTACGGCTGTGCTGAAGCAAAACAACCTGGTGTGTATGCCAAAGTAAGCAGCTACATTAACTGGATAAATAACCAAATAGCTTCATCAACAACTTTAGTAGAGTCAATTGAAATTGGACCGTTATATAACGTATCGAGCGAGCAAGGCAAGCTGATTTTTAGCAGTAAAACAAATTCGTTATTGTCTATAACGGTAAGTAATATTATGGGGCAACAAGTGGAAAATTTAAGCTTAGAACCTCATCAAATGGCTGAATTGAATTTAGCAGCTGGAACTTATGTTATTGGTTCGGTTGTAAACGGCACCAAAATTGCGAAGAAAATTATAGTATGGTAAAATATAGCATAGCGGCAATTTTTTGCTTGATAGTATGGGCTGGTTGTGGTATTCATAAAAAAGTGATGGAAGTGCCATTAGTACCAATAGTAGAAAAGAAAGATTTGAGTTATACCTTTATTTCTTCTGAAATAGTAGGAGACACCTTAGTGGCTAAATTGCAGTATGGAGGAGGTTGTGTAAAGCCGCACCAATTCTCTTTAGTACAAACGCCACGTGTAGAAAAAGGTGAAGTAAATATTTGGCTAAAGCACACAACTTACGATGATAAGTGCAAGGCATTAGTAAGAACAGAACAGAAGTTTAGCATTGCATCATTATTAAAAGATGCGACCATTACCTCCATAAAGTTAAATGGTGAAAAGGAAATGCTAGAAGCTTCGGATGCAGTTTATGAAGAGCAAGAAGATTAGCGTTTACTAATTTTATTATTGGTAATGGTACGTTGCAAATTGCATTTGTGTCTTCCTTCTACAAAGTTTCGTAAAGCGGCGTGTTTGGTTTTTCTGCCTTGTACCCGCTCTCGCCACATTCTAAAACTGCTGGGTTTCATTTCTTTTCGCATTAGGGCAATTACCTCTTGCTCAGCCATGCCAAATTGCTGTTTTATAGCATCAAACGTGGTGCGGTCTTCCCACGCCATTTCTATTATGCGGTTTGTTTGTTCAGGTGTCAATGTTTTTAAAACAACTGTTTCCAATAATCGTTTTAAGAATAAAAAGAATATCCTTTTTTCGAAAAATACAAATCGCTTTATCATTTTTGTG